>Ga0209367_1012086_pt1 | contig 11358 bp, 6 predicted proteins | sample WorMetLIZISLAND2_FD_187412 | JGI IMG/M metagenome (GOLD analysis project Ga0209367, IMG submission 187412) | Marine gutless worms symbiont microbial communities from Max Planck institute for Marine Microbiology, Germany - Olavius geniculatus... ... | reverse complement strand
TCCCGAGGGAGCCTAAAAATTAACTACGAAATACAAAGGTGGGTACGATCGTCAGTCCGTGCAGTCAGCGGCCGGCAAACTGTCGTGCAACAAAACAGCATTGAAGCGCTGCACCAAAACAGAAATTCTCTGAAATAAATAACTGGTCTCTCTAGCCTCGCCAGTATTAGTTGAGATTCTTCTTCCAAGATCAGCCAGGAGCTGGCGAGCTGATGCGTTGAAAACTCCCAAGGTCTCAGTGGCAATGGGCTCAAAGATATAACGCGCGCCAAGATTAACATATTTGTCCTCTTTGCGAGTGGCTGCCAACTCTGCTGCTAAACCTGCCTGGTGAGATGTTCTGTCGACGTATGACTCGGCCACCTCTGTAAATGCAACACTAGGGCATAGACAGCAATTAACTTGAACGTTACGTTTATTCAAAACTTCTTGAGATGAATTGACTATCCCACGGTAATGGATGCCTTCAGTATTATACGAAAGAACGTTAGTGTCACTGGCCGACACCGACACAACATAGCTTCTTAGGCTAGCCTGTGTTATTACCATGACAGCAGACGACACCTTGACACAAACACTACATACTTTTCAGCTTCTTAGTGGACACGTTTTAGGCATATATTGTGCATCATTTATCTCTTGTCTTGTCATGTATCTGTATTGTTGTGCATTTTTACAAAATCAGCTTTTTGGCGTGAGCGCAGTACGTTATGCATTACGCGTCGTATCAAATAAATTTGGTTAGTGTAATAGACAAACGTGCAATTGCGTATACCTGATTGCTGTAGAAATCGCCATCTGACGTAGTGACTGGCGCCGTGCCGCTCAGAGCTAACGACGAAGAGCGTTTAATCGGGGTGCTTTCAGCGGACGAGCAATCTCTGGTCAGCATTTTCACTCCTTCCGTCGCACGGGCGCAGTCGACGTCATTAGCACAGTCGTCAGGTACTACGGCACTACTGCCGGCACCACTGCCGCCACCATCGACCGCGCACTTGTCCACCAGGTGTCGCTGCTGACGACGACTGAACGGACGACGACGTCGAGCACACGCCAGTACCGCGGCCAGCAGACAGACCACCAGCAGAAACGCCGCCCCACCAAGACCACCCAAAATTACGACGGCCGAGCTGCGCGTCAGACCAAGTGGCGACGACGCGACGATGCGCGGGAACTTGGACGTCGGCATGAACGGGATCGTTCTGTTGACAACGATCGTCAGCGTCGACTTGGTCGACAGCGAGTTGAGTCGACCGCCGTCCTCTGCAACCACGGTCAGTCGGAACACGCGGTGGTCGATGTCAGCCAGCGAGCGTGCGGCGTGGACCGTGCCTACCACTGGGTCTACGACGAACGTCGCACTGGCGTCGGTCTTGTCCGCTTCCAGGTGGTAGGTCAGGTGTCCGTTAGCGTCCGCATCGCGATCACGGGCCACCAGCTGTGCGACCGGATGACCCTCCGGCGTGGCGCTTGACACAGCGACCGTGTCGTTGTCTGGAGCGGGAAACAAGAACGTCGGTGAATGGTCATTCTCGTCGCCGACGTACACGTCCACGCTTGCTGTTTTACTTCCGCCCGGATCCTGGTCACCGCACCGTCCGTCCGCAACTGGTGGCGATGGTGAGGTGGCAGTCACGGTGAGGTAGTAGACCGGTTGGACCTCGCGGTCGAGACGGCAGCGGGTTGTCAGCGTTCCGTTCATCTCGTCGATGTCGAAGCAGTCGGTTGCCTGGTTGTTCACCGCGAAAGCGTAGCGCACGGCGTTGTGTGGAGGCATGTCGGCGTCGCGGGCCGACACCGAGCCGACATAGGCACCGGGCGCCTGGTTTTCCGCGACCGTCATGCTGTATCGCTTCTGCGTGAAGACAGGTTCGCAGTCGTCCTCGTCGTCGACGCTGACGACAACCAGGGCCGACCCAGTCCGTGGAGGACTGCCACGATCCACCGCTATCACCTGGAAACGACGCACTTCGGACACCTCAAGGTCCAAGGACGCACTGGCAACAATCCGACCTCGTTCGTCCACCGTAAACATTTGCGAGTCGGCGTCACCGACGATTGCGTACTTGGCTATCGTACCGTTCTCACCTTGATCTGGATCGGTGGCATTTACGTGGACGACCAGGGCGCCGGGCGGGTTGTTCTCAGTGATAAGAGCCGTGTAGACGGATTGCGAGAAGATTGGGGGATTGTCGTTCTCGTCGCTGACTGTGACGGGCAGTCGTCGGATGGTGTGCTGTGGAGGGTTGCCGAGGTCCGTGCAAGCTATGCTTAGCTCATAGCTGGGCGTCAATTCGCGGTCTAGCTCGGTGCGCGTCAGAACCTGGTACTCGGTCTCGGGCTGGTGAAGTAGAGACCGTTCCTCCAGGGTGAAAAAGTTGGCTGATCCGGCGCCGAGCAGCGTGCAGTTGACGGTTCCGTTACGTCCCGCGTCCCGATCTACTACGGTCACGTGAGCTACGAACGTTTTGGCAGCGGCGTTCTCCGGCACGGCAGCTCGGTCCGTGCCGACTGCTGCCAGCGTGTTGACGACAATCGTAGGTCTGTTGTCATTAAGGTCGGCGACTGTCACAATTACAGTCGCGTCGACCGGATGTGAGTCCGGCCCGGCGTCTTCAGCGGTTACGACCAGCTGGAACGAGCCGTGCGTCTCGCGGTCCACACCAGTCTTGGCGTAGATCTCACCGGTCCGGTTGTCGATGGTGAACAAGTGCCCGTAGTGCGCACGCGTCTGCGGCGAGAAGCCGTACACGACGCGCCCATTCTCACCCAGGTCCGGATCTCTGGCGCGCACTCGGGCGATGGGGCTGCGTCCGAATGCCGATGATCCGGTTGCCGCGTCCGTCTCCACCATGGTGACCTCGTACGTTTGTCGGTCGAACACAGGGTCGTTATCGTTGGCATCGAGGACCCGAACTGTCACGTTGATGCTGTCGCTGCGTGATGGGTGTCCGCCGTCGAAGGCGATCAGCCTCAGTCGGTACTCGTGACGTAGTTCGCGGTCGAGGCGTTCGCGCAGGCGCAGTCGCACGTCGAGGAAACCGTCAAGCTTTTTGGTGACGCTCAGACCGAACTTGTTCGTGTCCGATGCGATATCGTAGCGGTGGACGCCGAACGACGGGCTGTCCGGATCGGTGGCTGACGGCAGCAGAAACGTGCTGCCGACCGCAGCCGACTCCATGATTGACAGAACCGTGTGTCCTGATGCGACTGTGTCAAACCGTGGTGAATTATCATTGACATCCATAACCTGTCCCATAAAATACATGTATTTCTCTAATAAAACAACTGACAGACTGGAATTGTACAATATAAAAGAACACGTAATACAAAGAGAACACAGTCAGTAACTTTGATGTCAAAAACATGCGTATTATGAAAATACAGCCCAATTACACTTTCATTGGTTACCGACGACAAAATTACACGTTTATTTCGTTTATTTTATTTCTAGAAAAGATGAACGTAACCACAGTAGTTTATTATTTACGCTTAAATAAAAGTGATCTGACTTTATCGTCATGAAATACAATAGTAACTTGCATTAGAAAAATGTATCTTAAATACGATAATGGAATGGATGGTTTCAACTCTCAGCTAAACTTGCAAAAAATTAGTAAAGGTTAGTTGCATTTTATGACAGTGAAAATTCTTACAATAACGATTTAGATGGACGTCACATCAAAGTTGAAAGTTACTGACTACTGTTGCATTCACTGCAGAAATTACCGTAACAAATCGGCAAGAAGTAGGTAATGTTGGAAAAATAAATCAGCATCAAACCTCGACGGAGATTTTGATGATAAGAAAGTATGCGACGGGCTGGACGGTGACGTCAAGTAATACGTCACAGGTGTCGCGTTGTCGACATCCAGGCATTGAGTCGCGGTCGATCACCCCACTGGTTCTTATGACGCCGTCCGATAGACCGATTGACAGCGGTATCGCCGGGTCCGACAGGAAGCGGTACTCGAGCAGCGGCATTACGTTCTTGGGGAATCTGCGACGCAGGCCGGCGTCGGAGATAACATTGCCGACTCGCGTCCCGGCCGGAAGTTCCTCCTGGATCTGGTAGCGGATCGTGTCCTCTGAAGGTCTACCACCGGCAACGCCTGCGGCAGCCAGCATCAGCAGCAGCAGCATCGGCGGCACCATGTACATGACGTGATCAGCCACTGCCAAGGAGAATGTATTGAGCAATGCTGGCGTAACTGCAACCACAACAAACACGCAACCGTGTACAACAGCAGACAGACAGACAGACGGCAACTAAGCTTATAACTCAATTTGCTGTCGGATCGGCCGAGTACGCTCGCGGTTTAGCGACTTGATCAACGCGCTGATCATGTACCAAAAGAAGCTGCTGATATTCCCATGCTGAACGATGGCAATAGCGTATATGATAAGCTTTTTAAATGTTGATTAAACTTCAATAAACTACATCGCATAATTCGCACACAATATACAGAGTGGGCTGAAACTGTACTGTTTTTGAGCGCTTATAACTTAGCGACGTTTTGTGGTAGATAGACGTCATATGACAAAAGTAAATTTTACCCTGATAATCAAATTTGTGATTTAGACATCCGTCGATATATAAGTTTTTTCGTATGGTTAGCGGTTAAAATACCGTTATATTGATGGTACTGTTACCCTTGTGTTTGTTATTTTCTAAATGTCTATCTCATCTTAAAACAACTGAACAAACCCTACATTTTTGAAATTTGTATAAACTAATGTCGAGTTGAACATGTTTTCAAAAAGCAGGTAAACGGCGAGCAATGCGTCTCACGTCTACGCAAGTCGTCATCATTAACTTCACGTCACTAATACGGTCACTATACTGCAGCCTACGCCCGTCACGGACAAAGAACAATGAACAGCATGTCGCCGAGTAACTAAATATGTGACCACACAGTAAGCCTTACCGTCGTGCGAACGTTACAACAACGTGGAAGTTTGTCTTTTGTCGTTTGTCAACGTTATCAGTTTAACGTTAAAAAGACAATCATGTTCCCGACTGCTTTTGATAAAGCCGTCTTACAATTTTGGCAAAACTTTTAACTCAGACGACTTCAAAATTAGTCTATTGTATACGACTGTCATACGTAGAAGATTCCAGGTGAGCTAAAAAACAAGCCGCTATATGGCAAAGTTTTTTGTATAACTTCAGATCTTCGTTTATTTGTACACCTAGCAGTAACTAAATTTGAAACTAAAAGTGACTTGCCTTTTTTTACATTCCACCTGACGGCTAACCTTTTTGGACATCACTTTCAGAAACAGGTATTCACTTTTGTGGTAGTTTAAAACCGGAAATGTGAAAATGTTAACATCAATAACAATGCCACATTTTTTAACGCGTTTTCCGACTGACAACATTATTGTTCACTTATTTGCAAAAAGACGCATAATCGTGAAATTCAAATTACAGCTTTTGAAATACAAAATGTCAGAGGTAACTGATATATCAACATTTCACGAAGTTATGTAACGAAGAACTTTAGGTTCGGTAAGATCTTTGTACGAGCATGTTGCAAATTTACAGTTGATTTTACCAGCAAAGTAAAAAAAGTTTCGAAAAAAAGATGCAATCACTATAACAGTTCGGTGGCTCGTAGACGCATCTGCGACATGTTGCGTCCGTTACTCAGAACACATCTTGTCTAACTCGCATTCGTGTCCGTGGGAGCTTAAACTAAAAGCACCAAGCAAAGTAGGGGCTTTAAAAAGCGACGGCGTCGATTGGAAGAAGCAGCAGCTGTCCCCAGCGCAGAACTCAATCGCTTGTCTCACTTCGCGGTCATCCCGACACGCCAAGACACGTAACAGTTAATCCTTGCTGTCTGATGAACACCCGTCTGTTAGTTAGAATTTAACACCGTTTCACCGTCTGTTCCATTGCACCATACATTATGTAGACAACTGCACGTATTTTATGCGGGTGTCTTAATAGGCCGCATTGCGGGACTTATCAGTTAGTCCGTACGGGCTCCCAACTCGAAACCAAAAGGCGCTAAATTGTTTGAACATTCTTTATGGCCGGATTGACCGGAGCATTAATTTTTGGTTTAAAAAGTCAAAGGTCAGGGTTAGGATCAGGGATGGGATTGTGCAGTGCTGTGTATAGCTAGGCGGACGACCGAATATTATGTCGGCACTGGATCATCTTTTCTTTTTTTTGTATTTGTGCTTTACTGCGGCAGCGTCTGACCAATAAGCCTAAGTTTTAACACATTCTTGCGTGCTAATATTGTACTAATGGCTGAGCTGGCAGCGAATATTTGTAGACCTACTAATTTAACTGTAAACTGCTGAAATGTGAATAGGCCTATCTGTGAACCGTCTACTTTTGCCGGTTCACGGTCAATATAAAACAGAAACTCACGTTACGCCAATCATACAATAAGGAGTTTTTGTAGTGTGTAGCTAGCTAGGTACTAGAAACTGCTAGATTCAGGTTAAATAGAATGTCGTTAAGAAAATAAATAACGACGAGAAAAATTTCGCACAAAGGTGCGTTTTGAGTTGCTGGTGAAATGTAGGCCTAAATCGCAATTCCCCTATTTGTAATCAGAATAACGCCGAAAACAGTGCAATAAGGCAAAATCCCTTTATAAAGCAATGACACAATAATGACAATAATTATTATGCTGGTAGTGATGTTGGACGTATTACTAATACCATTACTATATCACTATTAGTTTTACTGTCGGTATATGATGTTACAAGTTAGGCCTACATCGAGTACACATGTTACAGGCATCGTGACTGTCTCTTCCGTATATAACGAGCGAAAGCTATAAGTCATTTCTCTACGGTTGGACTGCTATAAAATGCCGACGGGAAGAAGAATAAAAAAAATATAGCTGCGCTAATGCGACGAGACAGACTTCACAACGGGCAACGACTAACTACATTTTCGCGATGCAATAAACGACTGCTGCTTCGGGCAGTGCGCATCGCGCGGTGTTACTTGCGACGGTCGGCGGCTGATGCGAAAGATGAGTCGGTCTCGACAGCTAGTAGTAATAAGGATAGTAATAAGTAGTAATAAGGACAGAGCGGCGTGGCGCAACGCATCCATCTCAGCATCCGTCATCGGTCGTCCGCTAAAGCCGAAACTCCACTTACTTCTATAATTTGTCGTGCGCATTTGTTCCACAACGTGCTGCACTTGCAACACGTTGTATGACGCGTCCACCAAAAAATCAAAATTCCACAGCAAATTTACCAAAAAAACTTCCACGGCACAAGTCCATATCAAATCGAACACCTTAAACAAATTCACAACATCATAACATGTTCTACGACTTGTTTTCTCCAAAAACTCTACAAAAAGTCGAAAAGTGGAGTTTTGGGTTTAAACAGCGCGGCAATTAGTTACGCAGTCATTTCTGAGTTCTGACCCTCTATAGTCTTTACAGTGCGCAATCCTCATCACTCCTGTCTATACCAACAGACCGTGTTCACAAGCTTAGCTGTTTGCCGACGTACATACAGTTTTAACCAATCAGTTCCTTTCTGCCGTCAGTTTTGACATGTCAAAGTGGATATTTGCATCCCAGGATGTTTGGTGATGCCTATAAATGCAAAAAAAGAAATGGCAAAGTGCATGATGGGGTTACATGTTCTGTTACGTTTCAGCTCGTCTTCATCACTGACGGTCAGGCAACAGTATTTTTAGACAACGTGCAACTCGGTGCACTGATATTTTATAACACTCAGTCAGTGATCACCACTTTATGATGAAACAGAAACCTATATGTGTAATTATTGCTTACCTGCTTAACCAAATAGTCAAATTTACCGAGACGACGACGCCGCCGCTAACTGCTGCTGCAAAATGACGCGGCGACGTCGGTAACAACATAGCGATCAACAGAACCTAAGTTATATTCTTTGATAAAAAGTGATTTATTTTGATTTGTCCAGTCCATCAGCAAAACGAAACTTATGTAACCAAAACTGTTTATTAGTTTTAAGTGCACTTATTTGTTTTCCAAAAACTGTAAAGTTTTTGGTCACCATCGTCATTAAATACGCGCATTTGTTTTTATATACAATCAACATGCAGTAAATGCCCATAGTGCGATAAATCGGTTATTGCGCATAATTTTAAAAATGCGTTTATCACGACGTGAGTTTTTATATCGTGAAACTTTCTTAGACTACTTACCGGCAATGTGGACTGACGCACGGAGGCGATGCCGATGATATGCACGCTTAAGCCGACTGACCAGACACAGACGAGCAAGCGACGTGTGTGTGTGTTAAGAGCAGTGGTCAGTCGCTGGTCACTCAGTCAGTGGACATCGCTCAGCACTGCGCGTGGCTATCACGCGCCGGTGCAGACGCTGTAGTCACACACACTGATCACCCGATCTGTCAACAAAGACGTAGCCAGGAATTTATCTTCATATGCTCACTCCTGAGGTTCCTCCCTTTTCCTTTCTTCTACTTCTTTTCTCTCTTTTCCCTAGTCTTTTCATTCTCCAAAAAACAACCAGAGGGCCTGGGAAGCGTTGTAAGCTCCCCAGCACAGCAAGGTCCAGAGTTAATCCCCGGCCGCAGACGAATTTTTAGGCATTTGGGCTCTGAGCACGCATTTTAAGCCTATGGCAACAATTTTCGGTCGTTTATGTGCAATGCATATAACTGTTAGGTGTGTTTTACAGCTGAAGACAAATTCGATTCGATTCGGTTTTTGGTACTTTGCCAATTTTAGATTCCAGGATACCTATCACACATCTCGCGCTTTCCAACACAGGTACCAATTTTATTAACATTACTGGTGGTCTTTTGGCATTAGACCTTTTTCAACATTCTTCCAAAATTTTTTTACAATTGATATCTTCAACAGACTTAGCAAGGGAGTCATCTTTCATTTGCGCCTCGTGTCTTCTTTATGTGGTGGTTTACATGGCTAATCGCTTACTTATTTTTACGCATAGCGTCAACATTGCATGACCTACAATAAATCATGGCAAACGGGTTGATTAAATAAGCGGCATTGATTTTTTTAACTTACAGGGCTAAAAAATATTGGCGTACTGGATAATTTTGCTCTGAGAAACGTATACGTCAATTTGGTTTTTTTTTGTTTTCGTGTTAGGAACCAGTACGGGCAGACGGATGTACAGATAGACGGACGAACGTATTACGAGCATAATACGTAATGCGAATTGTCAAGTTGGCCGCATAATAGGTCTAATTCTAATTTCCAAAATTTTACTTTTATTAAAATAATTGTAAAATTCAATTAAAATATTTATTTTAAAAAATTTTATATTTTAATTTAAAAATAAAAAGCATAATGTTTTGTACGAACAATTTGTTCAACAATTTCGACTTCCAAATGTTCTGATTCAATTTTGGTACTCGTAATACAATCAATAGTCTCATTACAAAGCACTTTGTGAACCGCATATTTTGCCGAAGATTGCAATATTTTATTTCCTGTTGCCTACAGAAATCGTAAGAGCAAATAAAGAATACTTTTAAAACCTACTGGATCATCCTTGCTCGCGTGTTTACGACAATTTATCGGTCTCGCCGTTTGTCACCAAACGCAGCCAGAGGTACTAGGCCTATGTTTTTCCGTGTCGTCCGTCCGACCGACCGTCTGTCTGTCCGTAACGTTGTTCCGCGACACCTTTGGCTTGCTTAGATAGATTGTAGCCAAGCTTTTGCCAGCGGTGCGTCGTAGTGTGCGCCTTACAGAACCTAACTGGCGAAGGCATACACATGTAGCGTGAGAAGAGAGTTCTAGCTGTATAATTGTTCAAATGATTGGCACTTCTGGTTTATTTTTCGCATTTTAACTGTTAAAAATCTTGTCAACTTTCGTTAACAAAAAAGTTGCACATTTTCATAGATGTTGATGGACTTTTATTTTTAAATTACAGCCTAATAGCATTTGGTTAGGCTATGTTTATTTAATTGCTATTTTCTGGCGAGGCACGACGACAAGTAAAGCACTAGCTGCGAGTTGTTAGTCTGACGTCATCGGTCGTCGTCTTGGGTGGTCCCTGAAGCTGGCGCTGTTCTCATCAAAATTGTCGCTGCTGTTTTCTCCAGTGAGGTGCCCGGTGCAATTAGATGTTGGACGACAGGGTGCGCTGGGGGACGGGGTCAGGTAGTGGCGCCATCGCAAGACATTTGCGTCGGTCGCCATGAGGACTGGCTGGAAGGACAAGACAGGACGATGTCGTCCGCAGCGATGCATCACAATGAGCTCAGTTGCTCGACTTGATTCCACATCTTCTGATAGCAGCATCATCATCAGCAGCAGCAGCAGGACAACAAGCTACGAACGTTGCTCAGAAGAAAGTAGGCTAAAGAGATGTAATCAAATTGTCGATACAACAGTCACTAGCAATCAACTGGTGGCTATACTATTTCTATTGTGTTTATGTCACAAAACGACAATTAACCAATAGGTTTATGTAGCTACTGTGAAAATAAACTAAGCGACAAAAAACGATTGTGACTTGAAATTGTTGTAATTGCTTTATTAAGCATTATTTTTGAAGCTGAATGATAACGTATCTGTTAATATTTTTGTTTTGCAGGATTAGAAAACGATTCTTGAAGTTGCATATTGTTGTAAACTTATTACTTTTAGCCTAAACAGAGCTGCTCAGCTTTTTTGCAACAGACCCCGCACCTAATTAATTTGAAGCTCATAAAAATATTTTTTTTTCTGTAATTTGTTTAGTTAAAACACGTAGTAAAGTCCTGTTTAAACGTATCGTATTGTAGCGTACATCGTAGCTTAGGTTGGAAATTAAGGCAGAAAGTTGCACTTTTAAATTTTTTAACAGACAGCTGAAACTTTTCGACCGAGGAGATTATGGGTGCTCGAAACTTTAATTTTGGCCCTAAATTTTTACGCGCGAAAGCAGCTATGCTTTCAGCGCGTCTTAGCCATCGCAATTCTGTCTGTCCGTCTGTCCGTCCGTCACACGGGTGGATCAGTCAAAAACGGTGCAAGGTAAAATTACCAAATCTTCACCGTCGGCTGCCCGGAAGACTCTAGTTTCAGGAACCGTAAAGCTTTTTCATAAATTCCAAGGGGTCACCCCGAACGAGGGCGCTAAATAAGAGGGGGGTAGGCAAAATTTGCGATTTTTGGCCTATAACTCGCTGTATCTCAGTAACGGTGCGAGATAGGGCCTAGGTTACTATTAATCACCAATAGGAAATCGTTTACTGGCTTTCGATTGGCGCTGAATTCAATGACCTTGGATGACCTTGAACGCCGAAATAGGGGGTTTTACGGATTTTTTTGCGATATCGGGCTGCGCAAGTCTATATCATTCACAAGGAGGCGCCACCGTCGCCAATGTGTATTAT
>Ga0209367_1012085_pt1 | contig 11358 bp, 7 predicted proteins | sample WorMetLIZISLAND2_FD_187412 | JGI IMG/M metagenome (GOLD analysis project Ga0209367, IMG submission 187412) | Marine gutless worms symbiont microbial communities from Max Planck institute for Marine Microbiology, Germany - Olavius geniculatus... ... | reverse complement strand
GGTGTAGAAGCCACTGAGCAGAGTGAGCAGAGGTCTTGAGAGAAATAAACCTTGAAAACAACATCATCTAAAAGTAAAATGTACAATTCATAAACTTAAGTGGCAGTAATAAAAGTGACCGAAATGATTTCAGATAAAAGCGATGTTTAAAGATAAAAAGTAATGTCCGCCATTTTTCATTAGGCAAAAACATGTGATGAGTCTTTTTGGTCGCACATACTTTTTTTTTGTCATGATTAAGAAATCGTTAATTTTTGCAGCCGTAGATAATTCCAATTCTAAGCAATTGGTTAATCACCAGAAATTAACTCAAATCATAATTCTCACTACAGGCGAGCTAATTCTAACTGCATTCCAATTAGTTGGCTGACGATGTGAGTATTTTCTCAAATACTGCCGTGAGTGATAAACTTCTACAGATCTGTGAAATTACATTTTTCAACTTTTTAAAACATCAAGTTCTCACCGGTGTTGCCATGGGCAACAGTAAGCCCCGCCTCCTTGAGTTCCAGCCAGTTGTCATAATAACGAACTACATGCGGATGTGACAGACTGGCCATTAATTCTACCTCTCTGAACGTCTGCAACCAACACAAACATAATGGCTGCGACACTCTGGCTGATAATTCAACGCACACTGAAAATCAACCGCAGCAAAACACACCAACAACGAAATAAATATAGCTTATAATTCAATGAATTCATAGCAGTAAAATATAATGGCTTGGCGATAATGATGGTCGCCATTGCAATTAAGGTTGAAAGACCTGGGCACATGCCCAGTGTGTTTTATTAGGTAAAACTACCTAAAAAATGCACCCCAAACTTTATCCAATTTTACATTCTTGTTCCTATAATAATAAAATAATATGTTACGACCCATTTATTTCATGTTTTACATCTACTAATGTGCAAATATTTTGATATCCTATACTGGTGGGAAACTAAGTAGATGATGTGGATATTCCTTCTGGACATTATCTAATAACCTGAAATCCATGAACATACAGAAACCCATTAAGTTGGGCGATTTAAATAACCTGAGTTTAACTCAAAAAATGGGTTTAAACCAAAAAAAAACACAAACCCAAAAACCCTCTGGGTTGGGCTTTTTAAAAAACTCAAGTTCCTTCAACCCTGGGTCTGAAAAACCTAGGTCTAACCTTAAAAAACAACCTATAACTCCAAAAACCCGCAAACCCAAAAAGCCCTAAGGGTTTGGCTTCTAAACCCAAGTTTTTTTCAACAACACTAATGACAGCATGCCAGATTGAGTGAGTGAGTAGGGTTTAACGTCCCACTCGATGCAGTATAAGTCATTTCAGGGAGAGCCTTAGCAGGCAATGTACACATATAAACACTAAATAAAACACAAAATTCAACATTTACTGCCAAAAAACAAATAAAGCCAGAGTCAGTAGCTCTAGTACCGAGCTGGCAAGATCATGATGGCCGGCGTAATCCAGTCTGATCTCTTTCACAGCATACGTCACACCATCGGACTTTTTCAATGCCTGGTATTCATGCACAACCACAGTTATAACAGCACTATTATCACTAATAAATAGTAGGGCATTCACAGAATACAATCATCCACCAATGCTATGATGGTTTTTACGCGCGAAAGCAGCTACTGCTTTCAGCGCGTCTTACCCATTGCAATTTTGTCCGTCTGTCCGTCCGTCTGTCACAGGGGTAGATCAGTCAAAAACGGTGCAAGCTAGAATTACCAAATCTTCACCGTAAAGCTTTTCCATAAATTCGAACGGGGTCACGCCCAGTGAGGGCGCTAAATGAAAGGTGGTGGGCAAACTTTGCAATTTTTGGCCAGTAAGTCGATGTATCTCAGTAATGGTGCGAGATAGCGCCTAGGTTACTATTAATCAGTAATGAAGTTGTACACTGGCTCTCAATTGGCGCCAAATTCAATGACCTTGAATGACCTTGAACGCCAAAATAGAGGGTTTTATGGATTTTTTGACGATTTTGGGCTGTGACAAGTCTATATCATTCACAGGGTGGCGCCACGGAACTATCGTTATGCGATCCAGATAGAGAATTTGGTATTTGTATATTAACTTAATGTGAACACCCCAATTTTCAGCTAAACTACTGAACCTGAACTGCTATAGGCTTTCGCGCGTCTTGTGGGCATTAGCTCAAATTTCTTGTTTCCCTTTGCGTTCACCAGTTTCTTTTCTTGGTCTTCTGCCGCTGGTGGCAGGTTTACGACAAACTCCTCTGCCAGCTGCTCCTGCGTTCCGCGCTTCTCTTCAAAGTCACGCAGTTTTTGCTTGAGATGTTGCTTAGTGTCTGCGCATGCTTTTGTCCTCTTGTCGCTTTTTCCCATCATCCTGCCTTCCAATATATCCGGTTGCAGCAGCGAATCATGTTGCAGGATTTGTCCTATCCATCGGAGTTTGCACTTTCGTACAGTATCCAAGATGTTCCTGTTCTCTTGGACTCTTTGCAGGACTTTATCACTTGTTACCCTGTCAACCCAGCTGATCTTTGCCAGGTGTCCGCACTATATTTTGCGCAAGTTTGCTCTACGTAGCAATGATAAAAAATCCTGAAATCTTATCCTCGGTCCGAATGCTGATTATCCAGCTTCTACTTGTGGCACATTGTGACGCCAGCATTACATCACGACTAGCAAAGAATATTTAACCAACAACCATATTTTGTTACAATATTTTAAATTAGTATTTCTTCAGCTACAGGAGGGAAAAATTTCGTGTAAATCGATCATCATTTGAGTAAATTATGAAAAAAAGAAAAAGGGTGCCTTTCTAAAACTATGAAACACTGTGTAGACACACAGAGCGATAGCAAGACACATGCCTTGTAGACTTTGCCGTAGGCTCCTCTGCCAATGAGTTTGAGCTGTGAGTATTCACAGGAAAGTCTTGACAACAGATATGATGGGAATTCCACCGACTGACCGAATGCCGGCAGATCAGGCACACTGCACGCAGACCATTAAAAACTGACATGACCAACCAACGGCATTTAAGCATGATTGAATAAACAGACGAATATTGAATAGAGAAATAAATAAATTCCAGGCATAATTTCTGTAGTTTAATAATTCAGCTCTCGAGAACTGAATACTGGGAGCTTTAACAGAATAAATAAACACACCCATGAGTTCCTGGCACAAATCAGGAGGCGCTTGACCGAGGTGACAACAGATTCCCTTCCTCCCCTTCCCTTCTTGCCCCCCTCCATTCCACCGTAAAATTGTGTTGCTATTCCAGCGCTTGTCGGTCGCAATCCAACGCTTCAATGCGACCTGCCTAGCTGACATGTTCCCAATTTCTGAGCCCGCATCGTGACCACTCCAGATATCACTTCCATAGTTTAATATTTCAGCGATCTAAAATTGAGTACTGTGCGTGCTGAAAAAATAAATGACAAAGCAAATAAAAAATCATGAACAAATAAATAAATAAATGAAAATATAAAAAAATAAATTAATAAACAAATCAAATAAACAAATCAATCAATAAATTGATCAGCCTTGAAAAAACCAACAAACAGTCATCAAATTATGCTCTCTAACTAATTTTTTCCCACTTATTAGAGCTAAATAACTGTAAGGAAAATGTCAAAAAAAATTTTGCATCACGCTGACAGACAATTTATAGACAGAGAAAAAACGTTCTTCAATAATAATCAACAGAGATCATCAACAATAACATGGCAACCAAAAAATGTAAAACATTGGATAGACTTTCTGTAGGGCAGACTGCACTCCGTGGCCATACAGCGTCCATGCCAAATTCTGTACAAAAATATATGCTTCTCTTACTTTGTCTACATTTGTACTTGTATTTCTTCTCTCACTGGTTTGCTTTTCTCATCCATACATGATTTTTCTTCGTTTTTTTGCTGTACTTGCTGTACAATTTCAATACTGAACAAAATTTAACATATAAACTCCTCTACTCATCTAAAATCATGCTCAGTCTGCAGATTTTAATACTAACATAATCAATCGTCACTAGTTTTGCCAGAATTGATTACATAACAGGTAGAGACCAAAAGTAATCAGAGATGACAAAACTCAGCCGAGACTAGCCCATCACCTCGTGAACAAAAAAAAATGACTTCATGCAATCTGCTGCTACATGAACACGGTGGACAAAAAAACAAGACGACTTTATTTTACACCTTGTAAAATACTGTAAAGTAAAACACCGCAGACATGATACCGAATTTGGCACAGATCTTAACATCATTTCCCAATTTATTGCAATCAACCTTGGAAAATAAAATGGTGTCACTTATCAAACGACAATAACTCAGATAAGAGCTTGTAGGTATTCAGCTGAATATCATGCTCTGCTATGCACCTTGATGTGAGACTGTATCTCCTTGGACTTGCGTCTGGCCAGTACTTGTACGTGACTGGCAACCTGTTTCCGTGTTCTCGTCTTGCCCGTGCGTAGCTTTATATACCGCGCTATCAGCTCGTTGTGACCTTCACGGCAAATCACAACAGATCAAAGCTAACTGAGATATTGCAGCCATAGGAATGGATTACAGCAGCATAAAATAAGCAATACGGAAAATTAGTAAATAAAAGTGAGTAAAAAAGTAAATTTATACAGCGCACAACGTTAAATCTAACATGTAAGTGTTGATGCTTAGCCTTCCATCCTTCCAGGGTGAGTAAATCAAGTAAATGTACCGGTATGTATAGCTAGGTTTTTGGAGGAGCGCATTTGCCTGTCGGGTGATAGTGACAGGTATCACTTTGTGATCTTATGTGGCAGGTGACGCTCCATAGTTCTGCAATGGGCCCACAAAAAAACTCTACACCACTTTTTAGCATTTTAACCTTCATAAAATACGCACAAAAGCTATTTGATAAAGTACAGTGTCCAGTATGACGAGAGATAATACTACGTTGCTACAATTCTCAAGTACTCGATTAAAACTATAGAATGAGGGTTAAAACTTGAAACTCGAGACTCGACTTGACAAAGTTTAAAACTCGAAAGTCTAAATACTGAAAAATAACTATTCAGGAAAGCAGAAGTGACTAAACAGGTACGACACTTGAGCTGTGCGATTTCGTTGCACGATCTACAAGATGGGCCAAAATAAACGACGCCGACTTGCATAATCATTTGCAATTTTAAAAAGGATTGGCAGATTTTAATAATTTTAGGCACGAATATTCCTAACACAACCGGCCATCACAAGACCGTTCAAGTCCTTGCCAAAGCTATCATGCGCTTCTGCACTACCTGGAGAAACGAAACACGAAAAGTGCGTCAAAATGAGCACAAAAACGTCAAAAGCATCCCCGACATTTTCTTCTTTGCTCTACGTTGCAGCGATGCTGTCGACATCGATCCCCGACATTATTTAATTGATCGTACCGTGACGAAGGATTTTAATACTTTTTGGCAAAATTATTCTTGACACAGTTGGCCATCGATTTCTCGCCAGTCTGTCAGCGCCTTAAGGCTTCACGCGAGGGCGAGGACTCAGCAACAGCAAAACGTCGTTGCCACCCGCAACACAATATTGCGCCGAGAACACCCGCCGCTAGCGCCAGCATCCGGCGCTTATTTATCGCTGTCGACGCCGAGCCCTAGCGCCGACCGACTTACGTGTTGTGCACAGCAAGCTGCCCCATCTATTCTGACACAATGCACGACGTGACGAAAGACCAGATGATACAGGGGAGGGAATACAGGCATACCCCCCAAGACCAACTTCTTACAACAAAACCCCTATAACAAAACCCCCTATGACAAAATGACCCTTATGTAAAAACCCCCAAGTCACTGTGACAAAACCCTCCACCATGCACTTTAACACCAGTGGTCAAAGTAAAAAAGAATGCGGGGGCGACGCGTTTCCCCACTTCCTATTTTAGTCTGTATAGTTTTCCTACCGGACTGTGATCAAGTAACTCTCAGAAAATTTAATTGAACTGGTGATACTAATTGTTAAATTTTAATGTTAAATGCACCCGAATAAAATTTCTTCCATACTCTTTAGTTGTATTTAAAGGGACCTTCTTCTAGGAAAAAAATTTAACGAAAAAATAAGAAATCAAAAAGGGACAAAAGAAAGGAGACAAAACAGAAAGAAAATGAAAAAGAAAAAAAGGAAAGTAAAGTTTGACCTTGGATGACCTTGATGACCGTTACGCGCTATTGAGCTAAATGGTGCGAGATAGGGCCTAGGTTGCTATTGATCATTGATAGGAAGTCGCATAAGCTTATTGGCTTTCAAGTGACATGAAAATCATCGACCTTAGATGACCTTGAAAGTCACTGACAACCAGTACGATCGGCTATCTTAGCGACAGCTGAGCTTCTTGTGAGAGCTTCATTTTGAAGCGTTGCGGCCGGGCTCAATCCCGCAAACATACCTTATACTGAAGCTCATCATTATTCGACATGGCTAGCGCTGAAACAAGTAAAATACAGCAGAAACATTGTTTACTAAAATTGCAGTAAGGTATTACGAACAAGGGGGTTTTATCGTAACGGGGGGTTATGTCTGCACACAGTATAACGACCAGACTTCTGGCTTTTCCGCGTGTGACACGTCCTGTCCATTACAGTGACAGTAATCACAGAACTAAGCCTCTATCTTCCATACATATTAACCGAATTTCGAAATTCCTTTTGACTTTAGTCACATCAGTTGCACACTCAAAATACATCAAAGCATCGATGCGACTTTTGTGAGCTTTAGAAATTAAAATATGACGTGGGGGTTCGCCGCAAGTGAGGTTTTTATACTGTTCACAAGTCACTTTGCAACTCTTATTCTAAGGCCAACGCGAAAAATCCATTGGTGACATTACTAATTGGAACTTCGAGAAGTATATCAAGATTTTAATAGTTTTTGGTACAAACATTTCTGACATAACTGGCCATTAAATGGCCGTTCAAATTTTTAGGTCACCTAACGTCTGTTGCTGCATTACCGAGGGAAACAGAACAAGTGCAACATGAGATAAAAAAAGAAAGAAAAACATCAGTGAATTTAATCATTTCAGATACGTAGCCCTTAACAGCTTTGATCACATTCCATTCGACAGTATTTGCAGTGTTATGCAACAGCGAGTTTATGGGACGCTGTTTAGGAATATCAATGAACTCAAAAAGTGACTGGTTGAAGTCTGAATCAGAACATTATCAACACGCCTATCAACGAATGGGGAATGCATCTCTGCCTGTGTTTGCACAAATGGCCGATATTTTGAATATTCACTGTCAGCAGTTGCATGACTAAACAATTCAATAAACTGTCAACCAAAGTGCTAAAAATTTTGGAAAAAATGTGCCAAATGTGCATTATTTTAGTCAAATAGTGATACTGCATTGAATAAAAATGTAATATTTTGCTTGTTTTGCTTACCCCAGGTAGTGCAGAAGCAGATATTAGGTGAGGTGGGAAACTAAACGGCCATTTGATGGCCAATTGTGTCCTAAATATGTGTACCAAAAATTATTAAAATTGGATAACTCTTCTTATAGTTATGGTAACAAAATTTTTTGTGTGTTTTTCATGCCTCACAGTAGGTCACTTCACTTTTTGACTTAGACTTTCGCTGAGACTTTCGCTGAGTCTAAAGTACCTACTTAGACCGAAGTATGGACTCAGCGAAAAGTCTCAGCGATTCGCTGAGTCCAAAAGTACCTACTTAGACCAAAGCTGAGCCGAACTAACCTGGCTAAAGTCGGTTCGATTTGCATGGAAGAGATAGCTTTAGCCCTTAGGGCTTAACTTTCGCTGAGCCTGAATCCACTTCAACTTTTGACTTTAGCTGAGCGAAAACATGGCGACTTACAGTCCTATACGTACGGATATTTTAGTAAATTAAAGCAGTCTGGTATCAAAAATAAACGTTGTAATAAATATGCAATGACGTCAGATGTTACGTAATTACGTTATTTGCGTGCGCGGCGCAATTAAATAAGCAAGTCCAAGCGTAAATGGTTGATTTATTTCCTGTTAGGTTTACCTGTTTTCCACCATTTTTAATCGTTTTGGTCTAAGTCAGTAGACTTAGACCAAAGTTTAGTTGAACTTTGGTCTAAGCACAGACTTTAGCGTTCAGCTTTAGCTTTCGCTCAGCGAAAAGGCTCAGCGAAAGTCTAAGTCAAAAAGTGAAGTGGCCCAGTGTATATACGTTTTTTGCTGACGCACCTACAGATCTTACCGTCCAACAGATTTTCCCTCGCGATGGCTCACACGACGCAGCCTCACCCAAAGTTGTGCATCTTTGGGGAGCGAAAATTCCTGAAAAATCCTCCATAGTCGAACATTGGGCCCCAAAACGGACTAAATGTTCGGCCATAAACGCTCCTGTATAAAATTTTCACCTGCAAACGGCCTTTAATCGTCGTCGAAGCCCCATAAAAGTTGCACAGTGAATAAGCAATGTGGACTTGGGAATTCCAAATATGTGGTCATTTTGGACCGATGACGTCACGTGACCCCAAAAGGTCAACGTCGTGAAATATCGGTGTCGTGTTTTTTGGAGGGGAAAGGGGATGGACGTTTTTGCACAGCTGCATTTTGCGAAAAAAATTGAAGGCTATGTTTACGCAAAATAGGCGTCTGTGGATATGGATATGGATGGGAAAATTTCATATCCACGGCAAGCCTGGCCATTTAAGGTGGGTACATAGCGACGTAACCGAAATGAACTGAAGTAAACTGAACTGAAACGGTTTTCGACGATCCGACCCCACTGATCGTCGAAAACTAAACGCGAGCAGGGCAAGACCATTTTGTCATTGATTGACACGTATACGTAGTCACCGATGCCGTTAGATGGTGCCTACAATAATGCATTAGTGCTGGATTATTAATCAATTCGTCAAAAACTAAACCATGTTAGTTCAGTTCAGTTACGAAATTAGCATTTTCGATCTCTTCTGCACTCAAAAATTTGTTTGCGGCTGGGGCGCCACCCCAACTTTAGGTCTACTCCACCAACGTGGGACATAAGGGGCCCATAACCATCAGCGAGGGGTTTAAAACCACCTACGGGGGCCCAAAACCAAATTAGCGTTCCCCCACCTCTGGATTTATACTTTAACCACTGGTCGCGACATCGAAATATTTAAAGCTCTGTGTCTTCATAGCAGTAGAAAACAAGTGGATTGTACTCGACCACCGACAAGAAAACATTATTTTTGAAATAAAACAGCAAATATAAATGTACAAAACATCAGTTTATACACCTGTTAACGGCAAAATGCAATGACTTATACACTTTGTTAATGGCGACATGCAATCAGTGACACACCGAAAACAGCAAAAAATCATAAAAAGGTGATATTATTCAACAGCACATTGACACTTAGGCAATGTGATGGTGAGTGATATCACCTTTTTATGATTTTTTGCTGTTTTCGATGTGACAGTTATTGCATGTCACCGTTAACAAGTGTAAAAACTGATGTTTTGTACATTTATATTATTATTTAAACTAACAACTGCGATGGCACATTTTCTGCTGACTGTGTGAGGGAAATACTTTTGCGGAAAAATGTTTTCAATATCATCGCACGCGAACTAAAATCACCTCTGTCCTCGACCTCGACGAAAGCTCGAGAACACAGAAAATCGTGGCTTTGGTCTTGGCCTCGATGCCCAATATCCTCGGCCTCCTTGGCCTTAACATAATGGCCTCAAACGAATCCCTGGCGTCAGGTGACTGAAACTGCCGATGACGTCATCTATCGCTCACAACTGCTGTTATATGGAGTCTGCGTGCAATGACGTCACGATAGCGTGCACAGAAACGCAACAAACGATGGGTGGCCTTGTGGCAGAGAACAGAGCAGGCGGCACATGCCCACCAAATTTTTTGACTGACGGAAGTTTTTTTGTCCGAAAGTTTTCGTTTAAAAATGCAAAATTTGAGGCTAAAAATCTTTAGTTTGGGAAATCTTAGGGAGGCGAAATTGGCATTTTGAGCAACCGTAATCTCTATCAGATATTCTGCAATGTTTGTCAGAAAATTACAACTTCCTTCCGTTTACTTTTTAATCCTCAACGCCGCTGGGAAAGACAGCGAAAGTTGCCATCTTCTAAATTTCAGCCTGTCAAAAAATGTCTAATTTTCGACAGATTATGTTCTATAAAGACAAGAATTAAGGATAAAAATTTTATCCTGTCAATACATTTTCTTTTTGTCGAAAAGTTTTATTCAAAAAATACAAAATTTGAGGTTAAAAATCCCCCATTTTAAAGATGAAGATTATTTAAAGAGCGAAACAAAAATTTCGGGCATCCACAGTCTCTTTTGTGGGAAATGTGCAGCTGTCCGTCAATTTCCAGCCCCTCCCCCCACTTTTTGAGCCACGAATGCTGCCACGGCGGGGTGCAGGAATACAATTTTCACGGCGCTTAGAAATCAAATTAAGAAACGGCGAGGACTACGCCCATTTCACGACGACGGACAACAATAATAGCTGCTAGACCTCTATTGCCATGGGAGTCAGACGTTTCGGTTCATGGCTTTGTTCCTTGGATTTTGATTTTTCGGTTCATTACGTAATGACTGCGTGCGTGCTCATCTGTGATTGGCCGGTGGGTGTGGTTTCGCTGCTAGTCAGTCAGCTAATAATGAATCCATTGACCGATATAGCACAAAATACAGCAGTTAAAATAAAACATTAAAATTCAAAACATTTAACATTCAAAACATTCAAAGTTCAAGGTAATCTGGTAATGCTGAAATAAGGACTCAATATATGTAATATTGGCGGTCAATGGATTCATTATTAGCTAACTGGCTAGCGGCGAGACCGCAGTCTGTAAAAATTAGCTAATTCTGTAAACATTAATTGTAGACAACTTTATGCGCTAAGTAATGAACATCACAGCTAATACAATGATAAACAAATACAAAATAAACACAAGATATAGCAGTTAAAATCAAACATTAAAATTCAACATACGCTGCATAACATAAACTGACTGTGAGATTAATACAATGACATCCGCATAGCGTAAAAATCCAATATGAAAACCATGAAACCTGCAGCCAAACCAGAGTTCCTCTGTTGTATTAATGCAGTCTGAACATCTATGTAAGCCTAAGCCTAATGTGTCTAAACAATAATAAATGGACAAAACATCAGTTTATACACTTGTTAACGGCGACATGCAATGAGTGACACATCGAAAACAGCAAAAATCATAAAAAGGTGATATTATTCAACAGCACATTGACAGTTAGGCGATGTGCTGTTGAATAATATCACCTTTTTATGATTTTTGCTGTTTTCGATGTGTCACTCATTGCATGTCGCCGTTAACAAGTGTATAAACTGATGTTTTGTACATTTATATTTGTTGTTT
>Ga0209367_1012084_pt1 | contig 11359 bp, 8 predicted proteins | sample WorMetLIZISLAND2_FD_187412 | JGI IMG/M metagenome (GOLD analysis project Ga0209367, IMG submission 187412) | Marine gutless worms symbiont microbial communities from Max Planck institute for Marine Microbiology, Germany - Olavius geniculatus... ... | reverse complement strand
GTACAACTCCGGCAAGGAGCTCTGAACCGACAGCAACATATCTGATCTATGGAGGCTATTATTATTATTATTATTATTATTATTATTATTATTATTGACCTGTTGGGAACGACGTACACGGCCGCGGTCTTGCGTATAGAAATTTGCGAATTTGTACACGGCCGGCCATGTACGTCGTTGCCAATTTTTCTATTTATACAGCCACCCATGTATATAGGAAATTTCAAATTTGCACACGACCAGCCATGTGCATAGTTGTCATTTTCCATACAGACGGCCGGCCGTGTGCATAACACCAGTCTTTATTCTTTGGTATTGAAATCATAAAGTATGACGTTCATGGCATGAGATATGGTGTTAATTTGGACACATTTTGATTATGGGTTTGTGTTTTATTGTGGTTTTGATGTAGCAGACGATGAATTTGGGCCAGTCGCCATCCACTGTTCCTCAACAACCAGTCGAGCGAGACAAGATCTTTCAGTGGATTCTGGAGTTGTCTTATCTCGACACACGTGAAAATGCCTTACTCGAATTAAGGTTTTGCTTTTGCATGCTAAGAGTTTTTTGCATGCATTAGACTTAACGCTTTTCTATTGTTTTTTTTTTATTTTACATTTGTTATCAGTTTTTCTTCTGTCTCAGCCTCCTAAGCACCTGCACTTCCTTATAATTACTTTTATCATGTACTGCTTTTGGTTTTTGATCTTTTAGTCTACTTTTTTCATGGTACATTATATATTTGTTTTGCATGCAACTTTTTTCAGTTTGTGTTCAGTCTGGCAATTTGTCTGGAGTTATTGCAGGTTAGGTTAAGTAAAATTGCTCGAGCACTAACATTCATGTGAGTGCGTGTTGTCCACCAGTCAGCATCAAAGCACTTATATATCAGTACACATTCTGTTGGTAAACATTTTGCTAACAATGGGATATAATCCTGATGAATTGTCTCTTGTTTTAGTGCTGTAGCACCAGTGTGTTGTTTGCAGTAAGAAGAGGGAAGTTGTTCCTGACTTAGCACCGATGCTGTGGCATAGCTTTGGTACAATAGCCGCTCTGCTGCAGGAAATCATCAGCATTTATCCAGCGATTAATCCTCCAAACCTCACTGTTAGTCAACTGTTCTCCGCACTAGCATTGTGGGTTAAGAAAGTAGGGGCAGGAAATTGTAATTTTTTAGCAGAAAGCAGCAAATTTCCAACAGAGGAGATTATAGTGCCCACAGTTCTAACTGTGCCTCTAAATTTTTTGAAAATTGGGATCTTTAGTTCCAAATTTTGTATTTTTGAAGACTATTTTTATGCACGATGTCACTGACTGTTCTGGCCGTAGGCAGCACTTTGCTCTAAAAGTTTGAGAGTTCAGATGTGAACTTTTTTCTCTGTCTCGTACTTTCTTCTTGATTTTTGTGAGCAACAGTATTTCTATCATGCCAAAAACACACACGACATTTCTGTTTAAATTAAAGTCTAAACTTCAAGTTATTTAGGAATTGGGCAGTTTAGTACAGCTGGCCATCACTTATATTTATTTAAAGGGCTAAACCTGGATTTCTGATAAATGTTTTTGGTCTTTGAGTAATGGAAGCAGTAACCAGTACTGTTGTCGCTTTTAGTTGAATTCAAGTTTTTGTTTCTTACTTAAAGAAATTGATACAAAGTATATGTTTAGTGATGTTATGAGAAATTTTTGTCAAACTGTGGAGGAGATTTTTCTCTCAGTTTTTAAAATGATTGACGATCAGCTGTGAAATTGAATCAAAAATGTACAATTAACAGCTGTCCTGCCTTCATTGTTTTTCACAACAGTTTGGTTTATCGCAATTTTTATTCGTTTATTATATGGTAGTAGTTTCACTGAATTTTGTGTTTTTTCCCAGTCTCTGATGAGATCTGTCACAAGGACATTCTCAGTAAATAGTGACTGAGTGAGTGAGTAGTTTCTTAATGGCACGTCAGCACAATTCAGTGCCATAAGTGGTGAAAATTAGCAAATACACGTAGCATACTAGATTTTGTGTGAGTGGTTTTGTTGAAGCCTGCATCTGTGAGCACTGTGTTTTCAGGCGCATCAGTCCAACAGGGTCTGCAATGCTTTGGCGTTGCTGCAGTGTGTTGCCTCTCATCCAGAAACTAGATCGGCTTTCTTACAAGGTATACATACACTGTGCACCATGAAAAACGTGGCACTTTACTTTTGTTCGTATCTTCGCCAATTGTTGACCGATTTTCAAATTTTTTTTTACTGGCACACTCTGCAAACAATTTGCAATAATGTGATTATTGTATATCTCACTACATTGAAAATGCATTTCTACAGTACCTTGTGAAATATAAATGTAAGCAAAAACTAACGATGACAACAAAAATTTAGGTAAGTGAAGAAAACACTTCAGACAAACATTACGATGCGTGATCAGTATGACACTAGACTGTGTTAAACTTACACAGTTTTGTGTCATACAGACCATTCACTGCAATGTTGGTCTGAAGTTTTTTTTTCAATTTTGCCAAAATTTTTCTTTGTTATTATTGTTATACATATGCATATTTCATTGATATTTTACAAAATAGTGTAAAAACGCATTTACAGTGTGGTGGGATATGTAATAATTACGTTATTGCGAATTGTCTGCAGAGTGTGATAGTGAAAGAATTTTGAAAATCAGTCAATAATTGGTGAAGATATGGGAAAAAGTAAAGCAGCACGTTTTTTTGGCCCACCCTATAGAACATTTGCTACTGGTACTGGTGTATTAATCCGTCATTAACTAACTTTATTGACTGCAGTAGTTTATGTTACTGACTCAGTCGCTGCTGCTTTCTTCAGAACGACTGTTTGAGTAATGAGTATATTAGGATGACGTTGATAGTGCATTCATAACTATGATTTTTTTTTTTATTTCTGATTATTTTCAATGATAAATGATAGGCTACTGACTTCAGTTAGTTATTCTACAACTGTAATTTATAATGACATGTTTTTTAAAGCTATAGTTTAATCATAGTTGCTTTCATTTAGAAACAATTAAAATGTGTTTAATGTTGCTTGAGACTTTTGTACACCCCCTTATTTTTGTTTTTTTGCAGCTCATATACCATTGTTTCTGTACCCTTTTCTGCACACTGTCAGTAAGACTCGGCCATTTGAATATCTTCGACTCACAAGTCTCGGTGTCATTGGAGCCCTGGTCAAGGTATCAACATCTTCTTTTTATTGCTGTTTAATTTTTCCATTTTCACTGGGTCGATACACCTTGCCAGATACCTCAAAAACCCACTTGGTGCTTTGTATAAACCCAACTAAAACCCCACTTAAAGACCCATTTCTGTCTTAATCCAATTTTAGTTTTTTTGTTTCACTAATAATAAAATATTTTATTACATAGGCTAATCTTTTGTAACATTTAAACATATCCTCCTCCTCCAGTGTCATGGCGATGCAGTTAAGCACGATCGCACAGCCTCGCATATTCTTTCTGTTGTCTTCTGTCCTCAGTTGCTTGTGTGAGTGCGAGTTCCATCATCTGGCAATCGTCCGAAATATTATCAGTCCAGCGCTTCCTCGGTCGTCCTCGGTGTGTGTTTCCATGAACACGACCATACAGGGCTTGGTCTGGCCATCGGGAAGGTTGCGTTCTGACTACATGGCCGAAGTATCTCAGACTGCGGCTTTGGATTTGCAAATATTGGTATATTTTATGTTGTGTGAAGCAAACAGAAAGTCATATGAATCAACCAACTGAAAACCTGTAGTTTGAAACCCGTCAAGTTGGCTCTTCTTACAAAAACTGGTTTAGCCTGAAAACCCTAAAAATCTTATACCTAATTTAAAACTGTTGTTTTGTAACCGTGATTTTTTTTTATCTTTTTTTCTTTTGTATAGCCCATGCATGCTTCAGAACAGGGAGAATATAGGTCTGTATGGTTTCCAGCGTCAGGCAAGCCAAGTAAACTTTCATGGAGTAAAAATGACATCATAGTGGTTGTTGAAGTTATATATACCCCAAAATCAGGGCACATGAATATTATACCTTTCTACAGCAAATTTATGGGAAATGTTACACAAATCACAGCATTAACAGCTGCAACATTGCTTTTGTTAACGTAACCTTTTTTGGTTAATAGTTAGTTTTGAACTGTTATTTGTTGCCGTGGCATGAAATGACCGGTTGTGTGCTGATGTGTTCTTTGTTGAATATTTGTGGAATACCTTGTCATTTGAAATATATTTTTGTTCAGACAGTGTTTCAGGGCTTACCAGTTATGCCAAACATTTTTAAATGACTAGGAAGGCGCTCTGCTTTTCCCCATGTACTAGTTTACTTTACGGGCGGTATACCTCTCAAACTTTTTATGATATGTGATTTTGTAAAATTTTGCATGTGGTATTTTTCAACATTTGTATGTCCATTTTATGTACGCTTTGCAGATTTTGTTCTCTGAATCGATTGATAGAGTGAAACATCTTTATTGTATGTTACAGTTAATAACTGGATTAGAGACATAAAAATACTCCGTTAAAAGTTTTAATGTATACATTAAAGATGTTTCGAATTGTTGTACCACCATTTTATCTGATTCTGTTATATTCAGTTTCTGTAAATGCATTTATGCACAGACTGATGAACAGGAAGTTATAAACTTTCTGCTGACGACCGAGATAATTCCTCTCTGCCTTAAGATCATGGAATCCGGCAGCGAACTCTCGAAAACTGTGAGCAATTCTTTTTTTTATTCTGATTGTCATTTGTGCGATGGCTTTGTCATTAGCTGAAGAGCTTGTTGGTTGTTCAGCTGCAGCTCAGTGGAGTAATTTTAATGAACTCAGTTGAACTGATGACAGCTTCAGTCAGTTGGGAATTAATTGGTCAGCAAGGCAATTAGAGTTGATTAGTGGCTGAGGTCCCCCTCAAGCTTCACAGAACTTTTTTGCTGTTTTCCTCCTGCACTATTACTAACAGTTCTAAGAATACAAGTGTTTCTTATTTTTTATATAGTGTGCTATAATGTTGGCAAGAAGCGCGTGGTTTTTTGATGGTGTGTTTTGTTATGTGCTAGAAAAGTGATTTATTGGCTTGGCACAACAGTTTAGGAAGCAGCAGTTCGGAAAAAAGACAGTTTACTTTAATGTAATTTTAGTTTATATCTTAAATTAAACTGTCAGCTCATTTGCCAGTTTTCAAGCGCAAAACATTTATTGTATCATGCATCGTAATGTGTTTTCTGATTTTATCAGAATGTGTGCGGAATGTGTGTGAATGATTTGGTCGCAGGTCGCAACATTCATCTTACAGAAGATCTTGCTCGATGAGACAGGTTTGTCTTACATCTGTCAAACCTACGAGCGATTCTCCCATGTTGCCATGATTCTGGTACGTAGCAGCCATTTCACGGTTCTCATTCGGTATTTTACGGCTTACAGGTTTTTACTGTACTTGCAGAGTTTGCCATTTTGCCATGGAAATTGCTGCTTTCCACAAGTTTCCAGTTTTGCTTCACTTGCACTCGATGATTTTAGATCATCCACGCTTCTTGGTCTCAAATGAAACAATCTAATATTTTATTATCCACTGTATTTTATGGTTTGGTTATTGATTATCGGCACACAGTCTCGTAGGGTGACTTTTGGCTGTTTTGTCAAAGTCAGCAACCGATCAGAGTTTGTGCTCTGTAGCAATGTGCAGGCAGGCAGCAACTGAGACATTAGCTACTTACTAATTGAATGTTTTCATTAATGCTGCTTACTAATTATGACTGGATACGATATCAGTAAATGGCATATAAAAAGATGTCGACTGAGTGATAATCAGTACGTGAAGCATCCATCTTTTGCACAGTTCTGGTATATGGTAAGTTTATTCTGGCAATGGAGCTAACAACAAGCTATGAAGGATGAGTTATCTAATAGCGGTGGCATTGATCACGGGTTAGAGGAGGAGATGGGGGATCACCCACAATATGAACACCACCTCAAAGTTCTGGCCATTTTCTGGGCTCCCCTATGTTCAAAATGGGTTTGCAGCCAGGTTTCTGCCGTGTACTCTGCTAGGGGGACTTTTAGTGCATCCCAGCACCCCTAGCTAGTGAGATGGGGGCTCGCTGTCTCTGCCCCCCCAAGAACCGTTCCTCTGCTGTTGGTCTTCAGCCTTGATTTTCAGTTCTCAAGGACCCATGTCATTGAATCTATATCAGTTTGCCTCAAGATAAAATTTTGCCCCCACAAAATACATTTGGATCGATGGCCGCCTCTGTTTAATAGACTGACTTATGGCATGCAATGCAAGAGTCTTTGCTCCAATAAAATTAATATTCTGCATCCCACTTTGTTTAGTAAATTCGGATGGTCATTTCTGAATTGCATCTAGTTTTGTGCTTATTGATTGCTGAAGCTAACAGAGGTTCGGCTGCTGATGCTGATGATGGGAATACTGGCTGGTAAAGGTATGTACTGTGTATATATCTGCAGGGTAAAATGGTTCTGCAGCTGGCCAAGGAACAGTCAGCGCGGCTACTAAAGCATGTCGTCCGATGCTATTTACGTCTTTCTGATAACCCACGGTAATGACCCGCTTCTATTTACTGACTGACCACAGCTTTAAATCTTCAGGTGTTAGAAGTAGGAACGTTTTCATTAATGACTCTTTCCCCTACTTTGCCTTATTTTTACTCCAGTTTCCTAAGACTTCTTGTGCTACAATTGATCATTCATGGTTTTTATTGGTGTAAATTTGCTGAAAATGTCATTCTTGGGAAAGGGAAGTGTAGGGTAAGAAATTTAAAGAGGAATGTTAGAACTATTGAGCTCGGGGGTATTTTTAGAGAACAGCTGACTGATGCTGAGATTTGGAGTAATTATAGTTTTTACTGACGATAGTGATAGTAGGGCAGCTATATATGTCTGAAATTGGGCCATTTGTGTTTGGGAGCTGTTTTGAACAGTAATTGGGAGCTTAAGTTCAGTCATGTTTTTTGGCACTAGGGGAACAGATAAAGACAGAGTGTGCTTTGTAAAGTCCAAATTTCGTTACATCAACTTTCACCGAAACTTCACTATGGAGAAGTTAAATTGGTGAAAGTTGCGGACACAAACCTTCTTGACATGTCGAGATGTTTGCAACAAAGTCCGTGACAAGTCTGCGACAAACCCGTTTGTGTCGCTCTAATGGAATTTAGCCCGTTACAATGCATGCACGGGGAAAGTTCGTGACAAAGTCCGCTGACTTTGTCGCAAAGTTGGCGTAATGGAATTTGGGCTTAAATCGGCTCAGTTGCTGTGTGGTACATTGCAGCGCTCGTGAGGCACTACGCCAGTGTCTTCCAGACCAGTTGAAGGACCAGACGTTCGTCAACTGTCTCAAGGACGACAACTCAACTAAACGCTGGCTCTCACAACTGCTGAAGAACCTTGATAACCCTGGTCTGTCCCCGGCGCCTGGCCCAGCCGCCATGCCATCTCAACCGTAGTGGCTTTCTCCACTCTTTCCATCCGTTTTTTCAGTCGTGGACCGTACGGATGGACATGGTTTTCAGAACTGTTTCCAGTGAGGTCTTTGCGTGAAGTTGTCGACTGAAACAGTCACGAATGTGCTAGCGTATACTGATTCATCAAAATGCATCCTTTTCGTTTGCTTCTGCTGACGTTTTGCTGGCAGCTGTTTATGAAACAATGTTGCCAACTGGCTTTTGCTGGGAGATTTAGCTACAGCCGAGAGCTTGGATCATAGATATGGTGGAATTGACAGGACGGGATAATACAATAGTATGCAAAGTACAGTTAGCACTGAAAAACTGACCAACAAGCTGCTAGTTTTGTCCCGACCAGTCACGTGAACAAAAAAAGAGTTCTATAAAATTAGTTTAATGTAACTCAAATAGAAGAAATAGACCAAGTCCAGGAAGCAAATGTCCCGAAACAGACAGTCGTGGTATAGATAGGAGCGTGAGATCGGAAAACAAAAAAGAAATGAACAACAAGAACTGAAGCCATGAAAAACTGCTACGAAAAAACTTGCAAGCAAGGAAAGTGCTAGCAGTCAAGATGTCCCGTTCGAGAAATTAAGATTTATTTTGATGAATTTATTCAGCTGATCGTTTGCGACAATGTTCTACAACGCAACGACTGACTGACTGGTTACTTACTTACTGTTGCTGCATTGAATGCTGTGGATGACTTGCTTCATGCCATGTATTATGAACTGACCGTGCAGCTTTGCATCGGAATAACTCTTGGAGGGTTAGGGGGTTTCAACCCCACATTATGAGGTGGGGATGAGGGTTTCTAGTGTATACCAGCCCAAAATTTGAAGAAATTAAGATTTTTATAGGTCTTAAATTCCACACCAGTTGGTGAATGAAAGTGCTTTAGTGATAAAAAATATTACTAGAATTATAATAACAGCAAATTTCTCACTTTGTTCATCCAGGGCAAAGTTACGTCCGTATTTCACTACAGATTTTTAGCTTATCGGGATTCTGTCTTACGCACTCTGCAAGGGCTCCACCACGAATGCTGCTGGGGGCTTCCAGCCCAAATCCGCACAATCTCCCAACTTCTAAGTGTCATGCCCTGTGGATTTTTCTTTCAGCTGAGGACTAGTGAATTGTGCTGTGCATTGTTAGTTTTATATCTCGACTACTGCGCAGATGAGTGAATTACATGACAAACATTTGCAGATTGTATTTTGCATGGGTGTCAGTCCTGGTGAGGGGCCTCAGGACCCCAGTATTGGACCTGTCTTCTTACAGTGTAACCCAGATAGCCAGGATGAATGTCCCGATCCTTTCATCAGGGGGAAACATTAAAAGGCTAAAAGTTTTGTTATTGCTTGCTATGCTGTTGTTTCACCACAAATGTTCCAAACTTATATTCAGTTGGGGTTTCTTCCTGGACCGCAGTGTGGGAGCTTATAGTGCTTCCCCAGGCCTGCTGGAGAGAGGATAAAGGTAAGGTAAAGGTATCGCATACTCGATAACGAGCGTAGGTGCTGGAGCTGATTCTGGTTTCTAGACAGTCAGCCCGCAGGTGACGTAGTTACAAACGCGGTGGTAGGCTGCCAGTACTTTCCACCAGGCCTGCGGTTACCTTCCCAGCCAGAGAACGTCACCACTCTTTGACCGGTACCAAAGTATACTGCTTAGTGATAGGGGCACATGTGTGTGAACAACTTGCCCAAGGTCGTTACCTGACAGTGCCCTGACTCGGAGTCGATCCTGGGACCTGTCAGTCACCAATCCGGCTCGTTACTGTTGCACCACAAAGCCATCCATATGTCGATTGGTGGAGACGTGATCCCTTACTCCAATAACCATCCCACTCAACGCTTGTGGTGTCTTGATCTTGGCATCTATGATGACTCAACCTTTGCACCCCCAATAATGACGATGTGTCGCCACTGGTATGCTGCAAGCCAAAGTTCATAATTTGAGTTATGATGTTATTAGATCAAGAATTTTCCTTTGGCGGTTTGATACTCATAAAAATTTGGAGAACTTGATCAGTTTGCACAAAACAGGCTTGACTTATTTAGCTTAGCCCTCCCGATTTTCAGTCTGCCCTGACTATTTACACAAGTTGATTTTAAAGCCCAATCTGATTTTCGTTTCCCTTCAGTTGGCCATTGTTTTTTTTTAGTTTCAGTTCTAGATTAGACCAAAAATGGCGCAAGCATACGTTCTGAAGTCAGAGGTCACTTTGTTGCACTTTTGGGATGAATTTGTTGCGAGAATGATTCATTTAGTTTTATGTTCATTCGAACGAAAGATTTGCATGGTTTTATGTCATATGCATGCTATCACACGTCAGCACAACTCTACAGTTCTCTTGTGGCGATGCCTTTTAAATGATATTAGCATAAGTTGAATATCGAGCCAGATCAGTGAGGATTTGGAAGTTATTAGAATGAATGTTTGTTGCTTGTGTCATTGCGTTGTCGAAGCTTTATCATTCTGTGAATGTGAATGAACGCGTGTCAGTAAATGCTTGTGTTGACTGTTGCTTTGCTGTCTGTGTCTCACACACCAGTTAGCAGCCACAATCCGATCTTTAAATCGTCGTCTGCAAGCAAACCAATACATGAAATACTGTATGATTTCTACTTTCCTGTATGTGCATATATTGTGGGTAAACCATACATTGGTATTTTTATTATTTAAACTATTTTTAATATTTAGAAGTTGCAATGAAGCATAGACCTGCAATCAACTGAACGTCTTACGACACATATGCCAATGACACACAGATATCGGAGTCGAAATTCGACTCCGAAAATCGGCGCCGAAATCGACCCCGACTTCTGTACCGTCTGTCATGCGAATTCGGATCCGAAATCGGCACGAAAACTCGGCGCCAAAAACGGGCGCCGATTAGAACACTGCTCTATTCCAAGCCGATAATCGGCATGAAACTCGACGCGTGATTGGTCAATGGTCACTGTTGACATTTTCATTTGCTTTCAGGCCGACTTGTGTCACGGAAATTGGTCACACACAAAAAACAGTTATTAGCATTATTGCAGAAAATTCGAATATAGCAAAGTTTTCATTTTAATTTTCCATTTTAAACGAAAGAATATTGCTAATCATAATTATTGCAAGCAGTTTTGAATATTACAACTGTTGACTAAAATGTGTTGTTACGTTACATATGAACATATGGCCTACTACAATTTTTATCTTACTATCAATTTAATAGCCTTTGCGTCACAACAATTTAGCAGTAAAATTAGCTGCCGGTCATGTAAGATTAAGCTGATAGTAAAGCAGTGCAAACAAACAATGATGCTGCCACCTATAATAGAGAATAAATTTAGCAAAATGACTGCGTTGTCCGCCACCGAGGTCAGCCACCTTGACGTGGTGGTGGGGCTTTGCTCTGATGACCCGAAAGATTTCTACAGTCTGGAGCATAGGAGCGTACTAAGAGCTGACCAAATACATGAGAACATTTACTACACGTTACCAGTGCTTTTGTGCTGGTTTCGGCTTTATGGCCGACTACGGCTTTATAGCCGTTTACTTACGGCCTCTCAGCCGTTATTTACAGCTTCACAGCCGTCTACGGCTTTATAGCCGTTACTTGTAACCTGTGGTTACTTTTGGGGACGCGCATTGGGCTGAACTGATACGACCTCAGCGCTGGGCAGGTGTAAGAGCCTGCCCACCCCAAAGGCAAGGCAAGGCAAGACTGCATTGTCATGATAAGTTAATTTTTACAATTAGATTTAGGCCTATGTCATTGTCTTGTCTTTACCAGTGCCGTATGTGCTACCAGAAAAATAATGGATAGAAACGAATTTAATTCTGTCCGACCGTCCGACTATAATTTCTGTTGATTGAGTTTAGTTGGAATGGTACCATAG
>Ga0209367_1012078_pt1 | contig 11361 bp, 7 predicted proteins | sample WorMetLIZISLAND2_FD_187412 | JGI IMG/M metagenome (GOLD analysis project Ga0209367, IMG submission 187412) | Marine gutless worms symbiont microbial communities from Max Planck institute for Marine Microbiology, Germany - Olavius geniculatus... ... | reverse complement strand
CCCCAACCCCACCCCATCCTCGCACTCTGTCCCCATCCTCATCCTCATTCCCATTGTTATTAGGATAAAAATGATTGCCGCTAATTAAATCATCCGCACTTTTTACTACTTTTGGTTACTAATGTAGGCCCTACAACAAATTAATAACGTTTATAAACTCCACAGTTGACCAGTCAAGCACAGAGTTAATCGTCAGAGTAAATGACTAGCGTTCAGTTCATTTCACTAAATACAATATGTAGATCTTACTCTAGCTGCAGAAATCACAGACCTGTGTATGGAAATATCACAAGTACATGGCTTTTATCAAAATCTATCCATGGATGAAGTTGTAGTTGTCCCCATTATCGTGGTATTACCGCCATCCCCATCCCACATCACTCTTTAGATCAGACCCAATGCTAAAGGCAAGTATTAATTAACATGTATAGATAAAATAAGATGCAGAAACAGTTACGGTTAAATGCACTGACTGAGAAACTTGGAATAACGCAGTTCACAGTCATGCCTGAAGTGAGATGGCCAAGAACTGTTGACCAGCCTAGAACCACGCACAATTGCAAGGGGACATGCAATTCATTCGAATCAACTAACTTTTGTCGGCATGGTTTAGTCGCACATCAAAATCATGACATACAGCCAATTTTATTGCTTGCGATTTTGTACAACACTGGCTTCATAAATGCACAACAGCAGATTGCAAAAAATGATACCTGCATTATTTTTTTCTGCATTTGATGAACGAAAAAAATCATAGTAAATCTAAGAAAACAGATAACTAAAATGAATAATTATCTCCCATTTGCTTTATAAACAATCACAATGGGGAGCTGAATGTAAACGAAATCTGACAACCGATATAACAATTTGGCGTATTATACTGTTGAGAATAAAACGAGTTCTACATTGGATGATAAAATTGGCTGATTCTTGTACGACACGTAACAGATTTTTGTATGCCGATTTTGTTGGCCAATACAATCAGCCATATGCCATCCCCTTAAGTCAGTGATTGGATGAAGTATACAATGCAGCACTGAAGAACAAGTAGATCAACTGCGGAACAAGTGGGTCAGTGATCAGATGAACTGTAGAAGTAGACCAGGGCAGCAGCCACAGATGCTGCTAATACACTGCATGCAGCACCTACAGCCAAAACACTTGCATTGTTAGCTAACAAATGCCTTGGAAAGATGCACCATCACCCAGCACTAGCATAGCATAGCCCAGTATTAGCTGTGGTCGGGGTGTCAAAATGATGCAAGCATACCAGCACAGATCACAAGACGTTTATTAATGCAGAACACTCTGCTCTCAAAATCTAAAAAGCATACTTAAAAATTTGAAAGAATTCATCCCGACTGACGGCAGTATATAAGAGAAAGAAAGAAAATGGGTGACAATTCTCCACATCTCAGAAACGGAGCAAAATCATCGATCTCTAACGTTAAGTAAAACATGTACCATGAATTGGTGCCAGAATCAACAACTCTGGATAATCAGAAATGGCCTTTACACATAATACGCATCTTTTAAAGTTGAAGACAAAAATTAAACAAAATATAGACCCACAGTGTCAGTAGAAAAATGCAGCTCTAGCTTTACGCACGTACCAGACATAGAAAGAAACCAAAAGCAGATGAACTGAAACCAAAATTGCTAACGAATCACACTTACCAATATACTGATATATCGTCAACGAAGCTTTTGTGCTAAGACCCAGAGCTTCATCGTGCGATGAAGGAAATGATCTTGTCGCTGGTTCTGTGAGCCGCACCAAGTCAGCTTCCGCTGACACACAACACCGACAGGTCTGATACACATCTCACAACTCACTCAAACAATTCATTCTTCCGACATCCAAGCTTTGCAAAAACTCCGGAACAACTGCGAGAGACCATGCTAAAAAACTGGCAAAACACGATGTACACACCGCCAAACTTCTGCCTAATATTGACCAATTTTAGTAAACATTTCACCAATGCACTGTATAGGGAATCTGCAATAAGGTAGTTATTAAGTATACCACCACAACTTAACCATGTCAATACACTACCTTGTAAATTATAAATTTTAAAAAATAACTATAATCAGAATAAGTACATATTCAAAAATTTATCTTCTGAAACAACTTTCTACCAATCTCCTTATTAAACTAGCTTTAAATACATTTCTGGCATTTGTAAATGAAAAGTAGAAATATTACCGTAAAGAACAATTTTTAATACTTGACAGAAAAATCAGTCATGTATACTGCTGTCTATCGACAAACACATGGCTTTTGATAAAAAAATGGAAAACCAGTTTAAAAAAGATCAAATCATCAAGAGGACTAATGAAATGATGGACAAAAATTAACAGATGTTGTAAAATACAATAAGTTTACAAAAAAAAACAATTAATCCATAGTGAGACAAAGGTCACAAATAACTAAAAGCATGCTGAGGACAGGACTCACATGGAACATGTTCAGATGAATCGTCAATGTCACTCTCACTGACATCAATGCCCACGAGGTCACAGAACCGATTCACCGAGTCTCCGAGCATTTCATCCGGGAACAGATAATCACAGAATTCCACTGATGTGTTTTGTGGCAAAGCGGCAAAGACCCGCAACGGCGTCTCATAAACCACTTTTATATCTGCAAGTATGTACACACTCACTTCTGGTAAAACAGCTAAGATGTCTACCGCTATTCCAGGGGTGTCATCTCATTTTGCCTAATCTCATTTCGCCTAATCTTCTTTCTTGATAGGTGGACGAACAACGACTTGCTTTGTCGTTTTTTGCCTCTTTTACAAGCTCGTTGAGGCTTTGCGTATTCACAGTCGTGCAAAACTAGCTTACCGTTTTCAACTCGAGCAAATTTGAGCTGAACAATAAACATTTAACCCTAACATTTAGCTTAACACAATTAAAGCCCCTACAAAATACTGAGAAATAATTTCATAACTCTAACACTACAGAATTCAACAGAGTGAAAGTTTCTCTGACAGAATTAAGGATTTACAGAAAATACCGGCTGAACAAAATAGCTTTAAACCCTTAGCACAAGGCTGTAAAATTTTCCGTTTTGAGAAGATTACTAGGGAGGTTAAGAACTTGTTCACACTGTCAACTTTGCCAACTCAACAAGCAAGTTTTTTATCCAATAAATTGGACAGATGGCCATGAAGCCATTTTCTTGGAAAAATTGGAAATAAATACAGAAAATAAATTCTTTTCTAATGTATACTAAACAAAAACCGAAAATAATAATATGTAATGTATCAACATAGGTTAAAAAATAAACAAACAGAATAAAATATATTTGTCAAGTCTATCCTCTGACAATTTACCTACCCACAAAATATAGCTGCTGCAACACCAGCAAATAAAAGACTTGAAAATATTCTCAACAAGTTTCCGTGTAACTAACAAATTGAACAGATGAACATAGAGGGAAACAACTGATCAAAAATGGTGCAGACCTTGTTCTTCCTCAGTCTGAAGCAAATCCTCACAGAGCAGTTCACATCGAGCGATGATGCTCCGTATAACATCTCGCTTCAAAGCCTGTGAGACACAAACAACAATAAACTCACCACTTATATTGCCAGTCTGACACAGATAAACCGGTGTCATAATTGAACTGCATTCCTCATGCAACTAAATGCACAGATCAGCTTCCTTCTATGAGTATACCTGTAAGATGACAATAATGAGTTGATAGAGTTAGTGTTTGCCCATTCTTACAGCAATAAAACAGTCACGAGTGTGCTAATAAAGATATGCTCTGGCAAACAGTTCAGTTTTTAGTTCACGTCAAAAAGAGGATAGCAGATGACAGTTTCGTAGTGATGCCGGCAGCGAGTTCCATGTTGACGGTCCTAGAACAGCAAAGCTGTGAGGACCGTGACGGATTGTGCGTGTTGCTGGAATGGCAAGATCACCGCATGCAGCCGAGCACAAGTACCAACAGTCGGGGTTCTCGGCGACCCGTTGACACACAGTGTCATTGTCATACAGATTACAGAAGGCATTCAAAAACTTTATAACATGACACAGACAGACATTCTCACCGTCACGGTGTGATTGGTTGGTCATAGATACTATGATGCGGCAATATGACACAATTTATTACTAGCTAAGTTGAAACTCAAATGAAACATGCAATTTCACTAACAACAATAAAAAAATCTCTATAGCCAATTTTATGGTTGGAAGAAAGAATCAACAATTCTATGACAATTGCGGAGAATTGCTTGACCAAGCATAGAAAACTATGTTGTAATATACACTACAAGTCAAATCAAACTTCGATCCACATCTTTGCCTAATATTTGCCAATTTTTAAAAGTATTTCACTGATGCACTCTACAGAAAATTTGCAGTAATGTGGAAGACAGTACCAAAATGTGACAGAATCACTTCTAACCTGAAGAGCATCGGAAATAGATGATTTGGAATGTACACATGCTCTTCCGGCAACAGTGCCCTGAATGGTCATCTTTGCACCACATTCTACTAATAATGGGCTGTGAGGCTCGGTTACTGGCAGCTACACAAGTTCAGTGACTTCACACTATACTGTAACTGCTATAGCAATAACAGCACATCTCTAACTAAAGCAAATAACGTCATATTTATAATGAAATGACAACTAATCTACACCGTGTCCGGAAAAAAAAACATCCCGGACATTTTCCATTATAATTTGAAAAAAGATTAAAAGATTTTAATAATTTTTGACATATTTTCAATACAACTGGCGATCAAATGGCTGTCCAATTTTCCACCGCACCCACTGTCTGCTTCTGCACTACCTGGAGAAACAGAACCAACAAAATATTGCATTTTTATCCAATTCCGCCTATTTGGGTTTTTCCAGGTAGTGCAGAAACAGACATTCGGTGATGTGGGAACCAGAATGGTCATTTGATGAAAAGTAGTGTCAAAAATGTTTGCACCAAAAATTATTAAAATCTGTCAATTCTTTTTTCAAGTCACAACTGATAATGTTGGGGATGCTTTTTGACATTATTTCTGTTCACTTCAACTCATATTTCGCTGGTTCTGCTTTCCCCAAGTAGTGCAGAAACAGACATTGTGTGAGGTGGAATACTGAATGTTCGCTTGATGGCCAGCTGTGCCAGAAATATTCGCACCAAAAATTATTATAACTGGATATCCCTTCTTCAAGTGACATATGGTAATGTTTGGGATGTTTTTTTTCAGACACGATGCAGTTTTGTAACTGGTGTGGTTTTTCTTGGCTACCAAAACAAAAGCTCTTGAGATGATAACTAGTGAAAAGACAACTAAGCTCTTGGGATATTGCACTTTGGCAGCTGAACTTCTTAGTTCATGCAGTCAAACATTACTGCAAACATTTACAGCTAAACTACTAAACAGCCTCTTAATTAACGAAAATACACATTCAAATGACTCAGTTTCATCTGTTTGCATAAGTATGAACAGCTTGATAGATGGATAATTTGGCAGAAACTTCAACTTCAGCTATTACAAAAAAATCAAAGACTGGATAAAACCACAGTAAAAATGGAAAATGGCTGGTTAAATAAAAACAAAATTAGAAAGAAAACATGTGGGTATGCGATGGTTAACAGCCAAACAGTCAGACATGTTCAATGCATTTTACTGATAAAACACTGTGCCGTGCCAATCAAAACTTGTACATTATTATCCCAGTATGAAAGACTCACACTCACCAAGTCTTGAATCAAATCGATAGAAACTAATGATGGTGGTGCTGGCGAATCATATCGACGACGTTTTCTCGTTTTCTCTGTTTTGTCTGATGACAGAGCTTCTGAGCCATCTGTCACCAGTCGACCATCAATGGTTGCTAAACTGTTCTCAATGTTCTTGAAAACTGGCTGCAAACCTGACTACAACCATACACCATAGCAGGAGTAGTACAGTAGTTGCAGTGGTACACATAAAAATAGAAACACGCCATCAAGCTTTTGACCGCATCTTAGCCAAACAGTGACCGACATTGAAAACTCTTTCACTGGCACACTCTGGAAAAAATACGGTTTGAATTTTTCATCGCATTCATTAACTAGTGTGATGTTAAATTAATGATATAAAGTGCAAAAATAAAGCAAAACTAATTGCAAATTATTGCGCAGATTAAAACATCACAACAGTAAACAGTACTGAGCATTAAAATGAATCTAAAAAAGAACTACAGCTAGAAGTCTCATAGGTGTCTTTGTAGAGCAATCAACAAAGAAAAGTTCAGCATTTATTCTGATCATTCAAGTAAATTGTTTGTTAAAGTAATGTTTCATTACGTTGCGTCTGATGTCTAAGATGCAGAAAACCAAAGTGGCGTTTTTCAACAGCTAACAGGGCATGTCTGTTCTACCAGACTCTGCTCTTATTGCCTTATTTGGATGCTCATTATTCAACTAGTTAAACCACTAACGCGATGTGCCTACTGAGATAAAACTGTGATCATAGTCATTCTACGGCAGTCTCGTGACTCTTTGTGGTGGGTGTGTCTGTTGTTGTTTTGGTTTTTATCATTGAACTAAGCCCAAATATTACACATTACATATAATATTTAGTTCAATGGTTTTTATCGTCTGTAACGTAGAACTGGATTAAAATATTCAATTATCCCCATGCGTTAGACCACGTTCGTTTAATATCGTTTGGCATGAATATGTAAATGAACATGACATCAGCAGTGAACAGCCCCGCCCCGTTAGCTGTTGAAAAACGCCCCTCAAGTTCATGCAAGAAACTCACAAACACAAAAGTACAATCAACAGGCAGTTTGCAATGCTGAACAGAAGCAATATATACCAGAATCTGTTTGTTGAGACTCAGTGGCAAGGAAGAGACTGGAACAGGCAACATGTGTGAGAAGGAAAACTTTGTCTGCACTTGCACAAAGTCTTCGGCAGGCGTTCTCTGAAACCTCAGCTCTGCAGGATTCCCTCCACACTAATACAGCACAGAACACATCACCTAAGTAAGTAAGTAAGTAAGTAAATATGTAATTTATATAGCGCATTAACTGCAACAACCTCAAACGCGGTCAATGTGCTAGCAGAATGCGAAGTAGAAATGTTTTAGTCATGTGCCACATAGCAGTAAAACAAAAATTACAGTACATCATCTAAATAACAGTTAAAAGTAAACTAAAGAAAATACTTGAATGTTTAACACAAATGCAGCAACTTACCTTATGATCAGTGACATCAAACGTTCTGCATGTAATTCTGTCGACAAATATAGTTAAGTCAGAATAACCAAAGATAACATATGCATCCGATGCAGACTAGACACATTATTTTATGGGTCAGTCCATATGAAATCAAGCAAAATCTTACATTTTCCCACTCAAAATTTCTAATTTTCCGAAAATGTTCTCAATTTCCTGCCAACCATTCAATATCGTCACAAAACATCCATCAACTAAGACTGGCCATGAGCTAAAAATTGTAAATCTGGTTTTGGAACTTAAGTCAAAAAATTCCTAAAAAAAAGCTTACAAAATCCTAAGTTGTTGACTTACAAATAATTGAAAAAGATCTTAAGAAAATTCTTAGAAAGTTCTCGAAATCAGCTGCTTGACTCTTAACTTTTAAGATGACTTTCAAGCACAATTTCTTGTGATACCCAAACACCTTTACAGTGACCACTTGATGACAGCTGCCAGCATGACAACTAAGAACGATGCATGGCGATACGACATCACTGGCATCAACTGACGTCATGGAAAATCAAACGAACGCACACATCCAGATGTCATGAGCATCGCTGGATAATTGCCGATCCAACCCAATCCGATACAATATGTACTAAAATAGCTACTTATGTAACCAGGTATGTAACCATATGTATGAAGTTATGACAATCGTGATTACATCAATGACTGTCTTTTGTGATATTTATATACACAAGGATACTTTTTTGTTGCTAAACACACATGCAAGAGAAGGCGATCAGTGTGAGACCGAGTGTCAGCTACTGCAGCAGTCTCCTTCTTGCTTAACATTGTGTGTATCGCATACAACACCTGACCCCACAGCAGACAGACACAACAGGTTAAAAGGGTTAAAGATTGTCTTTAGCTCTTAATCGTAAGCCATCTGAGCTAAGGGCATCATCTACCATATAGGATCACATGGTGTTACCTGACACCCAATACATCGTAACCCCAACCAAGCAGACCAGTACCCATTTACCTACCCCAAAGGAATGGAAGGCTGAGTTGATCGTGGTGCTGGTTATATACCAAGACGGATTACCCTTCTGAAGAAAGTCAGCCATCCAGGTAGTAACAAAATGATAGCAACCTGACCGGAAGTCAAACCCGTGACATCTTGATCATGAGTCCAACCTCCTAATTGTTATGCCACCAAGTGAACTAATTACAAGGGTCGTTTGATAAATATGTTACAAAACGGCGTCATTCTGTTAGTTTTCCGAATTTAAAAAATCCGAAGTATACGTTTTGTAGCCTTGTAGGAAGTTTTATTCTGAACATGTGTAGAAATTTTTTGATGATGATGTTATTATTGTGATGTCATCTGTTTACAGAACACAGTCTACATGTGTTTTATTTTCCCCACCAGTAATCTATCACAACTCGCATGTGACAAACAGCATGAGAACAAGAAAATGAATTAACTTAAGTAACAAGTTAATGCCATCTCTTCAAATGCTAATGGCTAATTTTTCATTTTTACGCGCGAAAGCAGAATGCTTCGCGCGTCTTTGCCATCGTCTGGGCGTCCGTCCGTCCGTCTGTCTGTCACACTCGTGAGCTATATCAAAACGGTGCAAGCTAGGATCACGAAATCTTTACTGTTGGCTGCCCCAAGGTCTCTAGTTTATCGTGACAAAATTTCATGCCACCGAGTGCAGGGGTTCCCCTCGAACGAGGGCGTCGAAGAGGGGTACCCCCCTAAAAAGACGTCATTTTGCCATTATTGGCTCGAATAATGTGAAAACGGTTGCAGATAGGTACATAAATGCTGCTTATCATAACAAGCACTGGTGACAGGCTTTTTTGATTTATCAACATCGATGACCTAGAACAACCCTGAACCCCTCAAAAAGAGGTTTTTAGTGAATTTTTCGCAATTTTTGGATGCAGCGCACATTTCAACACCGAACTGCGACAAAATGGCTGGAGATAGACCAAGACAACCTGCGTATGAAATTTTCAGCATTCAACGTAGATTTTAGCAGTCCAAGTCCCGACCCCATAGGTTCAAGAAGGCCGGTGCAGGCGGGCGTCAAAGACAGCTACCCCCTAAAAAGTGGTTATTTTACCGCAGTTATCTCGTGTAGCGTGAACACGGTTGCAGATAGGCACAGACATGCTGCTTATCATAACAAGCACTGGTGACAGGCTTTTTAAATTTATCAACATCGATGACCTTGAATGACCTTGAACCTTAAAAATATTGATTTAACGTGATTTTTTGGCAATTTTTGGCTGCAAAAGAGTGAATTACGACAAAATGGATGGAGATAGACTACGACTACCTGCGAACAGGAACTGCTATAGGCTTTCGCGCGTCACGTGAGCTTTGCTCAAATTACTTGTTCAACACACTGTCCAAGTTCGCTCAAACATTTGTCATATCTGTCAGCGAACTTCTAAATGTCCGATGTGAAAAATGATGCTGGCCGCTGTCCATGCCACTGAAAAATGACTGACTGTACCTCAGTATTGATGTGCTCGAAAGATTCAATAAGCAACCCGGCAATCTGAAGGCATTTGCAAATATCGTACATTCTCACAGTACGACGACTAGTGCCACTATTAAGATATAACAACAGAAAGTAGTTTTAATTTAATTAATCTATTCCAAACAGAAAAGATGATGGAAATCTTGTGAACCTGTCGCAGCTTTGCATGAGCAGATTTCCATTCGTCAGGACTGGCACAAGCAAACAAACCAATGACGTCAAAACCACCTGTTAACATCCTTGTCACCTGAAATCATTCATAAACACGCACACTATACAGGGCTCTGAAAGTACCTTCACAGCATGACATTGACATTTGTCATTTCTAAAGATCCTGCACATTTAAAAAACAAGGTGGACCCAAAAGTCTCTCTTCAACATTTATGAGACAAAAAAAACCAGACTCCAAATTCTTCTACATATCATCACCAGAATATGACCAGATATTGATATTCAAAATTCTTTCACTATTACCCACCACACCTCAAATTAAGCTACTTTGTAAAACATGTTTTCAAAAGTTCAAAACTGCACAAAGTGAAACCAGAACTGTTGCAGACCAATGACGTACATACTAAAGATAATATAGCTAGGTTTAGTGGGTTATATACCTGACGTGCATGGTTTGTAAGATACTGTTCATCAATGGCATTAATTGACAACCAAAGTTTACAAGGAGGTTCTACATCTCCACCTTCACTTGACAAAGCTGGTGTAGCTACCATATGCACAATGAAATCCTTTGACAATGTCATCTGTACACACAAAGAAAAACAGCATGAACACAAAAACAACATCATAGCAATTAGTGATCTCAGTCAAATGGTTCTGAAACCTACACAGACCCCTAAGCTGCCGATTGAGCCAGCCAGCAGCCACAAAATTTTGCTAAGCTGCCACAGCTGTGACAATCCCAGCTTAGTCAAGCTGAATATCCATCAAAACTGAAAGCTGATAAAACAGGGATGGGTGTCTCTGCCTCCTCGTGAAAGGGTTGCGACCCCCTTCACTAGAATTAGTGGGGTACTTCAAATTAGCAGAGTACGTCTACACAGCCTATTTATCACTGTCTACCCTACAGTGTGTGATACTGATATACGTCTCTTATTTCGCCACAGGACAAGATCGATCTTACTGCTAAATCCACCTGGCAATTGTGAATTAGCGTCCGGGCCTGAACTAATCATGGCCACAGAAAATGTGAAACCGTAACAACACTAAGCACGCATCACGATCGTTACCTGTCCCACGATCAGTCCTACAGCAGAATCATGAAGATTCAGTAGACTGTCCACATAGTGCTGCACTGCCGTTTCGGCTACGTATGTTCGACCCATTTTAAGCCAAACGGAGAAATGTTAACTTATTTCTCTTACAATGTTTTGTTTACATAAACTTCTTGCTACTGGAACATACCCAAGATACTACAATGTTATTGCTATTAAGCCGCAAATAAAGGGTCGGTTTAATCTGCTGAGCTGAGCTGATCCGCTGATCTATTTTCTCAACCTCTGATTGGTCGGTGACGGTCACGTGATCCAAATTTAGATCAGCAGATTAACAACAACAACAATGCTACTATTGATCACTAATAGGAACTGGCATACGCCCTATCAGATGAGATAAAAATCATTG
>Ga0209367_1012077_pt1 | contig 11362 bp, 7 predicted proteins | sample WorMetLIZISLAND2_FD_187412 | JGI IMG/M metagenome (GOLD analysis project Ga0209367, IMG submission 187412) | Marine gutless worms symbiont microbial communities from Max Planck institute for Marine Microbiology, Germany - Olavius geniculatus... ... | reverse complement strand
ATTTCATGACTAAATCAGACTAAGTGTTATAATGTGGTTGTAATTTTATGTGCATTTTGTTCTGTTATTAAGCGTCATGAACTATTACCGATCGCTATTTGAAGCAATATGACTCGTATTCGCCAGTTGGCGCCACTGTTGCACATAATTAATTTCAATAGCTTATGTTTTCGTATTGAGAATGAAACGACCTTGATTTCTGCAAAAAAAATCGTGTAGATCTAAGCAGTATTTCTGAAGTTAGAAGCTATATAACAGAGTGGCCCCGTTTTTTTGGGCCACCCTGTACGCCATTATTTACCTGACACACACACACACACACCTGCTTTTCACTATAGGCTTTACGCCCGCAAAGTCGGTAAATAATGGTAGCCAGGTAGATAGATATTCAGTCGATAAATAGTTTAAGTACATACCGTAAGTCACAGTTGACTGATTGAAGCTACTGCTGTGCAACCATGCACCAGTATTATACGTAATGTTGGTTGTTGCGTATTACTGTGACGTGCTCGGTAGGTGGGCCTGTATGTATTTTATAAATAATAGCCTAGGCCTAATTGATTGTCGTTCTTGTCCAAATTAAGACGCTTTATTCTAGCGGATACGAGGCCCGCATATTACGAAGCGGGTAATCAGACAACTTTTACAGTTTTTTAAACTGTAGGATGTGGGATTTAAAAAGTAGCACTTAGATCGTGGTTAGGCCTACACCTACAATTTTGGACAATTCTTGCTAAAACTTCGGAGAATCGTACAGTCTTCGAAAGTAGACCGCGAGGTATAAATGTTGCGCGCGTGTTTTCTTTTGCGTGTAATTTGCGGTTTATTTTAGAGCAGCGCGCCATTTGGTTAATTTTGCCAGGTTAGCGTAGCATTTATATTTCACAGTGTAACCACGGCCTGAAGACTTTAGTTCCGAGTATTATAATATTTGCAGTTAAGTTTGCCAGGAATGCCATGCAGGAGCGGCAGAAGAATGGCTTGTCAACGTGATGGCTGTGGTGCAAGCGGCTACACACAAAGACCTGGTGGTCGTTCTAGCGGCCGCTAGCTGTAATCATTTCGACTTCATGATGTCAACCTCTAGAAGTCATTACGCGGCAGTCAGCGCACGGTAATTGAGTGGCTGTAGGTCGCTCGCCAGCCTCGACACTAGACGTAAACAAGAAACAGCAATCAACCAGCTTCCGCTTCATGGCACATGACGCTAGCTGCCAGCCGAACAAATCACTGGCGTCACTGGAACTTGCGCCGCGTCCGACATGACACGAAGGCGCTCAATGTGACTGGCCACTAGTCTAACTTTGGTCAAGTTCCGGTTCGTGGATACGTGGATCAGTGCCCAAATGATTAGATTTTGGTCGCAACGATCCTTATCCAGAAAGCTTTTTTAAAAGACACATTTGCAGATTGTTAGTTTTTCTTTTATTCGTCAGAGAACAGCACTACTCCTGCTAGAGGAAAGTTTGTACACCACTCTCAGAGACCCATTGCTTTTTTCGTTGTAAAGTACCGGGTACCGTTAGTTAAAAACACCAGTGTCACATATGTACTTTTGAGGGTTTGTGGTTTTCGATGTAATGAACAAACGCTATCGCTACATCGAGTAGACATGATTTGATCTTAGTAGAGTACGTTGTTTAAATATTTAAGTTTTGCGTCTGCATTTTTATTGCGTCTGTGTTGTGACGTAGCCTATAAAAGCTCATGATAAAAACGTCACGCATAATAAGTTATAAAAACACATTAATGCCTGCAATCTACGATAATGTTATACACAACAGATTGTAGTTATTGGTTTAACCCAAAAAACTACATAAAACTTTGACACTTCAGGAAATGGAAGCACAACGTTTCGAAAGCATGCTTAACACCGTCACAGATCACTAACGACCCCGTTCTAGGTAGTGACAAAATAATTTGTTGGCTTATTCCTTACATGATTTCCAGCTAACAATTAAAATAAATTAAAATTAAAAGGTTAAAATAGGTCAAGATTTTGTTTATAGGAGCCTACGAACATGAGCTTTTAGTCTCTACAGGCCTACATAACTAGCTGTCAATCAGCTATCAGCATCTGCGTGCTGTTATAGCCTACAGTGTCTTTATTTGACATCACAGAAATATCGAAAACCGTCGGCAATTTTATGAAAGTGCGACATTCGTGTTAGACCAACTGTTGCTTTCTATTTCTACCATTCGAGGGCCGTGTAGCTTTTTGGTAATAACGTACATCATCAGCCGCAGATGAAGCGGACGCGTGTCAAGTTGGTCGGTTCTGGCTATTTGCTGCCAAGAGTCTCGCGCTGCTGATATATAGCTACATGTATAGCGGTATGAATCACAGCATTGGGTCGCTGAAAATCTCGCATGATTGTCGCTAATACCGTGAGTGGTTTACTAATTTACTGCGTGCGCGAATACAGAAAAAAAATTCTGCATTATTTCGAGCAGCTTCCAGACGTTACCATATATATACTGCTGTCTCGTATGCAATCTTGCTAATGCTCCGATGTTGCGTGCAAACCGTTTCGTTTCCTTGCGGTTCTGTCGCAGAGTCAAAATCCGCGAGTTTTGGGTTCATCAACTAAAGCAAAACTTTGTAAGCTCATCAGTCGTAAACGTCTTGTAACGAGACTTAAGAACCAATACGGGAAAACAGACCGGGAAAAAATTAACGTATCCAACGACTCACTTGCTGAATTGCAAACAAGGTTATCTTTATGAGTTACGAGTGCATGCCCATATAGCTTAGCAAGATAACTCAAAAAGTTATGGACGGATCTTTTTGAAATTTTCTGGAAATGTCGGGAATGGCAGAAACTACCAGTGATTCAATTTCGGGGATGATCCTGAAGGAATCCTGGATTCTGGATCACTTTGAAATTTTCGTGAACATTGCTTTCAATGGGGCATAAGGGAAACTGCTGCCAAACCGAATATGGTGCTGCCACCTGGCGAACAACATGGCCTTGGCGGAGGTGTGCGGGCTTTGACTGTTTTCTAGTTGTTTACTATTTCATTTTCTTATCCCGCAATGACAAATAAAAAAAAGTGTATTTACATTTATTTATTATGTACTAAACCTGGAATTATTACGTAATATATGGAAATAAAGTTATCGGATATTTGGCTGATTATCGTTAATGTATGGTTCCAATAAGACGCAGTTGTTTGTCCGGAAGCGTTATGTCGCCGGTTATTGCCGCGTTGCCGTCGTGCAAATCTTCGTCTAGCTGTCAATGCAGATAAAACTATGGATCCACATGACGCTTTTTAGCCGACCATATTCAAGTAACGGTCGAGGTATTGGTACGATTTGTCGTCCGTCTCTCTGTCTGTCTGTCGTCTGTAACGGATGTATAGTGGTTAAACTTTAGGTCATAGAGAAAACTTTTTACAGGAAATAATTAGCCATGTGCCTTAAATTCGGGCGTGCACAATTTTAGCCCTTTAGTGCAAGGAGAACATATTCAAATTGGGGGTTAAATAGACGGGTGGTGAGAAATTTAATGGAAAATCGGCCATATGTCGGAAACGGTGAGAGATAAAGCCAAGGTTGCTATTAATCACTAATAAGAAGTGGCATACGCGCGTTCAGATGACATAAAAATCATTGACCTTGGATGACTTTATAGGGTCATAATGCACTATAGCATGCCACTCGTGCGGTATTGTGGCTAAACGGTAAAGTCGCAGAAAGTCTGCGATCTTAACATCTTAACATCTGATAGGGCGATGGCGAAATTTTATAGAAATTTTTTTTTAAAGAAAAAGTTTCAAGTTATAAGTGGCCATATCTTGGAAACGGTGAGAGATAGGACCAAGGTTACTACCAATCACTAATAGGAAGTGGCATACGTCGTGTCAGACGAGATAAAAAATCATTGATCTTGGATGACCTTGAGGGTCAGTACTGCAACAGGAACTATATGTGCTGTAGCGCGTCTTTCCTAGCAAATCATTTTATTGTGAAATAAGAAGCCCAGCTCTCGCTAGAGTCATCATCATCATCAAGCGCATGCCCCGAGCTGGAGCGTAGCGATTTCCACGAGGTGCTTCCAGTGTTCTCGATCCTGGGCGCATCTCCAAGCCGAGTTGAGGCCATGATTATGAGGCTGGAGATCTGCTCCCAGGGTACGTAGCCACGTGTGGCGAGGGCGTCCGAGAGGGCGCTTCCACTCTACGGGCAGACCCCGGACTGACGTTTTGAGTGCTCTGGAGATGTCAAGTGACGCATCCATCCTTGCCACGCGACCGAAGAGTCGAAGCCGACTTCTCTGAATCAGCTGAGACAGCTGCGGCGGTGAGCCAGCTCGAAGTCGAACCGTGGCGTTGGCTACATGATCCACGTATGGTATACGGAGAATACGACGACAACTGTGACAACAGCTCGACTGTTACTTGAGTACGGTCGGCTAAAAAATCTGCAAAACTTGCGTCCGATATTTTGTTGGTTATTTAGCAGTTGATATCGTTTGGCGAGACGACAGCGTGTCATCGCGCGGGATGTGTGTTATACTAGCGTTAATTGTAGCTTTCGAGAGCAGCGTTCCGTTAACATAGCGCGGATGAAACTGTGTCATCTCTGACAAATCGCTTTCTCTCTTTGGACGTAGGCAGTACAGTCGGCTTTTTCTAGCGACAGCTGGGTTTTGTTTGTTGGTTTATATGCATCAAGTTCTGTGATGCTGCCAGCTAATTGTAGGAAAGAGTATTCACACAGTATTGTTGCTATTTGCTGTTAATGTGAGGCTAACGAACAACTATCATCAGTCGTGAACAGCCACTACAGTACCGCGACCAAGACGCGATATCAACAACACATTACGCTGCTGACTAGGCTTAGGGGCCTACTGCGTTCTTTTCTTGTATGGGTCGAACACTGCTTTAGTTCCTGTTTTCTCATACTTTTTGTCTGTATTTGTCAGTGCGACTGAACATCAGATGACACTGATAGAGGTGAAAGCGTAACCGTGGGAGGTCTGTCGTCCATGATACAGACGACGATGGAGAATGACAGCATATCGACGACGGTTGAGCCTAGGACGGTGGGATGGTTCACGACCGAATCTCCGTCAGACTCGTCGACGTCGACGCAGTGGATCAAAAACATGGGCTTCTACGTGCATTTCTGCGCCGTGGCCATCATCATTCCGGTCGGACTGATCTGCAACGCTTTCTCGATCGGCGTCTTCGTTGCGGCGGCCAAGTTTCGTCGCACGTCGACGGGCCAGCTGCTGATAGCGCTGTCTGCAGTCGACTGGCTGGTACTGATCGGTGACGGACTGCGCTGGCTGACGAAAGCCGACACCAACGAGGTATACATCACAGGACTGAGCTTCTATGACACGTCCGACTTCGCCTGCAAGTTCGTCAACATCTGGAGATACAGGTGGTCGACACGCGCTTTAGCGCTATCACATTTATACGTTCTTAATCCTTTCGTGTGTGCTTTTAATTTTTTTATATATAAGCCTTGTTTGCCTGTATAAAAGATATAATTTATTAACTGATTAACTACTATTAGGCAAACAATATGATAATTTATGTCGTCGGTGAAAAAGAACACTACCATACAAACTCCTGTGTCGTCTTAATATTCGGTCAGTGGGTGTTGAAGTGTTCGATAAAGCGGTCAATAAAGCCACAAGCTGTTTCGAATTCCTCCTTTCTCGGTGGACCTAAAAAGCCTAAAGTTAACTGCAGACTTTGCCAAGATAAAAGAAAATTGTCGATTTATAGCAAGTAGCCTGAATTTCAAGGGCGGCAGGCGATGCTGGAGTGTTGTACGTTGTTTTAGCACGAAGCTGATGTCGGCCTGGCTTACGGTTATAATTACAATGGAGCGACTGTTGGCGGTCGCACTGCCGCTGAAGGTCAGTCGACTCTCGACGCCGTTTCGCATGCGATGTCTAGTCGCCGTGCTGAGTGTCGTCTGCGTCGTCCTCGGTCTGTTTCCACTGTGGACGCTGAACGTGGAGGCGCTGGAGGGCGACGACAAGCTGGTTTGTCTGTACCGCTTGGAGCGGGAGACCGAATACAAGGCATGGCTGATGGTCGTGCGTCGGGTCGGCACGCTCGCACTACCGACCGTGCTTCTCATCATCTGCTCCAGTCTCATTGTCTACCTGGTCGCACGCGCACGCCACGCTCGCACACAGGTGATGTGACATGATATATGATGCGATAAATAATTAAATCTGCAGTTTAATCTAGCAGATAGGTTTTAATTAAAAAGAACCAAAAATGTTTTGAATGGAAATGAAATGACAGAAACCATAGTGGTATTACTGTTATGTAAAACATAGTCTAAAACTATACTACAAGCGTATTATGAGTTTCGAACTTGCAATACAGATGAAAGCAGATTTCTGTGAAAATTGCAGCAACTCGCCCCATGTATGATCTTCAACAGAGGTGCTTGCTGCCCGATACATACAGCCTCAACTACGTTTGTAGGCCTACACTGCTTTATGATATTACTCCTTATCATCACGCATTTTGTCGCTTGTAATGCTGCATTTTAAATCTGTGCAGTAAGAAGACCAACATTTTATGTTTAACGTTCATCACAACAAAGGAACAAACGAATATTCATATCGTACATTTGTACAAGAGCCGAGTAGAATAACGACGAGAGGCTATGCGCGTCTAAAAAAATTCCGTACAAAGCAGACTTTTTTATAAGTTTTATCTTTGTCGTCTTTTTTGGACATTTTAGTTTTTTTGTCAATAATTGTTGTTTTTATCCATAAGTACAGTGATGTCGTAGAATAAGAAGTTGTTATGAAAAGCGATCGGTGTTAAGTTCTGTTCTGTTGTCAGTCGACGCATCCAGGCAGTCACGCGGCGGTCAAGCTTCGTCACCGAACATCCAAGGACACGCAGAAGTCAACACAGCGCCAACTGACAATCATGCTGATCGCCATCTGCGTCGCAGCCATCTGTCTCCAACTGCCCTACATGATTCTCTACATGGTCAACGACCGCCGGTTAAGTTGGTGGCCGCACGGCGAGGGCTCGGCGCTGTTTGCGTGGATCTACGCCGGCAAAGAGATCAGCGAAGCGCTCAGCATCGCAAACTACTCCGTCAATTTCTTCTTGTACTGTGTCAGCGGCTCGGCGTTCAGGCACCACGTGCGCAAGATCACACTGTGTATCTGCGGTGCGTCTCGGCGCTCTCTGCTAGACGCTTCCCTCGCCACGTCCTGCACGTCGGCCTCCAGACATTCCACGTCGCCGATCCGACTTCAAGCTCGCCAGCAGAACGCCGTTCACGACGACAACAACGACATTGTCCGCCTCGCCGACTGACTGACTGACTCAACACATCTATTTCACATCTAGCGCGTCTGTCATCAACTGTTGATAGGCCCTATTCATAGTTGATAAGCCTGCGCAGAACTTCGGACTTAGAAGAGATGAGTCTCGAATCTCGATACCACAGCGCAGTTTTGTTTCTTATAGGCCTACATGTACATTGATGTCCAGCAGCTACAAGTGCTGGTGCCATATCGTTGTCGGTGTTTGGAGTTCTGTCGTTTTGTATTGTGATGCTTATTGTTGATGTAAATTTTCGCCGCTGTGTTTGGTGCACTTGCTATTGTAACGTGCACGAACCAATGTTTCTGCCAACGTTCTAGTGTGTGTTAGAATCGATTTCGCCGTTAGTACGAACGACGAACTGTATTTCCGCCGCTTATAATTTTAGGCTACAATTGCAGTAACTTTTCTCTGAAATTTGTTGTCGATGATCAAGTTATTCTAATAATAATAAGATATTACTTAAATAAGCTCAACATTTATTAATAGTAGAAAACTAACACTAATTTAATAAAAACAACAAACAGTTGTATAGCACTATAGCACAAACAAATAACTATTTCATTTCTCTTAAAAGAACGTATCCTAAAATTGTCTAATTTATTTTACAATAATTGCCATAATTAAGTAATTAACATTTATATTAATCGTTATCTTTTTGTTTATCAAAACACACACATAGCCATAACCATGCAGTGCATGCTGTTTTTAGTTATAGGCTTATTATGCTTTTATGCAACAGGGTAGCTATTATTTTGACGCTGTCACTGGTTGAACAGACACAAATGCTCGTTGTCTTTCATTATGCGGTAATATGGCTTTGTATTAACTTAGTCGCTAAGACCAAAGCAGACTCTCTTCAACTTTTTTTTGTTTTGCCGAATAGACTAATAACGACTGTCCCGACAGTGTGGAGACTTTCAATTAAAAAACGCGTGTATGAAATTCTGAAACACCACCAGTTGTTCTGCAGCAATAACCTGTCAGCAACCTCTGTAACATTCCATCATCGATAAGTCGTTCATCATTTGAATCAGACCGCTTCCGTCCGTATAGGCTACAGCAAACACACAAGCGCGCAAACAAAACACAGCAAAACTGCGTTAATGAAAAAACGACTAATAAAAATTACAAATAGGCCCCTTGCTAAAGCTAACGGGCTACATTCCTTAATAAAATAGGCGCGACACCATAAATTTTGCAGTTAACTCTAGAATTGTTTATATCAAGCATTAAGTGTAAAAAACTTAACTGACTGTTTTAATTTATCAAACAAAAACAGAATATAAATCTCTAAAAATAATGATTTAATTTTTACAAAATGAAGCAAAATGCAATAGTACACTAAGCTTATATAAAACACAATTATATTATCGAACAGCGAACAATATTAAGTCTATAGGCCTACAAAAAGTCATGTAGGCGTGATCTCAAAACAGGTTCAACAGACCGAGATGTTCAAATTCTGTCAATCCGTCAAAGCTCAGTCGGAGAGTAAATGATTTAGATAATCAAGTAAATAGATTGTACAAGTTCTTTCACTGTCATACAGACCTGCACTGAAAATATTGCGCAAAACGTGATTAGCAGGATATCGAATGCACTTCTACGTTACAAATGCAAGTGCGTGTCTACTATTTAAATATCCAACATTGCATCAAACGTCACGCATATGTTTAAGTTAATAATTACAACACGAAATGCCTCGTGTATTATGTGCACTGATCTCGTGGAAGCGACAGCGACGTTAAGTTCAACGCGGCTCAGCAGCATATTGACGGCATTGGCAATGGCACTATATTATAGCATGCAGCGGCGCTTGCGTTCAGTCCTGTCGGACTGCCGCGTGCTCAAAGTTAGCCAGTACAGGATCGATTGCCTTGCGCACTAGCTCATACAACAGTAGCAGCAAAACACAGTCGTCCATCGTCGAATGATGACCGTGCGTCAATACACGGGGCTCGACGGTAGAACTGCGGATGACACGACCGAGAGGTGTCAGTCATTGGCACACGACGACGACGTCGTCGATGACGACACCGGATCACTGCTTCTGACTTCGTCCTCACTTCGCCAACACACAGACAACGACACCACTAAGAAAAACAACATCACCGAGCTGTGTTTCTCGTTGTCTCGCGTGTTTGTCGAACAACGCCTTCGTCCGATCGCCTTCATTGTCGTTTTGTTGCTGCCATCACTGGCCATTGTTGTCGCTTTTTCTCACTGGACTTACACTTCCATACAGGTAACACTTAGATGCCCGATATGTGTCATCATCCTTAGTTTGACATTTGTATAAAAATCATGTTAGTTTTAAATAACGTAATGTAACATTTCGTTAGGACAAATTCATGCAATTTCGTTTTTCCTCACTGCAGTTATTGTAGGCCTACCAAATACTCGTATTATCGTATAGTTTAGCCGTGAATGCAAGAATAAGTGAATTATCAAAGTCGTGCAGGTTTATATATGCAAAAACTATAACAAAATATGTGACCTGATTTAGCGGGGAGAAGGTGTGTAATGATAAACACACACGTGTAAAAAAAAACAAAATAAAATAAAATAAAATAATTGATTACGCCGTGTGTCATGAAACGTGTCACTATTATTTTTAAAGACAGACTGGAAGGTACTTTGCATGCGCAAAAAACAACTCAAACATGGGAGAAACATGTTAATGGCTAAAAAACACAATTTATTGTATTTTTGCAAAACTTGTAAACGAAAATTAAACGTAGGCCTAGCTGTGCAATAATTTTAGATACAGATTTAGAATTTCGTGGTAATGCTGTAACATATTTGAAAGTAGGTGGTAGTTTTTATTATGGTTTTTTTTTCACAGAACTATTGAAGCCGATCCATATTTGACAAAGGTGCCCCCCCTATAGAAGCACATAGGCTTATTACAAGATACGGTATATGAATAAAAAAAACGACATGTATTGTGTAATATGGCGTGAACAACAAGCAATTTGAGCAAAGCTCATGAGACGCGCGACAGCCTTAGCAGTTGTTGTTTGCAAGTTGTCCAGGTCTATCTCTAGCCATGTCGGCGCAATTCACTTATGAAATGTGCACCACAGCCAAAAATAGCAAAAAACATTAAAACTTTTTATTTTGGAAATTCAAGGTCATTCAAAGTCATCGATGTTGAAACTGTCAAAAGCTCTCACCAGTGCTTGTTATTATAAGCAGTATATCTGCGTCCATCTGCAACTGTTTTTACGCTAACGCGGTAAAATAATCACTTTTTAAAGAAGTAGCCGTTTTTGACGCTTGACTGCGCAAGCCTCCTTGAACTTAGAGGGTCGGAACTTCGACAGTTAAAATCTACGTTTAGTGCTGAAAATTTCACACGCAAGTTGTTTTGGTCTATCTCGAGCCATTTCATCGCAATTCACATTATTGAAATGTGCGCTGCAGCCAAAAATTGCAAAAAAAATCACCAAAAAAATCTCTTTTGTGGGTTCAAGGTCGTTGAAAGTCATCGATGTTGACAAATCTAAAAAAAACACGTCACCAGTGCTTGCTATGACATGCAGCAAGTTTGTACATATCTGCAACCATTTTCACAGTTTAAGAGCCAATAATGGCAAAACAACGTCTTTTTGGAGGGGTGCCCCATTTTGACGTCCTTGTTCGAGGGGAATCCCATCACCCAGGGGCACGAAATTTTGTGACTAAAAGCCAGAGTCCTTGGGGCAGCCCACAATGAAGATTTTGTGATTCTAGGTGTCACCGTTTTGATACAGTGCCAGGGTGTGACGGACGGACGGACAGACGAACGGACAGACACTTCGACGATGGCTAAGACGCGCAAAGCATTACATGCTGTCGCGCGTAAAAATGGAACGGAGATGAAAAAGACGTGGCGTGATGCACAAAAAGCGGCTTATGATTCTGAGAGACGAACGACAATGAATCGACGCAACTTATCGATAAGCGACTTAGTTAGGCGAATGAACGTATCAGTTTCGCTATCATCCTGACTTGAGATTGTCGCAGCAGCAGCAGCAGCAGCCCCATGCGT
>Ga0209367_1012076_pt1 | contig 11362 bp, 11 predicted proteins | sample WorMetLIZISLAND2_FD_187412 | JGI IMG/M metagenome (GOLD analysis project Ga0209367, IMG submission 187412) | Marine gutless worms symbiont microbial communities from Max Planck institute for Marine Microbiology, Germany - Olavius geniculatus... ... | reverse complement strand
TAGGTACACACATGCTGCTTATCATAACAAGCACTGGTGACAGGCTTTTTGGATTCATGAACATCGATGACCTTGAATGACCTTGAACCTCTCAAAGAAAGGTTTTTAGTGAATTTTTCACAATTTTTGGATGCAGCGCACATTTCAACACTGAATTGCGACTAAATGGCTGGAGATAGACCAAGACAACCTGCATATGAAATTTTCAGCATTCAACGTAGATTTCAGCAGTTCAAGTCCAGACCCCCTAGGCTCAAGGAGGCCGGCGCAACAGGCATTAAAGACAGTTACCCCCCTAAAAAGTGGTTATTTTACCACAATTATCACGTGTAGCGTGAACATGGTTGCAGATAGGCACAGACATGCTGCTTATCATAACGAGCACTAATAACAGGCTTTTTATTGCTGTCAACGACGATGACCTTGAATGACCTTGAACCCTCAAAATAGGGGTTTTTAGTGAATTCTTCTGCGATTTTTGGCTGCGACACACATTTTAAGAGTGAATTGCGCCGAAATGGCTGGAGATAGACCTGGACATTTTGCGCATGACATTTTTTATCATAGAACATACATTTTTAAGAATCTACAAGTAGTTATTTTACCGCTATTGGCTCGTGTAGCTTGAAAACGGTTGCAGATCGGCAGAGACATGCTGCTTATCATAACAAGCAATATAGTGACAAGGTTTTTATTGGTGTAAACATCGATGACCTTGAATGACCTTGAATTTCCAAAATAGGGGTTTTAGTGTTTTTTTCCAATTTGTGGCTGCGGCGTAGATTTCAAGAGTGAATTGCGTCAAAATGGATAGAGTTCAATCAAGACAACCTGCGAATAATAACTGCTAAGGCTGTCGCGCGTCTCATGAGCTTTGCTCAAATTACTTGTAGGTTAAGGTTTGACATAGATATGTCGAAAAAACCGAAGGCTTATTTTTCTGGACACAGTGTAATATTTCTGTTGTGTTGTAGCTACAATGTTCTTTTAGGCATACAAAAGTTTTGTCCAATTATACTAAGTGGCTGGAAGTAAAAATATGCAGTCAAGCTAATAAGAATGTAATGAGAACAGATTTAGATTTTTCTTGAAATTTCTGCTGTTGCTTTAGATTATGTCAAAAGCATTATTTTTCTATGTCTTCTGTTGAGTGAAAGAAAGAACAACTTGGTTTGTTTTATATACAGATATTTAGAAGAAAAAGGATTTTTAACAATAACACATCAACCTTTTTCATACCGCTAGAGGTCATAACACATCTGCATGCGAATATGTGTCGTCAACAACATTTTCATCATGAAAATCTATTCCATCTAATCTGAACATGACATCTTTTGTTCTTTTTGTGTCTGTGTGTACATGCATGAATCTGCCAGAGTGTTTGTGATTTTGTTTCCACAATATCTGTGTTGTAAATTAGTGGATTTTCACCAAACTTTTAAAGTATTGCATTTTGATTTGATTATTTTTTGCGTCTTAGGTCAGTCAGCAGTACTAGACAATGCAGTGTAGTGTATCAAGTGGATAACTTGCTGTGTTGTTATTTGCCAGGGAAGTATCGCTTACGTGCCCCAGCAGGCTTGGATACAGAACATGTCTCTACGTGACAATGTGTTGTTCTCCAAGCCATTTGACAAACTGCGCTATGATCGAGTGATTGATGCTTGTGCTTTGAGGCCTGACCTCGACATTCTTCCTGCTGCCGATGAGACTGAAATTGGAGAAAGGGTATTGGACTTTTATTGTGTTATTTTATTATTGTTCGAGTGAAATTGAGTCACACTTCTTAAGAATTTATGCATGGTTTGGCTCTACCATTTCTGAGTATGAACAATGGCTACTTTGAAATTAACGTAAGTTGTGACAGTAATAGTTAAGGTTGGGAAAGGTAAATTGATGTAGGATTAGCATTATGATCATTTTCATCGCTTTTGTCAGTTGTTTCACTCTTTGTTGGGTTTTATTGATCTTCTTATGGACTTTAGCTTTTTATTTATTATCATCGAAGTTTCATTTTACCATATCATTGCTTTTAGGTAATGGCTGATTGTCAGAAGACACTGCTAGCTGATGCACAATACAATGTAATACGCAATAAATATACTTAGTGCAGAGGCATAGGAATTTTCTAATGTACTGCAGCATCAAAGTTGAAGAACGAACAAGAATATTTTTGAATAGCGTTTAAAATATGTGTTGAGAGAGAGCTAGATCTCTCAGATAGTCCGGCAACATATTTCAGGTACTAGGTTCGGACAGTGAGGAGGAATTGGCACCTGCTTAGATCAAACACTACAACGCCAATTATGTGTCACAGGGCATCAATTTGAGTGGAGGTCAGAAGCAGCGCGTGAGCCTGGCTCGTGCAGTCTACCAGGATGCCGACATATATCTGCTTGACGATCCTCTGAGTGCTGTCGATGCACATGTTGGCAAACACATCTTCAGTGAGGTCATCGGCCCTGACGGCATTCTCAAGAACAAGGTAGCGTAAGATGTCTAGTCATTGCATTGCAGTGAACAAGTTTATCCACATCGCACATTCATAGGTATCAGAACACATAGCCAGCCGGCATTGTAGGCATTTTCTGAGAGATGGTCTGATTATTATGATCCAGGTCTGCCATTCCGAAGGATCACCATTTCAGTAGATGATGAAACCGTGCTTATTAAATGCTGAACTAACTCTTAACACTGACCCTGACCCTAATCATAATTAACTTTATCCTTAATCATGGTGACTTTTCAGAATGGCAGGTCGATGCATTAGAAGTTTTTTTTTGAGAATGCACAATATAAATTTACTTTTCACGTTGTACATTTGTAATATATGATAAAACGTACCGTATTTTAAAAACTGGCATGTGTACAACTTAATTTGCCGTTGACTGTTGTGCACACAGACGAGGATTCTGGTAACCCATGGCATTGGTTTTCTGTCACACATGAATGAGGTCATCGTTATTACAAATGGCGTGATCTCGGAGCATGGCACCTATCAAGAACTGCTCAGTCACAATGGACCATTTGCTGAGTTCATCAACTCGTATCTTACCGAAACCAACAATGACCTGGAGGATGAAGGTGCTGAAATTGTGATCAATTTGATAATAGTTTTATCACGTTGGTTAATGAGTGAATAAGTTAATGGATGTGTAGCATTACATGTACGAGGATTGATCAATAAGTAATGAGAATCAATATATCAGACTTCAATTTTTTTACAATCTATATATTAGTAAAAAGTACATTTTCTACGAACATATATGGGTTTGTTGCGGATATGACGTCATTGTAATTTATGATGTCATAGACCGTTAAATAGAAATGATTTGCAGCATCAGTGCAAACCACATTGAATGATGTATAGCAGACAACACAAAGATAAAATTTCAGATATCAAAACTGATGATAGTCACTGGCAGTTTGGTCACTACTCTGTGCAGGGTGATCTTATTGTGTGAAGCCAGAGTCGCCAACAGTTTGTTGGACAATCACAGATTTGGGGTCTGGACTGCAGTACTGGATGTTGCTAATCTTTTCGTCAACACAATGGATGCCATAAACTGTTGACTTTTCCATAAAATTATACTGGTAACGTTAAATTTTGACGTGACGTCATTAATAGCTCAAGCACTTTTTATTTACGGCCAGCACAGATTTAGGCTGTAGTATATTTGTAGTTGCAAATTTACAAACGTATTTGTTAGGGCTTTCAGAAAATCAGATGCCTCGTGGCACTGCATTAGACTAAATTCGGCTGCAGACTGGAGAATTGTCGTGCAACAATGAGCCTAATTCTACGCTGTTTGTGTTAGCACTCCAAATCGTTGCTGTTTAACTTGCAGTGACGTCATAAATTACAATGACGTCACATCTGCAACAAACTTGTACGTGTTCGCAGAAAATGTACTTTTTAATGATATATAGATTGTAAAATCTAATACATTGATTCTCAATATTTATTGATCAACCCTTGTATGTAGGGCTAATTGTACAGAAGTGGGGCCAAAGTCATATGGTACTAAGCAGCATTGCTGCAAATCTCAGGTTGATTTGGCTACAACTTGCAGTGCAGTTTTTGATGGTCGTTTGTGTTGGACTTGAGACTACATTAATGAGCTGCGCAAATGGCATTTTGTTCATTGCGCCACCGGTGGTAATATTAATGGTTTAAAGACCAACTCCAGGCATTACCATAGGCATTACAAGCGTATGTTTAATGTAATCTCTTTATGTGTCTGTGTGTTCCCTGATTGATTTTCACTAAACTTTTGTTACTGGTGCATCTTGGGAAAAGATGATCTGGAATCAAAAGGTTGAGAATTCAAAATCGGCAGGTAGTGGCTTATAATGCTTGACCTTGTGGTCAAGTTCAAACAATATTATTTTTAACTACTTGACTTTTCTAGAGTTATTCCAGGTTATGATTGACTGAGTGAGTGAACAGTTTCTTAATAGCACATCAGCACAAAATAGGCCGTTTAGTGCCACAAATGGTTACAAGCATTTAAAAGCAAGGTAATGCCAGTTGTGTGATGTTCCGTGGCTGTAACAGTTTTAGTCAAATGAATGCTGATGGTTGTGGGTTGCAGAGAGAGCAGCAGTAATAGCACTTCAGCGTCAGCTGAGTCTGGTAGCGTCTGAGAAAGAGGACTCTGATGTGGTTGAACATGCCAGCTCGCCAGTGGCCGATGACATGAGTCTGACTAGCACCCGGCCTCGCAGACGAACTGCAACATCTGTCAGCAGCAACAAGACGCCTGATGACAGAGCTGCTGAGAAGAAACCTCTCATGCCGTTGAATCAGCTGATTAAGGACGAAGATGTAGTCGAAGGCACAGTATGTATGTCACTCATCATATGTATTTAAATAACAATGGCTCTGTGGCTTAGCTGCTGTATCGTCATTGAGCACATCGATGAAGTTGCGTAGTTTAGTAATAAGATGGCTGACCATTTGCAACTTTGCCATCTTCATATTTAACCCATTGAACTTAGTTCAGCCATCTTTTTGTGGTAGATGTAGTGATCACTGGCAGGAGTTACCAACACTGCTAGCCTGCTAGGTAAGACATGGCATGTTCTGCATAACAACAGTACAAGGACTGGCAGACAGTTGGCATACTGACTTCGTTGGTTAAAAGTGAAAATGTTCTAAGACCTAGGATACAGCCTGGCATTGAAGCTAGCAGACCTGTTTGACTCTGTGTTGCAGGTGAAACTGTCAGTACTCAAGGCCTATGTGAAGTCTGCGACGGCTCTGTATCCATGCATTCTGTTGGTGTCAATTGTTGGCTTCGTGGCAGCTCAAGTGAGCACTAACATCTGGCTGAGTCAATGGACCCGGCAGCCAGTCTATAATGGAACGACGGATCGGCATACTACCGATGTATATCTCGGGGTCTATGGAGCTCTCGGTGCTTGCCAGAGTAAGTGACAATTGGTGATGTCTGCTGCTGTGTATTGATATAGATACTGTGACATTTGTGTACTTTTGCAAACAAGTCTTGTCAGCTTTTGCCGGAAGTCATAATTTGATGCAATTATCGTTGAATTACATTTGCTAGATGCACTGGTTTAATGTTTATTTTCTCAGGTAAGCTGTGTTAACGGTTGCACTATAATTCTCAATTTTGATTGCCCATATCCTGAAAATTATCGTAGTCCACATTACAGCATTGCATATCTTATGCTTTTCTACGCATCATTTTGGTCTAAATTCTGTCATCTCTAATGTTATACATTGTTTTATGTATTGTTTGAATGTTGAATGCTTTTCATAAGACATTTCTTATTTCTATTGAACCCAGCCTTGGCAGAATTGTGTTTTACAGAGTGTTCCTGTTTTGAAGAAATAGTGCTGGACTTCTATATGTTTGCACACTGTGTATGTTTGTCAAGCATCGACTGCTTGTATTTAGCTTTTTATTGTCTGGCAAACCTAAACTAGTTAATAGTTACTGCTGAAATGGTGTTTCAGCTTTCTCGGTGCTTGGACTTGCACTTGCAATTGCCTTTGGCAGCATGGTGGCATCGCGGAACCTGCATTCCGGCTTGTTGCTGCAAGTTCTGCGGTGCCCAATGTCGTTTTTTGACACAACTCCTCTTGGTCGCATTGTCAATCGGTTCTCGAAGGATATTGACATTCTGGACACAAACATTCCGCAGTTCACTCAGAACTTTCTCATAACGTTTGCACCACTCGTCTCTACCATCATCGTCATCAGCTACTCAACCCCAATCTTTATCTCCGTCGCCATCCCACTGATTTTGATATTCATCGTAATTCAGGTAATTACAGAAACAAGTTATATTTTGCGTCTCTGCTCAGCCATCTCCTCTGTCACTGATAATTACCATTCTGGCCTGTGGGTTTGTACCACTGATAGTGGACGTAGAGGTAGCTAAAATAAGCTGTTTTTCAATGACTTTGATCACGCTTTTGCAAGGTTATGCAGCATTGTGCTGCAGCAGATGTTTCTTTCGTGTTACCTGCACTACAGTATACTTACTTAACTGCTGTTTATTGTTTAACATGACTGTCTGTGGATAGTGTTTTGAGTTAGTGACTTAAATGATTATGATCGGTTTTCACAAATTTTACTGTGGCCTGATAGGTTCAGTTAACCGACGTTTTCATGCTTCCTCTAATAGGCAAGGCCAGAGGCATTGTATTTTCATGTCATTTATTATTCACATATGCCTGTGTTCATGTGTGCGATATCTGTGGCATGCCATGATAAATTTTCATTAAACTTGTCTTCAGTGTATCTTAGAAGCAATGGCGGTTTTAGGCCCAGGCTGGGGGGAACAGGGCCCCCAGTTTGCTCCATCCTCCCCCCCAGTTTCGTTGCCATCAATGATTTTTGCAAAGATAACACAAATATCTAATTTACCTGCATTTCCAAATTTTAGAAAAATGGCCAAATTTGCAGCTTGCGTTGAATGTCCAAAAGCCAAAAGTGCTTCAGCTTCAGGGGGCTTTGCCCCCTGACCAGGGGCTCTGCCCCTGGACCCCACTGGGGGCACTGTCCCCATACCCCCGTTATAGGCTTGCGCTACCACGCTCGCCATGGGGCCGTGCCCTTCCCCCCAGATATTGCAGGCTAGAACCACCACTGCTTACAAGAAACATAAACTTATAGGTTTTTGGGTCAAATGATCACAGGTCAGTTTCAAAGTGTGTGGAAGCATACAACTGTTACAGCTGTCGAGTTCTAACTATCCAGTTTAGAAAAGTTGATATGCATATTTTAGCAAACATAATGAATGCTTCAGTCAGTTTTCTCGACTGTGTGTTTTGTAGCGAGTGTACGTAGCGTGTGCACGTCAAATCAAGCGCATAGATTCAATAACCAAGTCCCCGATCTACGCATTCTTTAGTGAGACGTTGAATGGAACAAATTCAATCCGTGCTTACAGACAGCAGCAAAGATTTGTCCATCACTCAGACATGTTGCTTGATAACAGCCAGCGTGTTTGGTTTGAGGCGTTCATTTCTAACAGGTCTATTTTGTTTTATTTACGTGTCCTATGTTTTGTATTATTCTGGCTATTACGAGCACTTTGCGTTTAGTATAAAAATGTCAGTGTACGTGCTGGATTTTTTCTAAAACCTCTTTTACTGTGTAAATTAGTATTGTGTAAGAAGATTGTTAATAGAGTCTTTGAGATAATGACTACCAGATTCGGTGAATGTCTTGGCAGAGAATTTTGTGGCATTGGACCAGCTACATTACATTACAGATATAGTACCTAAAATTATGAATTTAACTTTGTGCATCCATCGGTCAGATATAAACATTTCAATCAACCACTTTGTATTATGGCTGTTTTGGCACGTGCTGAATTGTAATAATAATTGCAAAGGCTTCTAAAGTTCTGACATTTTAATCCTTACCATATCTCTGTTGAATGTTGACTATTATTGGCTAAAATTATACTCACAGTCTAGTATCTTTTCTGTATGCAGTCATGTTAATCTGTATTGAGATAGTAGCATCTGAGTACTCATCTGTGGTTTGCAGGTGGATTGGAGTGTGGTCAGAATTCATCGGTGATTTGGTTATTCTGTTCTCGGCTATCTTTGCTGTGTTGGGAAGAGATGCATTGAGTCCCGGACTAGTCGGATTGTCTCTGTCTTTCGCTCTGCAGGTCACCATTTTGTTTTGTATATCCTTATTCACCATTAACCACAATATGGCAACGTACAGCAAATAATAGAATGATTTTGTTTTGTGAGTATCCGACGTGGTTTCTTTTGTTTGTCCCTGTTGTGCAAAATAATGTGAACAAATGTTACCAACTGTTCATACAATGATTTGCTATTGTGCGTTGGTTAGAATTTCGCAGAATAATGTATTTTATGTTCTGATGTTTTTGGTCAGTTAGCTGTTGTCAACTGTGTAGATAAACATGAATATTGTTATGACCATTCGGTCATCATGTGAACTGGAAACGTATGTTGTTGCCATTGAAAGAATCAAGGAATACACTGAACTACCATCAGAAGTATGTGGCATTTTTAGAGTTTGTTAGTAATATCATATGGAAAATTTGTTTTCTGGTCAATACCAAAACTCTTGTGATCGATAATTGTGTATTTGTCATCAAGTGAGTAGATTTTGATTCCAAGAACTATCGAGATATAATTTTTGTTTGTTCTAATTAAAACAATACTGTGATATGTTTTTAACAAGCAGTGATGTCTGCATGGTTTTTGACGACATGTGCGGCCATCTGCCTAGCTTTTGACAATCATGCATGTTCACTGCATGGTATATATGCGTAGCCCACTGTACGGTGCCTAGTGTGCAGTGGGTGAAGCTGCTTGACAGCCAGCCAGCACGTGATCTACCAGTGGTAAATAAATATGTACGCGAGTTATGTCTTATTTTGTGGGATTTTAGGCATTTAATGACCTCGATTTTTGATTATGTGGCTGAACGGCAAACGTCTAGACCAATTTTTAGTTTTCCCGTGCCTCTTGGCTTTTTAGTTAGGAGCTCAAATAGGAGAGATGAAAGAACAACAATCAAGACTTGTAATGCTGCATAATAGTAATTCATCTTGCTTTACTAGACTGGAATATCGTGCTGTGTACCAACAAATGCAGTCATGTAATGTGTCATGTGTGAAGGCGGCATGGAATATCACCAGTTCCATCTGTCCTCGTGACTGGCCGGCCGATGGCGTCATTGAATTCAAGAACTACAGCACTCGCTATCGACCCGGTCTTGAGCTCGTACTAAAGAACATCACCTGTACCATCCAGTCTGGTGAAAAGGTCACTGTCCTATCAATTAACTCAGTCTGAGTTTGTTTCTCAGCTTCAACGTTTTAAACAGTTTTTTTCCATCATTATCATCATCATCTTTTGTTCTGTGCCTTTGCAACATAAGCCAGAAACATATCTGCTTTTAGAGTTTTATTATTATCGGGTTTGTTTATTTACAGTATTACTATTGTTTTATATTAATATATCATGTTGATTGTTGAGCTCATAAAAACTGAGATTATGTATTATATATTAACTTCTTTTTCCATTTTGGCAAACCAGTATATAACTTCAGCATATATGCTTTTTTGTTGCAGTGTATATAGAAAATAACTAGAGAAAGCACTCGGCTGTGACGTCATTTATGCGCATTAAATACGATGACGTTGCCGTTGAAATCGTCTCGTTGCAAACCATGTTGTTATTGCTTTTTTGTGAGCAAAAAGACTTAATGCAGATCAGATTCACTTTGAGATGCATCCAGTATATGGTGACACGCTATTACGAAGCCAACAGTAAAGGTTTTGTGTAAGAAAATGCTAGATTGGCAAAAATTCGCATCAGCTACCGAGGTGCAGTAAGAGTTTCGTCAGTGGTTTGGATAGCAGCCAGGATCGTTCTTTGCATCTGGCAGTCAGAAGATTGTTGACAGATGGGAAAAAATATTTGAAAGAACTGGGGCAATATGTTGAACAAGAAATCTGAGCTAATGCTCACGAGATGCGCGAAAGCCTATAGCAGTTCCAGTTCAGTAGTTTAGCTGTAAATTGGGGTGTTCACGCTAAGTCAGTATACAAATACCAAATTCTCTATCTGGATCGCATAACAATAGTTTCGTACATGGCGCCACATTGTGAATGGTATGTGTTGCAGCCCAAAATTGCCCAAAAAAATCCATAAAACCCCCTATTTTGGCGTTCAAGGTCATTCAATGTCATTGAATTCGGCGCCAGTCGAGAGCCAGTGTATGACTTCCTATTAGTGATTTATAGTAACCTAGGCCCTATCTCGCACGGTTACTGAGATACAGCAACTTATTGGCCAAAAATCGCAAATTTTGCCCACCCCCTCTCATTTAGTGCTCTCATTCGGGTTGACCCCCTTCGACTTTATGGTAAAGCTTTACGGTTCCTGAAACGAGTTTTTCAGGCAGCCGACGGTGAAGATTTGATGATCCTAGCTTGCACCGTTTTTGACTGATCCACTCATGTGACAGACAGATGGACAGACAGACAGATGGACAGAATTGTGATGGCTAAGATGCGCTGAAAGCAGTAGCTGCTTTCGCACGTAAAAATGAAACATTAATGTTTAACATTCAAAGACGTGACATTAACTTGTTAAGTTTATTCGTTTATTCGTTCTTTATATTTCAAATGTTGTTTGTCACTTGTGAGTTGGGATAGATTACTGGTGGGGAAAATAACACCAAGTACACTGTGTTCTGTTAACAGGTGACATCACAGTAATGATGCCATTATCACAAGAATTTCTACATATGTTCAGAATTAAATTCTCTACAAAACGTATGTTTAGGATTTTTCCTATTTCAGGAATTAATGGAATGGCTCCATTTTGTAAACTTATATTGAATGACCCTCGCAGTTATGTGTGCTATGTTTATATGTAGCTGTTATTACTGATGTATAGGTTGGGATTGTCGGTCGGACCGGTGCAGGAAAGTCTTCAATCTCGCTGGCATTGTTTCGCATCATTGAGCCGGCATTGGGATCTATAGTGATAGATGGTCAAGACATTAGTCAGTTTGGCTTGCATCACTTGCGCAAGAAGTTGACAGTCATTGCTCAGGTGTGCTTGCTATGCTGTACTTTTGTGTTTCTTTACCTCTTACCATGAACTACACTGTGTCTCAAAAAAAAACCGGACCCCTGTTACGTTTTGAAATAACTCCAACAAACTGTACCTAATAATAATAATGATTAGCTGAGAAAATCGTCAAAAGGTACTCAATATCGTAGTGTGTTACGGGCTTACGATTTTTCATAAAACGGGGTACCAGCTTAGCAGGATAATGCACCCACACATCGGGCACGTGCGACGATTGAGTTTCTGCGTCGTGAG
>Ga0209367_1012074_pt1 | contig 11362 bp, 9 predicted proteins | sample WorMetLIZISLAND2_FD_187412 | JGI IMG/M metagenome (GOLD analysis project Ga0209367, IMG submission 187412) | Marine gutless worms symbiont microbial communities from Max Planck institute for Marine Microbiology, Germany - Olavius geniculatus... ... | reverse complement strand
CAGTAATTTTCTGAGCTGACGCATGCACTACCCAGTATGAATTCATTGTTGTCAATGACCAAACTACGACTTCTGCATTTCACACGGTAGTGTAGCAACAACCTTAGGGCGAGGTGGCCAAAACTATAGACATTTGCGTAAAGTTTCTTTCTAATGCCACATGCCAAGAATTATTAAAATCGGCCAATGTTTCACGGAGTTACTGAAAAAATAAAAGTGGTACATTTTTATGGACTGCAGTGTCAAGGGTAATACCGTTTTTGCATAGTTCAATTGCCAGCAGCAATAACAAAGAATATTTAACCGCTGTATTCAAATACTGACCTTAGTTGTGTAAAGAATTTCTTTCGGAACATTTTGCTAAAAACCACATGACTCTATGACGTACGGTTGCAAAATTATGGTGCCATAAACTTTGTGCAGTTTTTTTTGGACCACCCTGTATAGTGTTTTACTCGTATTCACCAGAGAGCGTCACCTATCTCGCTCAGCCAACGCCGTATCGACTAAAATCACAAATTTTCCCTACCCCTCTGTCATTTAGCGCCCTCGCTCGGGGTGACTCCTTTCGAATATATGGCAAAAACTTCACTGATCCTGAAACTAGAGTCTTCCATGCAGCCGACGGTGAAGATTTGGTGATCCTAGCTTGCACCGTTTTTGACTGATCCACCCGTGTGACGGACAGACGGACGGACGAACGGGCAGACAGACAGACGGACAGAACTGCGATGGCTAAGACGCTCTACAGTAGTATAGCTGCTGTTGCGCGTTAAAACAACACCTTGCATTACTGATCATATCTCCGCCAAACTGAGACCGATTTTCAAATTCTTTTACTGAAGAACTCGGGAGGAGAAAATTTGCCTGCAAAAACACGTGTGACGATGAATAATACAAGGTATTGTTTCCTTTTTATGAAACAAGGTGTAGAGACGTGCTGAATTGACACTTTACCTTCACCCTCCTCGGCGGCGGCAGCTTCAGCGGGTGCCGCTTCTTCGCCCTCGGCGGCCGGTTCGGCGCCCTCCTCGCCGGGAGCGGCCTCCGCGGTCTCGGACGGCTTGGCGGAGGGACGCGGCTCAGTACCGGCCTCTCCCTCTTCTCCCTCAGCGGCCACGCCCTCCTCGGCGCCTTCTTCGCCGCCCTCGCCGGTCGTAGACGGACGAACAGACGTGCGAGGTTCCTCTTCACCCTCGCCTTCGACTGGTGCTTCCGGCTCACCTATACGGACACGCAAAGTTAAATGGTTAAATGGTACAGCGCTTCATATTTGTTTGTGTTGGTTTCAACAACATTTCGGTGTTAAGTATTTTTAGACGAGATTTTCTCAATGCCATTTTGTTCTTTCTGACACATACAGCAGAGACCCCCCTTTCCCGGTAAGCCCTCCTCATCCCACCGCGTTGAGTGTCCCTCCTTGTACCTGTAAATCCTGGCTACGCATGCATGCGTGTGGAAAACCCACTTCCACGACAATGGTGAGTTGCTGACTCGTGATGGAAAAGTAGGCCCCTATATGACTGAATAGCATACAGTACTCCATCAGTACTGAGTAAGTTACAGAAAAGCACGACGTATAAAGAAGAGGGTATTTGGCGTAGGAGAAATGGAGGGTTTTGTGAAACTTCTGTCACACTGGGAGCTTCTGGCCAGCAGCAGGGATTATGTCGTAGGGTGTCTAATACAGGGAGCTTGCACTATTCCTTTTATGTCAGCTTCTATGGTGAAACAAGCAATGATGTCACTGCAGGCCTTGTGGCGACATGCTATGCGGCAGTCCATTTGTTCTGAGCCTACTCACCGACTGCCGACTGCCCTACGTCAACAGTGTGCAGTGGGCAAAGTTGCCAGCCACACAGCTGAAAATTTGCGTCATTTTCGGGTGGAGGTTTTTGACGTCCGGCGACCTTGATTTTTGACCCTTTTAAGCTAAAAATATTGGCACACCAGATACACACCAGATACACCAGATACTCCTGCCCCGGGGAACATTCACATCAAGTCCGGACTACGGTTCTGCGTTTTCTAATTCTCAAGTTAGAAGCCCATGCAAGACAGACAGACGAAGTATAAGACTCGCAATGCAGTCTATCAAGACGGCCGCAATCGCGCTTAATGAAGTTAAGATGAAAAGATTACCTCCAATGCGGGTAATTTCGCCGTCCCCGGTGCGCTTGCCGTCCCGCCATTGTCCTTCATACTGCAGCCCGGAGCTGGCGTACATATACCTGCCCTGACCGTGACGCAGGTGGTTCTGCCATTCGCCCATGTACTCGTCGCCGTTAGCGTAGAAGTAATGACCCTGACCGCTGCGCCGGTCATCCGACCATTCGCCTGCAGTAAACACACACGTTAAAAGCGTTTTCATTGCAAATCCATCTCAGAGCTACGGAGCGTCACCTGTCATACGATATCACACAGTGTTAGTCCCTGCCACCCGACACAGGTGAACGCACCCCGCCTTAACCCCAGCCAGGCAGGCAGCTACTCGATTTACCTACACCTGAAGGATGGAAGGCTCAGTTGGTCTTGGTGGCTGGTCCCCAGTTTCGTGACCACCCATAATTTTTTTGCAAAAATAACACAAATTTGCGGCTTCCATTGAACGTCCAAAAACCAAAAGTGCTTCAGCTTCAGGGGGGGGTTTCGCCCCCTGACTCCCTACCAGGGGCCCCTAAACTCCGCTGGGGGCTCTGCCCCTAGACCCCCGTTATAGGCTCGCGCTACCGCGCTCGCCATGGGGCCGTGCCGCCACTGTCCATAGGTCTGCGAGCAAGACCGGATATTAATAATAATCATACTAGTAAAAAGCATGCTAAATTAACTGGTTTGTTTGTGCATAAAGTGAAATACGTATACATAAAGTTGGCGCAAAGGTAGACCAGCAGTAAAGAAAAATGCAATGTAATTCTGAGAGTATATACCGTCATATTTTGAGCCGTCTGGGTACGAAAATACGCCTTTGCCGTGCTTCTTGCCTTTGTTCCACTCTCCGTCATACACAGCTCCGTTCACAAACCTATACGACATGTGACCATATAAATCTTCCATCATGAAAGTAGGGGGCGTTTTCAGCATTGCATGAAACAACATAACTACTTTGGTATACAACTTTCTGTCTAGTTTGCATTCAAATGCATTTTCAGGCCATAAATGTTCCAAACTCGCCCCAGACCCCATCGGACTTACTAGCCCCTTATACGAGATTAATAGGAACGGCTCCTGGAATAAAGCAAGAAAAGTAAAATCATTTCACAGTTTAGCCAGTAAAAGTAAGCTTCAAGTTTAAAGCTAAAATTGGACGTACCAACCACAGATCAGTTAGAGGCTGGCAGACTTCCATCCGAAAATAAAAATGCAAGATCAAGCTTGAAGACTGTCTGACACCAAAACCGTGACCGCAATAATCAATTTTCAAGCTCAGCATGGTCTCGTTCGTTACGATAAATGAATGAATGAATGACTGGTTTACTGAAATGCAACAAACGTGCAACAACACTGCATTATAAGCAAATAAGACCTAACACTCGAAAAGAACTACACAAATGAAAACCACAAGAATTAAACGTAAATGTAAACTAAACTAGATATACTAAACTAAGCAGACATCTGTTGGAGAAACGAAGTATTGAAAATATTAGATTGACACTGCGGTAACACAAAATTGTGACCACGTTCTCGTAGTCGACGATCATGTAGGCTTACGTTCTTCACAGGTAGTATACTAAATAGGCAATAGTAGGCCTTTTGGATATTGCAAAAAGAGATCCTTACTAACATTATCGAGTAAACTAGTGGCCCCAAGAATTTTGTTATTAAAACCATATCGATGTTGCTTATTTTAAAATGGCACTGATTCTTCCTGTAATTTCTTTATTAAGAAAAGGACCCCATCCTATAAACCAAAAAATACTAGAACGAGACAAAAAACTGACTTGTAGACGCCTTGTCCATGACGTTTACCGTTCTCATAATGTCCGTCGTACAGGTCGCCGTTGTGAAACTCGGCGTGACCCAGGCCATGGCGCTGGTTTTTGTCATTGTACTCACCATCGAACTTGTAACCCGCCTAGCACACGTCAGTCAATCATGAATCAATCACAAGACGCCTATGTAGCAAAACCAGTTCAAAGCTAAACCGTTTGACAGTTTAAAGAATGAAGCAGTTAAGCCTAAACAGTTTGGTGAACAGATATCTGGATATGAATGGCTATATTACCAAGTTTTTAGATGTTGGCTGAAGATCAACTCTATCCTCTATAAAAATCGACTATCTATGCACTTGCAGGTTCTTACTATACTCTTTCCTGTTCTTTAAAAACTAACATTTCAAAATAAAAACATGGCAAACAACCAATGCTGTTGGCTGCAAAGGAATACAATGTAGACTAATAGGCTAATGGTAAGAGTATGAAAATACTAACAGGCAAATAAACATTACCATAGGCCTACCAGAAACACTTGAAAAATTCATTAAAAAGTTTATACAAATGAACCTGTAAACACCAGAAATTTAGAAATTTGTAACTTTTGAGTTTGGTTTTTATCACCAATCACGTTTTACAAAATATTTAGAAAACAAACACAAACAATATTATTCCACAACTGTAAACCTTTTTTGCTTGTATTTTTTTCTCTGTCAAGATATTACTTTTTCTGACATTTTTGCATGTTTTGTATATTTTGCTACGCGTATTATTGTATTATTCAGCTATTCAGCTTTCGAGCTGAAGTGTTCTAATAAACTCAGTTCAGTTCAGTTCTCAGTACATACAGATCAGGTAAGAATTAGGAGTACCAGTATCCTGTTGCGACATCAATCTGGCTGATGTGAAAAATCTGAGTCAGTGCATGAAATGAGGAATAAAACGAGCACAGACAGACATACAGCCAGTGTTTTAAATAGTTTGGCTGGCTGTAAAATTTGCGCCAGTCAAACTTTTCAACTGTTAAATTTAAAGGGGGGAGAAAAATGATGATAACGTGGCCAATTAAATATTACTCGGACACTGAAACAGAATAATTGTTCACTATATTTCAGGGAAAGACGAAACTGTGCTATCTTTTGTGTCATTTTCGGCCAAAAACTTTAAGAAATCTGGTAAACTCATCCCGTAAACTTCACACTGGGCCAAGGCAATACGGCACCACAAAAACTGGTCATGCAAATCGACTGCATTTCTTTCAAACTTGGGGAACGTTCACAAGGTATTCCAGTAAAAGATAAGCTAAAAAATGCCATTTTGTGTTATAACCTAACCTAAACCATTATTGCCTAAACGTTCGTGTACTTTATTACTCTAAAATACCAATCATCCGGTATCAATTCAATAAATCAGCACATAGATTTCGGTATATACTTACTTCGTCCGACATATTTGCCAAGTTGCAAACGCAGACTCCGGCCCAGAAGTTGCCCTACAAATTACAGAGTCTCCAATACGTTTATTTTGGATGTTAAAACGCTAAACAAAACCGATGGTGCCTCTCATCTGGTAGAACGTCTTTCACTTGAACCGATGTTTTTTTGTTGTTAAGCTAATGACGTAATAGCAAAAGTGGCGTCATTGTGTTGGATTCGCAATAAGTAAGTAGCCGATTAGACACTACTACCGGTACTGGGTCATGTACTGGACGTCAAGGCCTAATACTCAAGCTAGTTAAAAAGCTTACTTTGTATCTTGCTAGTTGCTTGTACTATTAAAGGCTAAACACTGACTGGCCTATTAAGACTTAATAATTTGATATTCATACTTACCTAAACACTTCAGTTGATTGAATGTAGCTTCGCACATTAATGAGCTCTGCAAACAGTTTATTCGTTTTTACGCTAGATATAGCAGAATGCTTCGCGCGTCTTAGTTTTCTAGGCGTCTGTCTGTCTGTCTGTCCGTCGGTCCGTCACACCTTGGCACTGTATGAAAACGGCGAGGGGCGACTGATACTAATACTAGGTTTACTATGTATTAGCTTCGTGATTTTCACCACTGGCTAGAAAGACTAAGGTTACTCTTAACGTTAATCGACAAAAGCACTCTAAATTGCTTTATTACAAAAAACCATTCTATGCTTACTCTGTCAATCATTTCAAATTTTCAGTCACTTCTACCTCGCTTACGTTAGTGAACAAAAACACTCAAATAACGGAATGACGAATAACAAAATCAGCAGTTCGAAACACGCACACGCAGCGCTAGTCGAGAAATCGGAATTCGGAAGCTCGTACATCAACATAGTGACGCAGTCTAACTAAAGCCCAAGTACTGTCGTTATCAGAATAATGCTGAAATAATCCTAAAAATATCGGTTGAGAAGCTCAGCAAGCCCACATTCCTAGGTGTTCCATGACAGCGTGCATGCCACAAACGTCTCTGGTAGCAGCAAATTTTACTATTTTGGCGTACAAAAAGTGGTGGTAAAATTGTAGGACATATTTTGCAAACTGTTATAAGAATAGAGAACTTAGCCGTCAATCATCTCAAAGATAAGTAATACATTTGGCACAGGATATTTATCCGGCAGCCGTCTTAAACGGCCTTAGCTACGGCCGTGTCTCTGCGCCGGTACGACGAGCACTACATGCTATTTGTACGGCTGCCGCAACAATAGTCAGTAACGGTTTTTAGTCGTGACGCGAGACCTAGTCGAGCCTATCGTTACTGCCGACAACGGACGCGTTGCTTGGCACGATCGCGGGTTCCGGCAGTAGACAGTAGCAATACGGACGTAGATGCGGGAAGGTGTGCATGATACAGTGTGGTTGACGATCGTACTGGTTTGTTCTGCTGATCTGCTCCGTGTCCACGTCAAATACCACATTGTCAGCGGGCCCCGTGGACTGATGTCCTAGTGGACGTTGTACGGTTGCCTCGAACACAGCGTCACCAGGCTGTGTGCGCAGCACGACGCGGTACCACAGCTCGGTGACGTTGAGCGTGTCCGTCATGTCCGGTACACGTCCGTCGACGTCCGAACTGCGTCGAAACTGCAACAGTCGATCGTCGTCGGCGAACAGATCGGCCTCAAAGACTTCGTCCAGCCGAAGTTCGGCGCACTGGCCGCGGTGCGATGACGTCACGCCGTTGATGACGTCAACGACGCGCTGCGATGCCACCTGGACGGGCGGCGAGTCGACGGTGAGTGGCTGCCAGCGCAGACACGCGCACCAGTGGGCGGCGATGTCGGCGTCCGCGCACGTCCGATCTACGGGAACTTCGTCGAACAGGCTGATAGCTCGCGCTGGTCGTCGGGGTGGTGTGTCGTCAGTAAGCTGCGTGTCCTGTGAGGCTGAAGACAAATCCGATGATTTCTGATCTGTGTCGGTGGTAGTGGCAAGCCGCATGACGTCCAGTAGCGTGGCGTGGACGTCGAACGCCGTGACTAAACGACCAGTGGCAGCGTTCAAGCGCAGGTTCTCCGAGGCGGACGGATGGCGTGCTGTGAACGAAGGCGGCAGACGTACGGCCAGGTACGGAAGACGTTCGTCGTACTTGCCGCGGGTCGTACGTCGCTTGTCACCGAAGCGCGGTCCGTGGTCGGAGATAAGCACCAGCACAGTTCGGTCGAGGTGTCCGTTGTCGTACAGTGCCGACAGGTGTCGCCGTAGGTCGTCGTCAGCCAGTGGTAGTCTATCGGAGTTGTCGTGACTGAACTCGGAGTGAAAGACGAACGAGAACTTGCGGCAGTCGGCGTAGCGCTCGAAGAACTGCCGCTGCCAGGCGAACATGTTGACATGACGCGGTGTGGAGCCGACACAGTACGGCCGGTAGATGACGTACCTGCGCTCAGCGGCCAGGTAGAACGTACGCATGTAGTGGTCCACCGGCTGATGCTGAAAGCCGAGCATTCGATACGTGAATCTGAACAACACGATACAGCTCATCTTCTGACCCAAACAATTAACATGTCTGATAACAGTATGAATGAATCACTGAAATGGATCGCTAGTATGCGGTTAGGAAAAATGAGCAACACAGAGAAATTGTTACGAATTATGTAAAACTGTAAATGAAATGATGGATAACTTCTTTTCGATGAGCGTACAATATTCAACGAATATTGATTTGGATAACTTGAAGCCCTAATAATAACGTCGGTCTACGAAATGTGTTAGTTCATCTACAACAACATAAAATTATTGCAGACACAGACCACTAGCTCTGAAATATAGCTTACGAATGCAGATGTACATGCAATCTACGGGGTGCAGAAAACGTGGTTACGTAGCAAGCCTACTGTTATGTGAATAAAAACTGGTAATAAATGTGCAAAATTTTGCGTCAAAATTCCAAGCAGTTGCTCAGATAATGGCAAAACTAAACTTTTGGGTTGTTTTTTTTGCCGCACGCATGCACGGTATATGTTAAAACTAAACTAACGTTCCGATTTCAGCGGAATCCTCGGCCCACTGCGTGACGTAGTCGACGTTCTTCAGCTGACGCCAAATCCACGGGTGATCGTCAACAGTCTGAGCGCCGTCGAAGCCTCTCCTCGCCTCAGGAAGCTCGGTCTCTGTGTGGCCGGTTAGTAGCGGCAGCAGCGCTTGCGGCGTGCCGTCTCCTACGATGTTGTATCCAGTGAACACCTGGGCGCCGAGTTCGTTTACTATGAACTCGTGAGACTTGGCCAACTGACGCATCCACGACGTACGAGACACCGAGTCGAAGCCGAATATCAGAATATCCAGCGCCTGCTGATTGTCTGGTGACTCGACGCCGAGGATACTGCGACAGCGCTCAAGCACCATCGGTTCAGCAGCGATGCCTGAGTAGAGACCCACGTGTACGGCCCCGTCAGACCCCACGCAGCGAGCCTCGAAGAAATCCGACGGCAGAGGCGCGCCATCCGTCATGGGCTTGACGGGGCGTCCGTGGACAATCTGGAAGTCGTCCGGACCGCGAAGTATCGGGATGTACTGACAGACGACGTCTCCGTGCAGAAGACGTGCCACGCTGGTGATGTGAAACGTTCCGTTGGACGGGTCGATCCAGTCCGGTTCCTCCTCGTGACAACGCAGCGGCTGCACGGCCGGCTGATCTAATGCCGCACTGGCTAGGAGGTCCTCGTCAAGCTGGGGTCGCAAACAGACCTACAAACGGCACACTCCAATACGAATACAAATACAATAAAATTTAAAGTGAAAAAATGCCAACGGCACCGCAGTCACTTTACAATTAACTGTGGGAAAGAGAAGGAAAACAAATGAGTCTTGAGTTTAGTCTTAAATGTTCGCAAGCACAGTGAAGACGTCACTTCTGTTAATAGACTGTTCCTAAAACAGTTCTGCCGAGCTTGTCTAATTGCTTTCTAAACTGTCTACCTCAGCGGTGTCGTAGGTTACAAAAAGCATGCAAGACAGGAAGTTGCAATCTTCCGACAAAGGAAATTATCAGTGTTCACAATTTTAATTTTATCCCTAAATTTTCCTGAAATAGGTTTTTTCACCAACAAATTTAGCATTTTTAAACGTCAATTTTCCAACAAGAAGAATATTTTCTGACAATTTTCTGACATAGCAATTACCCCTTCTTGCCCCCTACCATGCCACGACGCCAATGGTCACTGTCCATGAAACTTGTCTTGGAACTCACGGTTCAAAGACTCATTGTGACTAATAAAATTATGTTGATATACAGTTGCAAAATTATCAGCAAAAGCATTGGCAATGTCTGCATGATTATTAAGTCTATTAACAGTAACACATTATAATACTTGTCTCGAAGTTCATAATAATGACGCCAATCCAACTTGACAGTCTACAGTTACATTATAATAGCAATGTAATATCAACGAAAGTACAGTACTGTATACAGACGGGTTGTCTGAGCGTGGCGACGTCGTTGGCCGGTACGTAGATACGCAGAAATGCAACAGCAAGATAGACGCCCAGTGCGAAGAAGAACAGCCCGGTCAGAATGAAAAAGCGCCGACAGAATCGACGACCGATCAGGAAATACGACGAAACCAGCATGCTACTTCGCGACTGTCAAATCTCCTTCATTGCTAACATTAGCAAACACACACACATATGATAAAAACTGAAAATACGCATCTGATAACATTCAGCCAATTCAACAGGGATTCGCTCACACTATATTATAGCGCATTACGTCCGGAGTCCGGACATTCAACTAAAGGACACATTAAATGCTGGTTAAGCTTATTTTGTTCCGGTTTTACCAAGTATTTTTTAAAAAATTTGTATTACAAGATGACTGAGTTATAACTTGCAAAAGGGCACAATCTGCGAAAATTTCATTTTTAGCAAAACTTGGCTATGTTCAGTGTTTTTCATCTTGAAGTCCATGGTCCAGGTAAGCCGTGTTTTGCGGGCCGTAAGTAATAAGCTGTTCACGCGATCCAGCAAACGTCCAGCAAACTTCCAGGAAATGCATTCAAAATACACGTGCTAATGATGGACGTTTGCTGGAAGTTTGCTGGACGTTTGCTAAATCGTGTAAACACCCTATAATTCTCGCTGGTCGTGCACAGTGGCCCGTCACTCAGCGCACACTGGCGCTTCTGTCATAAGCAGAGGCGTCATCAGTTTAAAAAATTAGGTGGGACAGAAAGTTGCAAATTTTCCCACAGACACTGCAGATTTCTAGCAAGGAAGATTATGGATGCTAAAAATATTTATTTGCCCGAATTTCCTCAGAATGGCGATCCGTATCCGTATCTGTCTTCACGTCGCTGGTCGTGTCGCTCATCATGCCACGTCTACACGACGGCAACGCCACGCTCGCCGGACTCCCGAAGTACCAGCACCGCCGACTGCAGTCAGTGCTTAATGCTGCCTCCAGACTGATCTACCGAAGTCGATGCGAACACGTCACACCTATTCTGCGAAAGCTTTATTGGCTACGGTCCAGAGATCGTGTTGACTTCTAACTCGCCGTTCTCATCTTCCGGCGTTTACATGGTCTGGCGCCACGATACTTTGCCGACGACATTAGTCGCGTCGCCGACACCAACCGCCGACGCCTGCGCTTGTCATCGTCAGCTCTACTGACTGTGAGACCAAGTCGACTGGTGACCATGGGCGACCGTTCCTTTCCGGTCGCCGGCAGTCGATTCTGGAACACTCTGCCGCACGACGTCACCTCTGCTCCCACACTGCTTGTTTTCGGAAACCGTTTTAAGTCACATTTATTTAAATTTTCCTTTCCTCTCAACTAATCTCTTTTCTCACACTCTTTATCAGGTTTCTACAATGATTTAGCAGTTTCTCGGAACATTCATCATCATCATCATCGACAACCGTGGGCTCAATGCCCGTTGGTGTCTGACGCCATTGTTACTATCGCTGCCCACCGCTGCCTATCTAGGGCAGCGTGGCTTAACTCCTGCAGGGTTGCCC
>Ga0209367_1012073_pt1 | contig 11364 bp, 3 predicted proteins | sample WorMetLIZISLAND2_FD_187412 | JGI IMG/M metagenome (GOLD analysis project Ga0209367, IMG submission 187412) | Marine gutless worms symbiont microbial communities from Max Planck institute for Marine Microbiology, Germany - Olavius geniculatus... ... | reverse complement strand
CGTGCTCAGGTGTTTAAGCCAATAGCTAGCGTCGCCGCCGTCACGGTCAGCGGCGCCACTTCAAAGGAACCACCCAAGGTGTCCGTCCCCAGGGTGACGTAATACCACCCAAGATGTCATACAATCCTGACAACGTTTAGTGTAGGCATAGCTATCGAGTATCGATCGGCTGGGAAGCAATTTCACGGCTAATGCACCGCTTAAGCGCGCCACCGGTTCGGCCGTGGATAGAGTAAGATAGGCAAAGTGCAGTAGGCCTATAGGCTATTGCAGATACGATATATGCAGACAGATTTTATCTGCGATCTACTCGGGGTTGTTGACTCCTATTAAACGAAGTGGGAACGACCGCGGCAGCTACATGTATTGTAGGAGGCGCGAAGAGAAGTTTTTGTTGAATTTTCACACGCTTGCGCTTTGTTTTGTTTAAAAAATTCTAAGTGCAGTGTGTACAAAAATGAAATAAAATTGATACGGTGAATTGAAAATATTTTTTCTTGCAATTTGATTAAGTACAAAATTAAACCAGTGTAGAACTCGTATTACTAACAATTTATTATTGTAGCCAGTGAAAGAGAGAACAAATAGTGTAATCATACATTGTAAATTGTAATGGATGCTCTGTCATTAAATAAATAAATATATAAATAAACAAATTTGTAGATTCATAGAAGTGCACGAGCTCAAACGTTTCAAACACATTATGCTCCCATACGACCATTAACAGGGATTTTAACAAAATAACGGACAAAAAGCGCGTCTCCCCTCTGTGAAAAAGCAGGGAACGGTTTCTCCCATTCCCTGCCGCATTACATTACACGCTTACGAGGACAGGTTAATTGATTAAATAAATGGTCGCTGCTGAAACAGGTTAAAATATTGCTACTATACGATCGATGTTACGGACAGTCGTCGTCGACGGGCAGATTTCAGATCACTTCCCGTGTGCAACATCTCCATTACTTAGTAATAAAAATTGCAATATGGGGCGAATCTGAACTCACTTGGTTAGCGGAGACGCTATGTCGCTACAAAACGCATTTATAAGATGAAATGAAAAAAAAACTAAAACGAAAATAATGTTACGTAAAACCAAAACAAAAAAACCAAGCTATCGCTAGGAAAAGCCGACCGTACCGCCCACTTTCGAAGCCCAGCGTCCGAATTCCAGTCATGGAGAGATAGCGATTTGTCAGAGGTGAAACAGTTCCATGCACGCTATGTTAACGAAACGCTGTCTTAAGACCTACGATGAACCATACAGGTTAAAAACATTAATTTGCAAAAAAAAACCATAAAACATATGTTTTTATTTTAGAATACATGTAAAAACATACATAAAACATTGAACTACATTTAGCACAATAACATGTTAAAAACAACAAGAAAGCCTAGCTAACGCAAGGGGAACGCGCGACAGCAGTGCATGTACGAAGACACGCAGCAAACAGATCTAAGTTTATCGAGCCTAGCAATCAATATCTGGCACAATGATGATTGAGGCCAAAATCGCAAAAAAAATCAATTAAAAACCTTATTTTTGCGTTCAAGGTCATCCAAGATCATTGAATTCGGTGGCAATTGAGAGCCAATGTACGACTTCCTATTAGTGCATAATAATAACCTGCCCTATCTTGCATCGTTATTGAGATACAGCGACTTAATTGCTAAAATCGCACATTTTTCCCACCCCCTCTTATTTAGCGGCCTGGTTCATGCCGAAAATGTTGAACGCTGGTTGTCCAAGTCTATCTTTAGTGATTTAGGCGCAATTCGCTATTGAAATATGTCTTTGAAGCCAAAATCGCCGAAAAAATCCGTGAAAAAATCCCTATTTTGGCGTTCAAGGTCATCCAAGGTCATTGAATTCGGGGCCAGTATACGATTTCCTATTAGTGATTAATAGTAACCTAGGCCCTATCTCGCACCGTTACTGAGATACAACGAGTTATAGGCCAAAAATCGCAAATTTTGCCTACCCCCCTCTCATTTAGCGCCCTCGTTCGGGATGACCCCCTTCGAATTTATGAAAAAGCTTTACGGTTCCTGAAACTAGAGTCTTCCGGGCAGCCGACGGTAAAAATTTGGTGATCCTAGCTTGGACCGGTTTTGCCTGATCCACCCGTGTGACGGACAGACGGACAGACAGACGGACAAACAGAATTGCGATGGCTAAGACGCGCTATAGCAGTACCTGCTGTCGCGCGTAAAAATCTAGCATTTGTGAAGACTGAAGACCGGAATGTACTGAATGTTATCATGTAACCGTGATTATGGTACAGATTGAAAACAGGACTAAACGCAATTTGCCCATGAGAAATGCATCATATTTGTAATCTTGTACGTTTATTGTCTGTCCAATGCTATGAGTATAAAATCAATTTTATGCTGCTTAAGAAGTTCAAGCCAGCCGAACAAGTTGATTGATGAAACACACAGACCTATCGCATGCAACAGGATACCTATTGCTGGGGTACAGTAACGAATTCGCTGCATCTAGACTAGACAATCGATGGGCTATGTCGCGACACAGATCTTATTTCGTTGACCGCCGGTGGGGCGAACTTAATTAATTTACTACGGAGACAGTGACTTCCAGGTTTAAAAGGAAACCTGCTACTATACAGACCATTAGTTAATTAGTTGGTTTTAGTTAACCTCCCGTAGATACAATCTTACGTTCTTTTTAGTCCGCCCGGAAGCGATAGCTTTCGGAGCGGGCTTATGTTTTGCTGGCATTTCCCCCTTAGCGAAATTTCCGAGCTCCGTAGGCCGATTGCCACGAAATTTTGCACGATGATGGAAAGTGTGTTCGATTAAATAATCTAAGTTTAAAATTGTGGGGCCTTTTCCCAAAAAAAATTTAGAAGCGAAAAACATGCAAAATTTGTTGCGATTTCGGACGACTTCAAAATTCGGCGGCGAATATCTCCGGATTGAATGAAAATATTTAAAATCGGACAAATATTTGATCTACCGCTATTTCTTCCGCGTTCGGCGAAAAAAGTCCGGTGATCTTTGATTAACTAACTACGGGGTGTAGAGGTGGAATCATACCCACCCAAATCGACATTTTTGGAAGACAATATTTCGGCATCTAAAGGGTGCTGCCGCCCCCAATTTTTTACACACGCTAGAGAATGACCAAGTTTTACTAGCGCACCCTTCACCAAAACGGCGGTCTCTCTTACAATTTTTTTTTCAAAAGGGGGGGTCAAAAATTAGCTAAAAAATTTTAGCCTATCAGCCGCAAGAACAGTAAAGCCAATGGGAGTAGCTTCATGAAACTTTGCCACGTAACGTGCTGCTCTATGGGAGTAATAACGCGGGTACAACTTTTTTTGGGGGGGAGGGGAGACCGCCCCTTTAAAATTGTAGTACCACAGGGATGATACTGTCAACAGAATGACTGTTACCATTTTGTAGATACAAGCATTATCATAATCAATATTCGCAAAAATGCATGGAGAAAATTAAATAAGTAGAAACGCAGCTGCCGCTAGGATGAGCGGCTTGTATCAGAAGGTCAGCGTCCGATTTTCGGCCGCCGAAATAAATGATCTCCTTGAGTGACTATACAGTGCCATACACGCTATGGCTACGCTGCTATGTCGAACGCTACACTCAACGCCAGAATACGATACGATAATTCGGTGCACGTGAGTGATGGCTGCACACAGCAAATTTTTGCATTGAAAGTTGCGTCCAAACCGCTGCAGATGGTTACTCTTGACAGCCTGTAGAAACTCGTCATCGCCCTATCCAACGGTACTATCGTCGACCCCTACGACGTACGGTTTAGCCCCAGAAAAAAACTAACGCCATCAAGACAGAAAAAAACAAATTATAGAAATCGAACAGACTAAAGACATATAGCTAACTATCTACTGAATTGCCATTTGGAACTTTAAAAAAGTAAAGATCCAATTCATGCAATGTGATGTGCGTAATGCGTACTATCGATAGAAGAAGGTACGTAGGCTTACTATGCCTCTGACGAATACGGTAGGCCCATTCAGTAAAGTCAGCAAGCAGTCATGGACTTACGATAGGGCTTATCCCATTTTGATCTCCGCCAATGGAAACGAAGTGAATTGGAGGAGATTATGAGATTGGTCGTTATGTTAGTCGTTGTGGGTGTGTGAGGGTGTGTCTGCCTGTGTGTCTGTGTACACGAATTGGCGGAGATATGCACTCTAACGAGCGCCTTCTAGTATATCACATTTGAACGATGGTAGAAAAATCATCAATACAATAAATATTTCAGAAGGATGGAGAGATGAGCAGGATTTGATCAAGTGTTGTAGGCCTATAGAGCACCGGAACGACTTAGACTACAGACACAGACGATTGCAACCATTAGTCGACCTATATTCCATCATTCAATCTTGTCAAGAACAAGCTTTACATAGGTGAAATTTTGACGCACCAAATCTGTAATGTTTTTCTTTAATATATTTATAATTGGTGTTTATTATGCAGCCGTTCTAATAGGCTACATTTATACCGGTCCATTTGTCTGTTACGGAAGGGCTTCTGGTTCAAGCACTAAAAGGCGCAAGACGACCAAAATTGGTGTAAACGTTTCCCAAAGCAGGAATAACCGATGTGTCAGTAATTGTCAGTAGTGTTGTGCATTGATGGGTCTGTAAGCTTAATCTTTTAACCAGCGTTTTATGTTAGGCTATCAATTTTTGTGTGTTACTAGGCTAGGCCTTTATTTGTCAGTTACGGAAAATACATTCTCTCTTAAAAGATCAAAGGTCAGGGTAAGGGTTGTGCTTCCCATTCTCCGATAAAATTTCGCGATAGCTTGCGTCGTTCTGAACACTGCCATAGCAGCAAAGACAGGCCGTCTGCTATGCTGACGCCCTGTAAAAAAACTGCAACAAATTGGTTGCCGTAGCCGAAGTCATAAAACTGGAAAGGGTAAAGTACGTGATCTGCAGGCAAACTACGGTAATCGAAAATAATTTATTTCCTGCAAAATTAGAAACTGGATTCGGCATTCTAAAATTCGAAAACATAAGTTGTCCAGGTGTGGAAATTGCAAGTTTTTTGCACGCTTTGCCGCAGCTGTTGTATAGTGGCTGCAATTTGCTTGCCGTACAAGGAATTCCGCTATGTACACTGTATAGCCATAAAACGTGCCACTTTACTTTTGTCCATATCTTCGCCAATTATTATTGACCGATTTTCAAAATTTCTTCACTGGCACACTCTGCAGACAATTTGCAGTAATGTAATTATTATTATATCCCACCACACGGTAAATGCGTTTTTACACTACTTTGTGAAATATAAATGTGAACAAAAACTAGCGATAATAACAATAATATGATAACAATAATGTAGGTAAATGAAAAAACGCATCAAACCAACATTGCGATGAATGATTCGTATGATACTATATAGACTGTGTTTTACCCACACAGTCTGATGTCATACAGACCAATCACTGCAATGTTGGTTTAAAGTGTTTTTTTTCAATTTTACCAAAATGTTTGTTTGTTATTATCGTTATGTATGCATATTTCATTGATATTTCACAAGGTAGTGTAAAGACGCATTTATGGCGTGGTGGGATCTATAATAATCATATTATCGCAAATTGTCTGTAGAGTGTGCCAGTGAAAAAATTTTAAAAATCGGTCATTAATTGGCGAAGATATGGACAAAAGTAGTGGCACGTTTTTTGGCCCACCCCGTATAATGACAACGCATTACGTAGGCGAGATAAAAAAAGCTATATCCGGTTCACAGGTGTGGACACATAAAACAGTATCACCGTTATATAGGACCTATAGGGGCGATGTAAGTTGCAAGTATATTACAATAGCAGAACGTACAAGATGTGGCAAAAACGTCTGCATATGTGTGGAATGATGTAATGGTCAGTGCTGTTATTTTTGTCGAAACGATCGACAGTATATTTACTTGCAAAGTAGACAAAATGCATTTTCAAATTAAAATAATAAATTATAATTGTCTGTCCAATGCAATGCATAGCGTTGGACAGAGTAGAAAATCACACGAGTGTCCGTGCGTCCGCGCGTGCGTCCGTGCGTCCAACATTTCTTAAGCTATCTTTCTTCCACCGTCCCTTTCCCTTCCACTTTCCCTTCTCCTTTTTCTTCCCCCTTTCCTTCCTCTTCCTCTTTTCTTTTCCTTTTTTCCCTTTTTCATTTTTTTCCTTTTCCTTCTCCTTCTCCATCCCTTTTTCCTTTTCCTTCCCCTTTCCCCTGCCCTTTTCTCTTCCCCCTTTTCTTGCCCTTCTCTTTTCCCTTCCGTTTTTTCTTCTCTTTATCTTTCGCTTCCCGTTTCCTTTACCTTTCCTTTTCCCTTCCTTTCCCCTTTTCTTTTTTCCCTTCCTCTTTTTCTTTTCCCATCTCTTTCTCTTTTTTTTCCCTTCCCCTTCTCTTCTCCTTTACTTTTGACCTTTCCCTTTTTTCATTTCCCTTTCCTTTTCCATTTTCCTTTTCCTTCCCTTTACCTTTCATTTTTTTCTCCTTCCTCTTTCCATTTTTTCTCTTTCACTTCTCCTTTCCCTTCATTTCCCTTCCCTCTTTTTTTCTCTTTTCCTTCTTCCATCTTTCTTTCCGAGTCCACGTCCGTGCGTCTAATATTTGAGGCGACATATCTCCATAACGGTGCAAGATAGACGCATGGTTACTATAAACACCCATAGGAAGTCGACCCCCGGGAGTCAAATGGTCACGTAACCGATGACGTCACGTGACCCCAAAAGGTCAAAGTTGTGACCCCATTATCTTTGAGACGCCATATGTACGTAACGGTGCCAGATGGACGCATGGTCACTGTGGATCACCCGTAGGAAGTCGGCCCCCTGAAGTCGAATGGTCACGTGACCGATGACGTCACGCGATCCCAAAAGGTTAAAGTCGTGACCCCATTATCTTTGAGGCGCTATATCCTCATAATGGTGCAAGATAGACGCCTGGTGACGATGGACTATTTATAGTAAAGTGCCTGTGACGAATCGAATGGTCTCGTGATTGACAATGTTTATTGTTTAATTAAAATAATAGAAAAAAATGAAAAGATGATTGCTTCTGTACAATTTGAAATCAAACTGTTTTATTTTTCTACCGGTCTTAACAGCTCACTGATTATATTTATACGGACATATACTATCCAAATGCATTGGACAGACTCCGTGTTCATATGAACATTATCTTTTTTTGAATATTATCAAGTCAAGTGCTTTAATAAAAATCGACTTAAATTAAAAGAATTCTCCACATAAACGGCGTTTATTTGGTAAAAATGCTTTAGATTTAGATATAGCATTTTTCTGGCCCTGCCTGTATTTGCTGTGCTGCAGCTGTGCTGCTGCGTTGCATTGCAATCGTTTGCACACGACGCGGCTGTCACTGTTGGCTCGCTATAGCCCATAGGTCCGTAGTCTTCGAGTTTTGTCGGTATATCAGCACAGTCGTTAGGATACTAGCACGTAAGTTATAGGGTGTTTACACGATCTAGCAAACGTCCAGCAACCTTCCAGCAAATGTATTCAAAATGCGCGTGCTAATGCTGGACGTCTGCTGGAAGTTTGCTGGACGTTTGCTGGACGTTTGCTAGATCGTGTAAACATTTTATCAGTCAGCTTTCTCGACATTTGCAGCTGTATTCACTTCTTACTACGGTATAGTTGGCGAGTGCATAAATGTTGTTCAAGGTCATTGAAGGTCGTTGATTTTGGTTTTGTCGAAAGCACGTAACTATGTGAGGGCGCTTACAGAGCGACGTAGTCTAACTGAACTGAACTGAACTGAACTGACACGGTTTAATTTTTGACGAACTGACCAATGGGCAAGCAAAGCGAGCCTGTTGGTCGTTGGTTGACACGTAGGCTAAGTGAGCGTAGTCAGGTAGGCCACCGACACCGTTAGATGGTGCCTGCTGTAATGCACTAGACTTATTGCTTACCCATTGGTCATTCCGTCAAAAACTAAACTATGTCAGTTCAGTTTCAGTTCAGTTACATCTCTCTGTACGCGCCTTTGGTCAGCTTCCGATATTTGCAGCTTCTCGCTACGGTAGGCTATATACAGGTAGCGTGGCGTAAATGTGTGTAGGCCTAAATGTCGTTCAAAGTCATCGAAGATCGTTGATTTTTTGCTACCAGTCGAAAGCACGCATAATTCAGTATGACTTTTTGTTAAGGATTAACAGTAATCTAGGCCTCTTGGTCCTGTTTTGCACTGTTTTTGAGATACGGCGACGTATTAATGAAAAACGCCAAATTTCTTTATATTCTTCCCTTCTCTCGTTCAACGCCCTTGACTGGGGTGACCCCTTTCGATTTAAAAGAAAGTTTTATGGATCTTAACTTGAAGCTAGTTTCTTTCGCGTAACTGAAATGAATAATTCGTTATTCTACGACTACTGTAGTAACGATAAATTTTGGATCGTGGCCAAATGTTTTTTCTTTGTAATCTGTTGTAATCCATTGCTTTGTGAATTGTGATTTATTGCAGCATATACAGGATAGGCCCAAAAAGAAAGCTATTGTACTTTTTCCATATCTTTGCTAATTAATATTGACCAATTTTTTTTTTACAATTTTTTACACCGGTAAACTCTGGAAGAAATTTGCTACTCAGTGGCATGCACACCACACTTATTATGTCGCTACACTACCTTGTAAAATATAAATATCCAAAAACGTACATGTACAATATCTGCAAATAGTAATATGGTTGAGTGATATTTTTTTTAAAGTATTTAAATAAAATGTTAAATATAAGTTATAATAAGTGTCAAAAACGTTTATATGTAGCTACGGAGTAAGTTTTTATGTTTCAAAAAATAGTGCACAGCTTGTAAAACTGCACAATTGAAATACATTGCTCTGTATGCTTATGCAGTTAACTGAGCAAGATTACAGCCATCAATCAGCATTAATGCACATTGAAAATTAGTGCAGTATAAAATCGTTCAAATTATTTGAAAAATGCTTAACATGTTTTCCAATGTTTTTGACACTTACTATAACTTATATTTTAACATTTCAAGTTGAATACTTCAAACATTTACCATTAGACCTTTTGTCCTTCTGCAGATATTGTATGTTTTTAGATATTTATTTGTACACTGTAGTGCAGCGACGTAGTAAATGCAGTGTGCACTGTGCAATGTGCATGCCTCTGTGTAGCAAATTTTTTACTGAGTTTACTGATAAACAAATTGTGAAAATTGATCAATATTTAGCGAAGATACATTATGGACAAAGTGCAATAGCTTACTTTTTTGGCCCATTTTGTAGAACGTGTTGTTTTATTTTCGTTCTCGGTGTAAATGCCCAAATATGCTGATATTTCGTGTTCGTCGTAGTAGTAGGTCTTGTATTGTTTTCATGTAACATGATGTAGAGGTTTTGGCGAATCGCTTTTGCAGCGAAAACGATTTGGCATATTTCTCTATATTTTTTCGTAGCGTGTTCTGTATGTCTGTCGTCTGTCGCATTCGTGCACCTTGCTTAAACCGTACAAACTCCCATCTAAAACATGCAACGGAAATCGCTGCTACCAGCTGGCGAATACAAACGAAGAGTGATTTCGGCTTTTTCTTTAAATTACGTGCACGAATGTAATATATAGACGACAGACAAACGGACAGACAGACGACCACGCTACTTTCGAAAAAATACGTATATCTATAGGCGGAAATGCTTGCTCCAGAGAGATTTTGCTCAATCTGGCTTATGTAGGGTTGGTAGCACGTAAACACTTCAGGGGCTCTTTGATTAGTTAGGATTATTAGAATTATTAGATTTTATACACGGCGGCAACTTGATTACATCTCCTATAGTATGAGGATTCAGATTGCAAACAGATTTTGCGGTGGACATGACACAATTTGCGAATTTTTGCTGTCGATTTTTCTTAACTCTGCAGATATAATCTTGTGAGTAAGTAAATAAATAAGTAATAAAATGCGCCATAATTCACGCTATAAAACACTAATCTGAGGCGCTGCATGACATTGGCTAAATATAGGCCTAGTTTTGGCGGATTAAGTTTTTTATCATCAAAACGTTTGGAGGTACAGAAGGTCCGTGTAGTGTACTCCTCCAGTTTGTTGAGTGGGGATACGGTACCTATGCAACCACTTTTCAGGCTTATGGCAGAAAAAAATACTAGTCACATTTTTAAAAGTTATAATGCACTGCGACAGTCGTCCGAACCATCGATTTTCAAATGTTTATCCATCGATCGTTTTTAGCGTATATTAAAAAAGTAAAGTGGACGGAGTGGCAGTGAAATTTGCCATATTTCTGATGGTGGTTAACGCAGTTGCGTTGTGTATAGTATTGTGTTCGGTGGAAATTATTTTGGTATTGGCTAAGTTCTGAAATAATTGCCTTGCCTTGCCTTTGTCCTTCCTCATTTCTGAGGATCGGAGGTCGCCGACACGGACACCACGGATCTCCAGTTGCTTCTGTCTGCTGCACACTGAACACATTATGCAACGGATCTTCCTGTCCACTGTTTTATATCATCAGTCCAGCGTCTCCGTGGTCTTCCGCGACCTCTATTTCCGGCAATCCTGAAATAATAATAATAGACAAAAACACACCTGCAGTGCAAATCTACGACATATCTGCTGTACCAAAACATTCGCACTGTAACCTTTTTGCTTTTTTCCCCTTTCTTCACTGTATTAACTTGCAAGTTTGCAATTTGTTATGTTGCATTTTCTGTTATTGCCAGTAGCGTTTGACGGTTGAGAAATAAAAGATTACTTACTTACGCACGTCATATAGATTTCAGCACGGTCTGCGGTGTATGGTGCGAGTGCAACGAGACATGACACACTGTAAATCGTGTTGAAACGTACTCATTTCATGGTCGTGATTGACGGTGAGTTTTGCCTGAGATTGGGCGTTGTACACAGAACCCAGCCGCGTTTCGGTCATCACGCTGGAGTGGAGTGAAAATACGGGCACAGAGCGACTTAAGTGAACGAAACTGAACTTAACTGACATTGTTTAGTTTTTGACGAACTGACCAATGGGCAAGCAGTAACGCATTACAATAAACACCGTCTAAGGTCGTCGGTAACGTACGTAAATACGCTTACGTACAGGGTGTTCCAAAAAACGGATACCAAATTTTATTTTTGAGATAACTTCGGTAATTCAGCATCGATTTTAACCATTCTTTCACTGTTACAAGCGGAAATTTATGGCGCGTAAACGTGAAGTTCTTTCGCCCACCGCACCTTTATTATGTGATTACATTACCTAGCAAAACAAACACTGTCAAAGCTACAGTGGTCTCGGAGAACAGGCAACACATAAAGATATCAATTTCGTAGCATAAAATAGTTAAGCTTACT
>Ga0209367_1012072_pt1 | contig 11364 bp, 10 predicted proteins | sample WorMetLIZISLAND2_FD_187412 | JGI IMG/M metagenome (GOLD analysis project Ga0209367, IMG submission 187412) | Marine gutless worms symbiont microbial communities from Max Planck institute for Marine Microbiology, Germany - Olavius geniculatus... ... | reverse complement strand
GATATGGGGAGGGGGTGTCCCCTTCCATACTGGGGGTGAGGTCTGGGGAGGGGGCTATACCCCCTTCCCAGAAAATTTTTTGACTTTTTCTTGCAAAATGGTGCATTCTGGCGCAGTCTGAAAGGCTTCACGAACTTTGCGCAGCTTATGTTACGAACGCTGTGTTGCTGCAGCTTTCTAAACTCAAAACTAGTAGAAAAGACACTGAAAGCTGTAAGAATGCAATAATTCACTACAATCACTGCCAAATATTGATCGCACCTGTATGCCTATATCATAGGCACATAGTAACTCGTAGTCGATGTAAGGCAATGATATGCAATGCAATGAATGCAGCATGGGCACCTGCTGGATTTTACGCGCAACAGCACGTAATGCTTCGCGCGTCTTAGCTATCGTCACATCCTTAAATTCCTGTCAAAACAATGCAAGCTAGGATTACGAAATCTTTACTGCAACCTGCCACAAGGACTCTACATTAGTTTTTTTGTGACAAAATTTCGTGCCTCTGGATGAAGGGGTTATTTTGCCGCTATTAGCTTGTCTGTTGCGTAGACGGTTGCAGATAGGTACAGACGTGCTGCTTATCATAACAAGCTCTGTAACGGGCTTTTTAGAATTGTCAACACCGATGACATGAACGACCTTGGACCCACAAAATAAGGGTTTTTAGTGATTTTTTTCGCAATTTTTGGCTGCAGTGCACATTTCAAGACTGAATTGCGACGAAATAGCTGATAGCTGCAGATATACCAAGTTAATCTTCACACAAAATTTTAAGCATTAAACGTAGATTATAGCAGTCCAAGTTCCAACCCGCTAGGTTCAAGGAGGTCTGCACAGTGGTTATTTTGTCGCTATTGGCTCGTCTACAGGGTTTGGCTGAAAAGTAGCCCCCTAAAATTTTTTGCTGTTTTGTCAGCAACCGTTTGTAATTTTAATTTGAAATTTTACAACTTCATTACTAAAACCTTCTACATTTAACTGCTAAGTAAAATGTGATTCTGTTGAAAAACGACGAAGTTATGAACTTTTTAACATGATTGCCTACTGATTAGCATTAAAAAATGTCCAAGCTAAAATGCTATTTTTTTCAAAAAACTAGTTACCACGTTACTGTCGATGACGTCGCACTAACGTTTTGATAAACAGTAATTTATTTTGTTTATAAACTATCACTAAATTATCATTCTCTAAAGCAATCGCCGGCTGCCCTGTAACGCAAAATCTTATAAAGCAAAGATTTTTTGATGCTAGCTTTCACCATTTTTCTGCGAGTCTTTATTATGCCTACATGCATTTTCACGGGGCCAAAATAAATAGTTCGAGGACAGGCCGAGAACAAATGATCGAGGCCGAAACCCAGGACAAAGTTTTGTGGCCATGGCCGAGGAGAAAATTTTGGCCTTGAGGACATTACGTCACTGCAGTACACAAAAACAAACTGGTTGAACTAGCCATATCCACAGCAACATCATCTTCCGCCAGAGGATTGCGCGATCCTACGTCTGCACTCTGCACAGCATATGACGTAACCAACCGATACTTCACCCGATAACGGTCAGTAAACCGGTGAGTAGGGCTACACACGTCAATCGGCGGCTGAGTTATTGCTGTTTGTGCAAAAATCTAAGATGGCGGCTGCCGCCATCTCGAATTATAATTTTGTAATGCTGGACCACCTACGAAGTTTATTTGTACATTTAAAACTCCCCTTCAAATTTCGTGTTGATCGATTGCATACTTTTCGAGATATCGCGATTCGAACATTTCGCAAATTTGGCTTAAAATGCCTATTCAGGCCCCAAAAATCATGCTTTGGGGAGTTTTGACCCCCAAACATTATTTTTTATTATAAAGACCCCCAAAAGGCCTTACTTTACGCGGAAACACGCGTTTTGAGCCATAAACGGTCGTGATCGGTCTTTTTGGTGTGACCTGTAGGCGTGGGCAAGTATAAAAAAGGATAGAACACAAGAAGTAACGGAAAATGCCCTCCCTACGCAGACCCTTTTCTCGTCGTCCCACATCAACCAAATTTTGCATGTGGGGTCGTATTTCGGATATCTTTCTTGGTTTCAAGTTTCACTAAGATCGGTTGAAAAATGTGGGAGCTGTGGTGGGGTCGAAATTTCGGCCTTCCTATTGACTTGGCACATCGCTTATACAACAGCTTGTTGCTACCGCACAAGCCGCGATAATAGTACTATCAAAGTAAGCACAGACGAAGTATACGAAATAGCAAAACATTGTTAGTCTACATACCAATATTAATGAAGTTAGGCAAGTTAAAGTCAAACCGTTTTTGCTACGAATACACACTGATGTAAACTTAGAAAGTAGTCAACAATATAGTTACGTTCAATACTCTAAATGTCCGCAATGAAAGTACGAATATCACACAATGACTGTTTGTCTGTCGCTACAGAAAGATGCCTAACGACTGTAAATGTTCGACATCGCTATCATTCAGTTGCTGACGCATCATCGTAGGATGTTGTAGGACATCACATATGTAGAATTATGGATGGCGGTGTTGTATACACGCCAGATCACAGTGAAAGATGTTGCGTTCAGCTGTCAGAATACGTTTAGAGCCCTTGATACGACAGTACACGTACACTACAGTTCTCGACGTGCGATGATGAACCGAGGTCTGGCGGTAGCTGATTTGAATGCAACACGACAGCCGCGACATCTTTTTATTTTGCCATCGTATCTGCGAACGATAAATGGATTGGCGTTTTGGTGCAGTTTCCGCTGAAGCTTAGGATTGTAGTGTTGACACTCGTCATGATTGACAGCAGACATATTTGTAATGCGATCGAGTAGTATCGCGTATTAGATGCAAACGTCAGTTGGCTGCACGCCTGACACGGATCGCAAACGTCCACCTATCAAATCAATGCAACAAAGACGTCGTTGACGCGCGTTTCGCACCGTTTTGCCACAATACATACGTAACAGATAGAGAAATGGACAGACAGATAGACGGGCACGACGCATCTTTTCGCAACAATACATGCACCATGCAACAGTACGACGGACCGCCTAGACACAATATATGTACTCGACATTACGACGTACGGTTTAGCCACAATGCATGCATTACACAACACTAAAACGTGCCTTTTAGCCACAATATAGGCAAACACGACATTACGACGTACGGTTTAACCGCAATTCATACATGACGCCTACCGTTTAACCACAATATATGCACACACGACACTTGAACGTACAGTTTAGCCACAATGCACGCGCCACGTCACACTACGACACACCTTTTGGACACAATATAGGCAAACACGACACTACGACGTATAGTTTAGCAACAATACATGCGCAATGCAACACTACAACGGGTTGTTTAGTATTATCAAATTTGTAGATACGACAAAGTCGAAATAAACCGAACGAACAACGTTCCCATCACGGCTTGTGCGGTAGCAACAAGCTGTTGCATAAGCGATGTGCCAAGTCAATAGGAAGGCCAAAATATCGCCTCCCCCACTGCTCCCACATTTTTTCAACCGATTTTAATTAAACTCGAAACCAAGAAAGATATCCGGGATACGACCCAACATGCAAAATTTGGTTGATGTGGGACGACGGGAAGGGAGTCTGCGTAGAAAGGGCATTTTCCGTTACTTCTTGTGTTCTATCTATCTATCCTTTTTTTGTATTCTTGCCCACGCCTACAGGTCACACCAGAAGACCGATCACGACCGTTTATGGCTCAAAACGCGTGTTTCCCGTAAGGTAGTCGCTTTTGGGGGTCTCGATGATAAAAATAATGTTTGGGGGTTAAAAACATGATTTTTGGGGGCCTGAATAGGCATTTAAAGCCAAATTTGCGAAATTTTCGAATCGCGATATCTCGATAAGTACGCACTCGATCAACACGAAATTTTAAGGGGAATTTCAGGTGCACAAATGAACTTCGTGCGTCGTCCAGCATTACAAAATTGTAATTCAAGATGGCGGCAGCCGCCATCTTGGATTTTTGCACAAACATCAATAACTCAGCCACCGATTGACGTAGATAAATGAAATTTTGCAGTGATGTAGACGGCTGACACCAGAAATAGTCCATTTTATTAAAATGAACAAAAATAATAAATTCAAGATGGCGACGGCCGCCATTTTTAATTTCATCTATCGCTCATAACTCGTTTACTATTGCACATATTTGCACGAAATTTGGCATGTGTATTACACTGGAGGTCCTACATGCAGGTATGCCAAAATATTAAACAAAAATTAAATCCAAGATGGCGGCGGCCGTTAATTTGGATTTTTGCAAAAACAGCAATAACTCAGCCGCGGATTGACGTAGATGAATGAAATTTTGCAGTAATGTAGACGGCTGCCACCGGAAATAGAACATTTAACCAAAATGGAAAAAAAATAATAAATTCAAGATGGCGTCGTTCAGGAAGACTCTTTGAATGTAGGAGGTCGAAATTTAGATTGTTCAAAATGGACGTTTTATGCTAAAAATTTCCCAGGCCAACGCAGGTTGTCCAGGCTTATCTTCAGCCATTTCGGCGCAATTCACACTTAAAATGTGTGCCGCAGCCAGGAACTGCAAAAAGCACTAACATCCTCTGTCGTTTAAGGCTCAAGGTCAATTAAGGTCATCGATGTTAACACCATTCAAAACCTCGTCTATAGTGCTTGTTATGCTAAGCAGCATGTCTGTGCCTATCTGCAACTGTTTTCACGCTGGACGAGTTAATAGCGGTAAACTAACCACTTTTAAGGGGGTACCTTCTTTTGATACCTGCACAGGCCTCATTGAACCTAGAGGGTCGAGACTCAAATTGCAAAAATTTGCGTTTAATGCAACAAAATCATATGCAGGTTGTCTTGGTCTATATCTAGCCATTTCGTCGCAATTCAGTGTTGAAATGTGCGCTGCATCCAAAAATTGCGAAAATTTTTTAAAGACTTTGGGGGTTCAAGGTCGTTCAAGGTCATTGATGTTAATAAATCTAAAAAGCCCGTCGCTAGTCCTTGTTATGATAAGCAGCATATATGCACCTATCTGCAACCGTTTACATGCTACATGAGCCAATAGCTGTAAAATAACCACTTTTTAGAGAGGTACCCCTTTTTGACGCAAGCGTTCGCAGGCCTTTTTGAAGTTATGGGGTCGGGCTTAGACTGCTAAAATCTACGTTTAATGCCGAAAATTTCATACACGTGTTTTTAGGTCTATCTCTGGCCATTTCAGAGCAATTCGCTCTTAAAATGTGTGTTGCAGCCCGAAATCACAAAACACTCACGAAAACCCGTAATTTTTTTTATTGCGGGAGGGTTCAAAGTCGTTCAAGGTCATCGATGTTAATAAAACTAAAAAGCCCGTGACCACTGCTTGTTATGATAAGCAATACCTGTCTGCAACCGTTTTCACACTAGATGGCAAAATGACGTTTTCATAGGGGGTTACCCCTCTTTGACGCCCTCGTTCAAGGGGTACCCCCTCACACAACGGCACGACATTTTGTCACGATAAACTAGAGTCCCTGCTGCAGCACACAGTAAAGATTTTATGATCTTAGCTTGCACCGTTTTGGCACAATACAGCAGTGTGACGGACAGACAGACAGACAGACGCCCGGGCCATAGCTAAGACACGCAAAGCATTCTGCTATCGCGCGTAAAAATTAGTGCCGAAATTTTAAGCAATTGAGCGTCATAATTTTAGCAACTTGTTGATTAGCGACATTATAGTTAAAAGTTACAATAAGTGTTCTAGCTGATGCCCAGTTTTTTCGGACACTAGCCTGGAGACGTCTTTTTCATTTGTGGCGTTACTTTGCAACCGTAGGCATTCACACGAATGGAGACGTCTCCGAGCCCATGTCCAAATAAAGAAACAGCAGTTTGACTGACCATTTTGACAGATATGATGTAGTGGTAGCAGTAGTAGTTGTTGTTTGTGTTGGTAGATAAGCCGTGTCACAGTCAATAATGTGTCAATCGAGATATGTGTGTGAATATTTGTTTGCATTTTGGTAGTTGTAGTCTTAGTGTTGTAAGACGGCTTAACAGGTATAGTTGAACAGTTAGCCACAACATGCCATGATTTCAACATTCGAACAAAAATGTTTCGTTTGCGGCCACTCAGGCTGTTTGAAGTTAATGTCAGTTTGAGCTCTAAAGTTGTTCTGCAGTTTTGGTACCGCAGCAGCAAATCATCTGTTTCCATAGCTGCTGTAGGTCCGTAGACGACAGATTGTCAATATTGGTAGTGGTACGTGTAGTATTAATAATAATAGTTGTTGTTGTTGTTGTTGGTAGATAATTTTACAGCGTGTACCAGTCAGCCGTGTGTCAACGGAGGCACTTGCACGGACGTCTACCAACCTTCAGTCAACTACACATGTACTTGTCCGGCCAACTACACTGGACTCAACTGCGACGTTTGTACGTAGTTCTTTTATGCCACTAGTGTCAGTAGAGAGTAGTTTGTTGGTTCTGACGCGTATTCTTTACAATGGTGGGGTTTTCGTCAGGTGTGTTTTCAATCAAGAAGATCTTTTGCATGTGCAACGCGCGGTCTGTCGTAAACACATTCCAGTGTCTACACTGCCGTCGCTGCTACACCTGTTACTGCTGACGTCAGCACCTCCGCACGCGCTAGCCAGTGTCGTCGTCGCCGCCTGCTTTGTTGTAAGCCTAGCGCATTTGTGGATTTGAAAGCGGCGTTTGACTCTGTAGACAGGAACGCGCTCTGGAACTTGGAAGGCCATGCGTGGGTCGGTGCACCTAGCAGGCCGCCTCTCCGAGCCATTCACGACGACCTCCGGTGTAAGGCCTGTTTTGCCGAGCGATGGACTATATTATGGATCGCGTCAGTCGTAAAGTCGTCATCCAAGTTGGCCAGCTTACTTTCACGGACACTGACTATGCTGACGACGTCGCTCTGCTTGTTGACAAGGAGGAAAGCTTCCGCACCGCTCTCGCAGCAATGGATGAAGAAGCTTCCAAGTTCGGTCTTCGGGTCTTTTGGATCAAGACAAAGCTCCAGAATCTTGGTTCGGGATCGACGCCATCGCCAATAACAGTGGATGGTAACACTGTTGACGAATTCACATACTTGGGCAGCATACAGTCGAGTTCCAGCAACTCCGGACCGGAATACATTCGGCGCATTGGACTTGCGGCTAGCGCAATGAAAAAAACTCGACTGTATTTGGAGTCAATATTGCCACAAAACTCAGAATATACTCTACGTGCGTGTTATATATACTACTCTACGGCTCCGAGACCTGGACTCTCACACAAGCTGATTGGAAAAGATTGGATTCCTTTTATCTACGGTGTCAACGATGCATCCTACACATCAGCTGGTACGATTTCGTGTCTAAGGATGAAGTTTTGCGTCGTTCTGGCCTGTTCGACGTTTCCTGCATCGTCCGTAAACGAAGACTGGGTCTCTTTGGTCAAGTCGCCAGACTTCGAAGTGATGCACTGGCAAACCGGATCCTCCGAATCTGTACCAAGACGAGGGGCGGTGACCGGCCTTCGCAGGAGTGGAGACGCGCCAGCGGTCGTCGACCCACTACCTGGATCCACTAGATCTGCCGTGACACGGGTGTTACAGCGATGGAGGCCCTAGAGCTAGCGGAATATAAACCGTTCTGGCAAACGATCGCAACGGCGCGACGCTTCGGCTGATCGCTTCGCGTCTGATGATGACGACGACTTGACGAGGCTCCCAAACGCCATTTCCTATACTTAACGCTCATCGCCCTTACAACAGTGTCAGCACTACCGTCCTGCAGGTGATATCAGCTTTTTATGATTTTTTGTCTGTCTGTTTGTGTAGACTTGATATAATATACTGGATACATTGAGATAAAAGTAAATAGAAAAGGTATCTGGGCGTGTGCTGTGACATGATTCTCTACTGAGAACAGTATTAGAAAGACGACTGCCGGAAAAGAAGTGAAGAGGGAAACCGATGTAAATGTTACTGAGCTGTTTAGTGGAGACAAGTGAATGGAACATCGATTATGCACAAATTAAGGAACTGGACCAGGGAAGAACAAGACGGATTTGATGATAACAAAAACATGTCCAAAAGGCAAAACAAAACAGAAGAAAAAGCGGTTCGCAATAAACGCATGTATGTAATTGTTGGTCTTTCTGTGTGTTTATGTCTTCGTGTATGTCTCTCTGTGTTCGTCTATGGATCTGTCTGTTTATTTGTCTGTCTGTCTGTCCATATTTCTGTCTCTTTGTGTCTGTTTGCGGGTGTCTGTTTGCCTGTGGGTCTGTCCGTGTGTCTGTCAGAGATGTTAACAAGGACTTGAGTGCTAAGGACCACAACCAGCACCATGATTTTTTTTCTGAAGAACGAAGATAAAAACAAAGACTTTCCTTTCATCCTTGAAGAGTCCTTAAGGACAAGGACTGACGTCATTGGTGTTTGTGTTTCTGTGCCTTTGTCTGTCTGTCTGTTTATGTGTGTGCGTGCCTGAGCGTGTGTCTGTTTGTTCGTCTACCTGTGTCTGTGTAGACGTGATATGTTCGCGTCCACCTTGTCACAACAACGCCCACTGTGAGTACGAGCCTGACATGAGATGGTATAACTGCACCTGCACCAATGACTACACCTCTGCCATCTGCCACAAAGGTAGGCCTACTACCAGTTAGATATTTGACTTTCACTAATCATTTGGCTGTGACTTTGTCTTTGACTTATTATTTGACTTTAAGTGAAAAACTAGTGCTGTTAACTAATATAAATTTTGGTTTTAGTGTTCAATAGTTTTTTTTCCAGAATTTAAGTTTATATTGTATATTATATATGTTAAAGTTTTTTGTGTTTAATTTTTGATAATCAAACCTTTTACTTTATATACACCTCTAGTGTATTAAGTCATTATCATTGACTTTTGATACAGCTAAACTACATACATAAACCAACTAACTAGACTACCACTTGTATGGTTTATTAATTTGTTTTGTGGTTTTGAATGTGTTTCTCAAAGTTTTTGATAAAATTTTCTATAAATGGTTTTTAAATAAAAAACATTGAAAAATAAAAAGTACATTAAAAATGTAAAAAAAACGTGACAGTAATAAAAAACCACTTATTACATCCATGACGACTATGACTACGACTACGACAACAACTGATGCTGCTGTTGGTGCTGTTGTTAATGTGGTCAGAACGGCAGTGCGCTCGTCAGCCGTGTTTGAACAACGGAATTTGCACAGACATTGACACCAACTTCAGCTACCAGTGTGATCAATGCTCTTCAAACTTCACTAGCAGACGCTGTGAACAAGGTTACAGTTGTAGTAGTATTTTTACAGTACCTTAGTGTAAATCAGTGCTAGGCAAACGTCAATTTTCTGCTGCTGCGCCTAGCGTTTGGAGAGATTTACTTTTAAATTTCAAATGGGATTGTACCTTACTGCAAGGCTCAAAAGCTAATTGAAAACACACATATATCGCCAGGACTATTTTAGTCACCGTCACGCAGCAACTTAGGTTACTGTTGTATAATGCAAATTACAGCCTATACAAATGATATTACTTACTTTGTTGTAATAGAGTTGTCTAGCATTATCAATAGGAAGTGCTACGGGAATCCCAAGGTGACAAAAACTTGTTTCACCAGTATTCTTGCAACAGTCATCGTTTCTCCATTTGACAGAGTAAAAACTTCCGTTCACTTGGGGAAAGCTAATGGGATTTTTTCGTATACTTTGGTGCATGTGATAACAAAGACATTCTTTGATAGTTTCCATGCACACTCAAACTTGTCTCCTTTCTTGTACACTGAGCATATGACAACATATGCCTATTCGCCATTGTTTCCATGCAACTTTGATCATATGATCAATTTATTTCATAATGCTGTCCATTTCATATTTGAAGATTTTTGATAATTATGCATCATTGCTTGGGGGTTTGTTACTCTTTTTGTGTTGCGTAGCTTTCTTTATTTTTTCTGAGCTTTTATAAACATTATTGGATATCAAAACAGAGGTTGAGAAGGATTTCCCGTTCACAAAAATGGCACTTGAGTCTTTTTACCATCGTTTCATAAGAAGGGCTCATCTGTTTTCAAACTGACATTATAGTGCACTATTTGCCTAACTGTTGTAGATAGGGCATTATGACATGACTATTATGATTATAATTATAATAAAAGGTGAACCGTTTTCGCACAGTTTTAATCCGTTCTGTTGAAAGCGTGAAAATAACTAAAAGAAGCTTTTACACGTCTATTATTCTTAGTGACGTTAAAGACAAAATCGGCAGGAGCAGTCGGAGGTTTACCTAACAGTTTGTCATTCGTTTTTAACCGTCTGGACATGTCGAAAATTTTACACATTATATACTAGCCAGCCATCTTGACTGCACTTCAGACACTTCAAACCTTCTTGATATTTAAGCCCCACGTTGGGCGCCACTGTCGTTGTGACAGTCTGTGGTATTGTGTCACTTTTAAGTTGATCTGCTCTTTTAACTTAAACTTTTAAAAGTTAGCTATACTAATGGTCTAGCTAAAAATGTCGTGAAACTTTTAGTTAGTACCTTTTTTGTTCACTTCTGCTCATCACTATTTTCATCTGCACCGGCTAGTCTGTTGTGGTGGTGGTAGTAGTATTAGTAGTAGTAATAATAATAACAGCAGCAGCAGCAGTAATGATATATTGGCCGATGTGCTGCAGTTTGTTGGCGATGGACTGCTTACCCTGACACATGCATCGCGGGTGGTAAACTCTATGCCCAGGCGTTAAATCTGACAGACTGTAAAGCTGCTTGCATGACGGACTCAAACTGCACGGGCATCTGCTTGCTTCAAAATACTAAAAATGCTACTCAGTGTAATCTGCACGATGTCGGCTTTTTGCCTGGCACAGCAATGCAGCACCAGCTCGACAGCACTTACTACCACTTGCAGAGGGATTGTCCAGGTAATGCAAAATGCAGTACTAGTTTTAGTAGTAATAATAGTAGTAGTAGTAATAAAATTTACCGTTTTTAAATGCGCCAAAAATTTGTGGTGTTTTGGGGGTAGAGTGGCAGTAGAATAGTAACTACACTGTGTCTCAAAAAAACCGGCCCCTATTACGTTTTGAAATAACTCCAACAAACTGTGCCTAATAATAATAATGATTAGCTGAGAAAATCGTCAAAAGGTACTCAATATCGTAATGTGTGACGGGCTTACGATATTTCATAAAACGGAGCACCAGCTTAGGATGAACTGAAGCAGCGCTTAGTGGAGGTCTGGTCTGGCCTATGGCAGACCGTTGTCGATGACGCAATCGACGAATGGAGAAGACGTCTCCGGGCCTGTGTTCGAGTAAAGGGACAGCACTTTGAAC
>Ga0209367_1012071_pt1 | contig 11365 bp, 4 predicted proteins | sample WorMetLIZISLAND2_FD_187412 | JGI IMG/M metagenome (GOLD analysis project Ga0209367, IMG submission 187412) | Marine gutless worms symbiont microbial communities from Max Planck institute for Marine Microbiology, Germany - Olavius geniculatus... ... | reverse complement strand
TCAAAGGATGCTATTTGTCATGTTTCAAATTTTATCAGCTAATGATAGCGGTAGTTATGTACCGGTGGCTAATTATATATGTGTATATATATATATATATATATATATATATATATATATATATATGTATTGATGTCACAAAAAAGCCTTTCATACTTCCATTTTGCAGGGTTGCCACTTGGTCCCTTAAATCCTGTAAAGTTCCTTTTTAAACACTTGGTCCCTAATGTCCCCAATTCTCAAAAAGTGGTCTTTAAAGTCCCAATTTCTGTGTAATTGGCTATTTTCAACTTATTTTGACTAAATTTCACATTTAACTTATATTCTAACTAAAAATGTACTAGGGCTTCTTGTGATGTACTTACATACGCAAGGCTACATTGTTAGGGCACTTCGCTAAAAAGCCGAAGACCGATTGACATTTTTGGTATGGTCTGGACAATGGACACATTTAAACACAGTGTTCAATGCAACTGTGTCGATAATATTACAGTGAACGGTTTAGAATTTAGAACTGAACTATTACATGCCTTTGATTAATAAATTCACATTTTTGATGTTTAGTATGGTCATGTACATCAGCAATAATGACCATAATGTGGTTGGTCGTGACATTTAGTTTCGTATCAGGCCTAATTTAGGTCCATTTTTGGTCACTTTTAGGTCCCTTTTGACAAGTTCTGAGGTCCCTAAATTTCCTAATTTTTGTTATTATATTAGTGGCAGCCCTGACTTTGATGATAATAATTGCCTACTGCACTCATATCTATAATTTTGAAAGTTTTGTATTTTTTGTCTAGGCAAGATGCTTATATAAATGATTTGACAACTACTGGTACCATGGACTAAAATATGCCCCTGTAACTCTTGTGGCAGTTATTTTTTCTGCTTAATCAGTAACCTAGATTCATTATATACAATTATACTTACTGCCAGTAAGCTGTATACGGTTATAGACTGAAGACTTGTGAATGCAGTGTGAATCTAGTTAAATGTAGCATCTGCCCCTTGCATATATGATATTTATTAAGTGGTACAAAACAAAGTACCACAGCAGCCAAATTTGCATAATGATTATGAGTTCTTGACAGCTTCCTGTATTACGATTAGTAAATGCTGCAATTACTTTGGTTTTTTGTTTAAAGTTCAAGTCGCATCAGTTTACGTTACTGTTATAAAGCGCTAATTGGCTTAATCAGATGTTAATTTGTCAATATTTATTAATCTTCCTGTTGCCAGTGTTATCTTTATACTGTAAAAATAAAGTTTAACGTGAATAAATGTGATGAATGTATGACATCACCAAGCGAAAAGAGTTCACTTGCATTTCGAGAAGTCACTGTCATACCGAAAGTAGGCCGAAGTATGCCCTTTCCGTTGCGCCAATCGCTGACAGATTCCGACCTTTGCTTCCGGGATGCAAGCGAGTTCCCCTCTGAGCGCACGCTGCATCGACACTATGGCCAGCTCATGGCATGTTAACTTTCTCGCACACTGCAATACATGCTATAAACAAAGCTTTGTTCGTGGCGTCATCATTCCGTTCGCACAACATTACTTTTATTGAAACTGATGCAAAGCTATGTTTTTATTTCAACTGATCAGCATATTATTAATTAGCATTACATTCTACACATATTTAACTAATATCATTTTTTCATGCGACTTGGACTTTAAGTGACATGCTTTTTCAGAGCCAGTGCAAAAAACTTAGAGATTGCTGCAGCAGTTTTTAAAAAGACCGTGTGCTTTTCCTTTGACCTAAGCTTTAAGGATTAAAAAGTAAGTGAATATCGAGACATCTAACAGCTCAACTTGATAGGCGTTGTATTATAAGCATTTGAGCGTAAAATTGTTATTTGTGTGTGGGTGTATAGACATATAAGAAAATGGACCAGAACAAGAAGGCCGAAGAGCTTGACAAAATGAAGGCAAAATATGGACTAAGTACACCGGAAACTGGCAAGAAATGACAGTTTCACTGGCATGTCGATGACTTGTGTTTATAAACTGATGATTGTCTGTACAGTTTGACATTTGACAAATTGCATCTGTGGACACCAGGAAGTTTAGGGTTCTCTGGCAAGTGGGGTAGAACTTTTCTTTATTGGTCTTATGCATTTTATTATGTCACAGTGTGTACTCAAAAGCTTAAGATTTTTCCTGTGCATTCTAAATAGGAAGCAATGTTTAACTACCGTTTGCTGAATACTGTTAGTCCTAAATTGTGTTTCTTCAGAGCTGTAAGTTTTGATAGCTGAACCATAATGCTGTAAAGTAACTTTGTCTCATAATGAGAAATCACAATAGCCTGTTGCAAGTACCTGTACTGTAGTGTAAACTTTGAAATTTAACTGTCCAGTTTTGGAAATACTGTGTTGATATGCAGCATCACAGAAACACTTCTGCATGTAAATATGTGTATACAGTGGTATATCGTTGCAGTATACTGCACAATTCAGGACACCATTTGGTTTTAGCAGGTTGTTATTTCAGTTTGTGTGAACTTGGGAGTTTTATAAATTTGAATACCAGGTAGTTCACGGTAATAGCTCAACAGTGCTGTGGAATTGTGGAATGTGGAATTATGAAACCTTAGCTCGTAGCATTTTTACTCCACAGAACATCATGGGCGCCATATTGTTCCAGGCACGCAGAACATACACACACCGTTTAATGTGATTTCACAATTATTGAGATTGTTCTGCAATCACTGCATTGGAATATTTGTCATTTGAATGCAGCCTAAATGTAGTTAAATGTAGCATCTGCCCCCTGCATACGTGATATTTAATAAGTCAGCACTTGGTATCGAGCCGTAAGGCTGCATATATACGCTATTGCTATTGATATAGCATTTAGCTATACATATAGTGGGTGGTGCAAAAAAAGCGTCTCGAACATTTGCATGCATTATTCACCCGAGCAGTCGAAATGAATCAGTGCAAAAGCATATATGTTCATTACCAATGATCATTACCAAACATTTTCAAATGTGTGTAGGAATTTTCGTCTGAAACACTCTGTATTAGCCGTGATACAAATGTAATAGCGTCACATGCCATAAAGCAGATTTTCGCAAGCGGTTCATCATTTGCATTGCTGCTTGTACGCAGGCTACGCCAAAACGTCACTGTAGGCTGAATCATCAGTCAACTATTTAGCAGAAAATGTGCTGAATAGGTTCTCCATTCTCCTTTGCTACTGCTGCTGGACGCTTTTTTCACTGCTATATGGCTTTTCTGATTCTGGTTGTCTGATGTCGACGTCATGCCATTTGTCTCTGATAACAATCTGAAGATCTTTGAGGTTTGAAAAACGATTTACGCCTTCCTTCATAGACAAGTTCTTGCAAGGTATCCGAAAGACCGAAACTGAATAATATGTGGGGATTCAAATCGGTTGAATGCAGTGTACATTTTTGTGAGCTGATGAAATCAAACGTTTTGTTTTGAAGGAAAGCTGAGTTGCTTTGATGCGGTGTGATGGAACGCTATCTTTTCATAATTGGATTTTTGACTCGTCTTACGTCATTAAGCGGCATTCTGTGATGTCATTAGTGAGGTCATTGAAATTTTTAAGTAAGTAAGAGTACATATTGATCTACAAATGTGCAAAAGGAAATTTTTCTCCATAAAGTATATGCACCCTTAGTTACGCAAATTTCAGGACGTTTTTTAGTGCCACCTGGTATATACACAGTGTCCCAAAAAACTGTCAAACTTTGTCATTGTCCATATCTTTACCAAATATCAGCCGATTTTCATAATTTTTTTAACTGGCACACTCTGTGGACAATTTGCAATAAAGTAGTTATTAAGTATTTCACCACACCTTAAGTGTGTTGTTACACTACCTTGTAAAGTAGATATTCAAAAATCACTATAATGAGAATAAACCCACATTACAAAAACTTATCTTTTGAAAAAAAATTTCTACTAATTTGCATACTGAAATTAAATTTTGTTTAGCTTTTGATACATGGCCGACAGTTGTAAATGAAAACAAACAATGTTATTGTGAATAATGGTATTTAATGCGGTGACAAACTTCCGGCATTGTAACATGCCACTTAGACAAGGCAATGATTAAAAATTAATATAACCAGTTCAAAGAATATGGTTTGCAGAGGATGCTGACGGAATTTTTGAAGACAAACTGCAAAAGGGAAGAACTGGGCACTTTACTAAAAAAGACTTGGGAAACGCAAAGCACTGATCAAAGCCATGAGGCTGCAAACCGAAATGCATAACTGAAAAGAAGAGAACCACTGTGGATGAACTGCTAGGCGTACTAAGCCAGAATTGACCAGCAACAAGCGTATCTTTTAACACACCTGATACCCAAAGAGATGGTCCTAACACAGTGTGGCAACCTATGGATCATTCACTGTGATCTTAAGTCTGGAGTGTTTTGTTCGTTTAACAATGTAATTGTTGCTTACTGCAAGTTTTTTGTGTTTATATTTTACAAGGTAGTGTAGCGATACAGTTGAGGTGTGGTGGGATATTCAATAATCAGTTTATTGCCAATTGTCCAAAGAGTGTGCTAGTGAAAGAATTTTGAGAATCAGTCAATACTTCATGAAGATACAGGAATAACAAAGTGTGACGTTTTTTGCGGACACAGTGTATATATGCTAAATGTTATATCAATACCACTGAGCTATCACTTCTTGTAGTTTATAAATCGTAATTGCATTTATGCAATATGCAGATGACTTAAACATCTAGTTTACAACTAGGCCTAATAACAAAACTGCATGGTGTAGTGCCAGTTTCATCTAATCTTTGCCAGGCAATGATAAGACACAGTTCTAATACAAAAAATAACATACACTAATGCACTGTGGTTATATCCAAAGCAAAAATTTTGCACAATGTAGAAAAAACGTTGCATATTTTTTTACCAGAATCAAAAACATGTTGAAAACACACTGAGGCTACATACTTATATATAAAATACAAGTAACATCAAAAATTCATGCACCACTAGTCTATGTTCAACAAATTGTTCGATTTTTGCTGAAAACTTGAAAACTATGGCAAGATTTGTACTATGTCTAGTAGTAGTCTAGTGGGGCTTTCCACACACTTTGCACTGAGTCACCTCGACTTATGTCTGTTATTTGATCTTGGTCATCCCTTGGTCCACATAGTGCATTTGTCCACTGTACTTTTGTCTGGAATGAGTCACTTCCACATACAGACTGGTCTTTAATCTATGCGACCACCCTTGACCTGCATACCTGTCATGTCTCGTCTGCAGCCCTTAGTACAGTTACCATTGAGTACCTGTCATGTCTCCATCTGCATTAGTTCATACAGTTGCGTGCATTCTTGCGGAACGCTGTATGCATTTCTTTAAACCACAGACATTGCAACGGTCAATTAGCAATCGTGCAGTCCGTCCAAGCATGTCGGATTACATTGTCATGTTTATTGCAACACTGCAAAGCAGCGTGCTACCCTTCAATAGCGCTAGACATTACAGGTGAGTCCTAATGCGACCAAGTGCGTTGATGCATGACAAATGGCAATATGTTTGGTGTAAGTTATATAGACCATTCAAGACGACAGCCAGAGCATAGGGAGCCAGTCAGATTAAGACGTCGTACATCGCCTGGTTGCAGGCAAATTGGAAGTAAAACACTTTAAAGGCAATAAAAACGACTTAGCATCGGCAATGTCGTTATAACGGGCGCAGGGGCCTTGACAAGTCCAATAAAGCACTTAAAACGTCACTGACGTCGTTTCGAGTGGACCTCTATCTACGACTTCATTTAGCAGTATAGATGGCAAGCCAAAGTATTGAATGAATGGCTGAGGCGATGTACGACGTCTTAATCCGACTGGCTCCCTGTATTCTGGCTGTTGTCTTGAATGGTCTATATAACGTACAGCAAACATGTTGCCGTTTGTCATGCATCAACGCACTTGGTCGCATTAGGACTCACCTGTAACGCCTAGTTCTATCGAGGGGCCACGTGCTGCTTTGCAGTGTTGCAATAAATATGACAATGTAATCCGACACGCTTGGACGGACTGCACGATTGATAACTGACTGTTGCTATGTCTGTGGTTTAAAGAAATGCATACAGCATTCCGCAAGAACGCACGCAACTGTATGAACTAATGCAGACGGAGACATGACAGGTACTCAACGGTAACTGTACTAAAGGCTGCAGATGAGACGTGACAATTAAACAGGCCATGCATTCCAAAACAATGCATCAGATACCTGAACTAAGTCGTACCGTGTGGAATTTTCCTAGACAAGTGGACGGTAACTGTACTGTGGTCTAGGCCTAATGCAGATGAGATGTGACAGGTATGCAGGTCAAGGGCGGTCGCATAGATTAAAGACCAGTCTGTATGTGGAAGTGACTCATTCCAGACAAAAGTACACTGGATGAATGCACTATGTGGACCAAGGCGTGACAGTACAAGGTCAAATAACAGACATAAGTCGAGGTGACTCGGTGGAAAGTGTGTGGAAAGCCCCACTAGACTACTACTATGTCTCTTTACTATGTCTTTTTTTGTGCAGTCCTGCTAACAAACCAACCACTGAACCACAGCCTAATAAACTCAAGACACAAGATTTTGCCACATTCAGCGTAAATAATTAGCAAGTATTCAGAAGTCGTTCAGGATGCGGATAAGGCACGCCAAATTGTCTACACATGCATCTGAGTGTCTCTTCATATGATTTGTTCAGTCGGGCAGACTGCTGCAGTGCAAACTTCAGATCTTCAATCTCTTCGAAGAAACTCTACAAAATATCATATCACACAGACTGTGATGCAGTGCTCATCACTTCACTGTCCAGCACATACACAAAAGCTACTTACATTTCAGTATCAACTACAAGGGCAGTCACTCTCACAGACTCAGATCTCTGCTGAGAATGGTGCTATATGGAAAACTTGATTATAGCAGTTTTTGTTGTATTTTCTAGGTGGCAGTACCATTTTCCACCAAAATCTAATAACCTCTAGCTCGTGCCAAGTCTAACCTTCCCTGAAAATTTCAGCCAAATCCACCCACAACTTTCTGTGCAGTCCTGCTAACAAACCAACCAACAAGACAGATAAATGCAAATAAATAAATAAATGCCAGAAGTAACAATGACGTTCTATGCACAGCCTATTCAATTTCTACATGGTACACCACCTCTCGACATACTCTCACTGAGACCAGTTATGACAAACTGCATGGTTTCACTCTTGAAGAACTAGTACCTGAGGCTGAAATTACTCCGGAAAAAAAGATGGTTGGTCAAAAACCAACAGCAGCGGTAGCAGGACAAAGCCTGAGCCAAATAAATGCAACTAAACATAAGAAATACCATCAGAACAGTAGTAATAATAGTGGTGATACTAACTGGACTGATCTGCTGCAATTCGTCACGTAATGTTTTATAGCTGGTCATCAGTCGCTCGTACTTGTGACGTAGTTTCTGCAATTGCTCACTGTGCAAGTGTTTGCAAGCCTCTGCTGAATCAGCACACACAGCATAGACACACTGCTGATGTGACGGACATAATACAGTAAAATACACAAATAAACTGAATGCACGCTGCAATTACTCATTCAAATATCTGACTCTCAGCTGTTGTGCTTCGAGTTCTGACAGAAATAAACAAGCCCATAGCAAAGTAGGGTTTCAACTCACCTCACCAAAGGCCAAAATGTTGCATAATAATAATAACAAATAGCATCATTGCCAGATTGTGATCTTCGAGCTTAAAATGCATAAAAATGCAGTAGCAGCCAAGGCTTTGCCCTGGACCACAATGTGGGAGGTTGCAGTGCTATCTGGACTAATGAAAAGGTGCTTTGCAGCCCACGGGTGAAGTTGAGCACCCTTTGGAAAAGTCTGGCTGTTTCCCACTGCCACAGCCTCACAATGTGGACCAGTCAAAGATGTAGTAAGGCCAATGGAAGCATGCTAGAAACCTACAGTACTTAGCCTGAAAATGGACTGAATTATGGTTCATGCACAGCAAACAGTGGGTATTTTTCGGTACATCCAGTTTTTTTGGATACGTGTAGTGTGAAGCAGGGTGCAATGCCACTCCCTATTCTAGCAACACAACACGTACATCCACTGTTTTTTAAGTATTTCCAAATTTTTGAGAATTGGGCAAATTTGATACTTGCATTGAACGTCCAAAAGCAAAGAGTTTCAGCTTCAGGATGGTTTTTGCCCTCTACCCTCCTAACCTGACCAGTAGCTTGGCCCCTAATCCCCCCCCCACAGATCCAAGCTATATGCTCATGCTTGTCATGCTGCCAATCCACCAAATCCACTGCCCACTGGGTATCCAGTCCCTGCTAAATAACAACAAGACAGATTACAGGCAGGCCAGATACCACTGCAGTCTGACTGAGATGTTCTGCCATGCTGTCTGGTATTGGACTGTGGCTGTTGCTGGTCGACCATCTTCTGGTTGCATGTTGGACTGTTCTGTCGTTGTGTTCTTCTTACATCCACCAACTGCTGTTCCAGCTCATTCACTTTTAACTGATCCACAGCACAAGACAACTTGAGGCACGTAAAAATTAAGGGGAAGAGGGGCAAAGAGTGGGGGAGTTAACTGGGTTCAAACCTCCCCACCAAAACATTGGGGAAATTTTTCACTTGACAAATCATCAAAACACAACTATTTTGCTTTTACACAGACAACTAAAATGTTGCCATGAGACACATTCTGAGAGCTGAAAATGCGTCAAAATGTGGTTGCGGCCTGTGCCCCGCTCAAGCCCCGCTGCGGAGCTTAAGCCTACAGTGCTCCACAGATCCACTGGCTGCACTTGAAAGGGGGACAGCAGTGGGAAAAGGATAGCGGAGAGAAAGAAAGGAGAATGGGAATAAGAGAAAGAACAGAATAAAAGAAAGGGGATAAAAATGTCCCGAAGTACACAATGACTGTGGCGCTAATTGTTGATATAATCTGCATTGTTCATATCGTACCATCAGGGAAGTGACAGTTTCCATGTGATGAACATTCAATTCAACTTCTTTTTCATGACGTCTCAGTAGATTGTTATGCATCAGCAACAACCTACACCAGTAAACACTGTCAGTAGAGCAGAACTTTTCATTCCATGCATCACAAACATGCTTCCAGAAATGTAAAGGAGACTCACTTCAAGACTTTATCATTTTCAGAGACCAAGAATTGAAAACGTAGACTTTTTAAAGACCAATACTTTTCACCTAGCATCAAATGTTTCAACATATTAATGCCACTCACTGATAACAATTTTTGTCAAAGAATATATGATTCTACATGACAAAGCACGTAATGCATGCTACCGGGTACTTGATGCCATTATAGATCCCTCAGCCGCCGACTCGCGCCGCCGCCGCCAGCCGAAATCGTCTGGCGCCGCCGCCAGCCGAAAAACAGACGGCGCGCCGCCAAGCCAGCCGAAATTATGGGGCGCCGCCGCCGCCGAAATTTTTACGGCGCGCCGCGGCTTGTAGTGATTATAGGCCTAGTCGTCAAGTTAGTAATGATAGCAGCAGTATGTTACGGTGTGTTACAGGACATAGAATCATTATACTGCACTTAGTATAGTCACTATACGTAACTTGATGCTCTCCGCGTCTAGTGTGTTTGTTGAAAGTAGGCCTCATTTTGAATGGTAAGCGTATGAGCCTAGCGCCGAGTAAACTGAACTACTGCACCTTTATTCACGACCAAGACGTAGCCATGATGCATAATAATTGAGGCGGATATCTTTTTGAGCGACAGTTGTTACTATAGGCTTAATTATGGTTTCGAATAGATGTTCTGATGCTACCGTTTGTTTATTGGAAGGCCTTACATTGATCAGGATCAGTTTTAATTTAACATTGATCAGTTTTAATCCTAAAACTTTGCGTCAGTAGATCATCGAGCGATCGGCTATCATATATACAGTGGCTTGTAGCCCAGCATTCTAATTTTATCAGTGGATACTGTTAGTGTTGTCACTTGTGCGTCATTTAATGCTTTATCAGTCGAAACTCGCATGTTGTACCTTTTAAATCGTCGTGATGCTGTAGAATGAAAATTTTTAAAACTAGCTGTCCTGTGTGGACAGTGAGGTTGTTTATGAAACTGCATGATTGTAGCCAGAAAAAAATCGCATTAAGCCTCCAAAGCCTGCGAACGTAAATGTTGCTTAGGCCCAGTTTTGTATAGGCCTGGCCCAGGGGCGTCCACTCCATTGACAGGCGGAGGCAAATCCTCCTGGGAAAAGTTGGGGGAAAGTAAAAAATTGAAAACTGGGGGGGAATATTTTTGGTGGCAGATTTCCTAGAAACGCATTACACAGAATGCGATAATTCTGCGTACAACAGTTCAGAAACAAATTTTTGGCTCGTTTTGCTCGCGGATTATTTGTAGGCCTATCCCTACTTTTAAATTTGTTCCGCCGCCCTTGTTTGCTTTTACTATTTTAACTGCATACAGCCAATTTGGTCAGTTGATTCTGAGGAAAATAATTAAAATTGTTGTCACCAGATGTCATATTTTAATGGTAAAATGCACTAAGTTCGATTTCGGCTGGGGCTCCGTCTTAGACCCGCTGGGGGAGCTCACATCGCTTCCCCAGACACCAGCTGCATTTGAAGGGTCCTACTTTTAACACAAGGAAGAAGAGGGGAAGGAAAAAAGGGAGACGGGAGGGAAAAAAGCAAGGAGGAAAAGAAAAAGAGAAAGGAAGGGAAAAGGGGAAAAGGCCCAAAAGGAAGAAAAAGGTCAACCCCCGAGCAAAATTTTTGGTTACGGCCTAATTTAATTTTAAAGTTTTGGTGCCATGCCACTCTTGTTTGCCCCTACATTGTTTAAACTGCACTAAATTTGGTCAGTTAATTTTATGGAAAATCATTAAAATCTGTTGCCACCAAATGTCATATTTTAAACGTTAAAATGCACCGAATTTGATTTCGGCTGGGACTGTGCTCCAGACCCCGCTAGTGGAGCTTACAACGCTCCCCAGAACACTTAGCTGGATTAAGGGGTCCTACTTCTAAAGGGAGGGAAAAGAGAAAGAGGAAAACGGAAGGGGGAAAAGAAGAGAGGCAAAAGAGAAAGAAAGGAGAAGGAAAATGGGAGAAAACGGAAAAGAGGCGGAAGGGTAGGAAAAAGGGAGAACATCCGAGTTGGGGGAGGAGGTTGCCTCCTGGTGCTGAGAAGGGATGGTCGCCCCTGGTCTGGCCTAAGGTGCGTTCTGGATATTTTTTTTAAAAAACTGTAAGTCTACACTTTACAGTAAAAGGCAAAATTTATGTGCGTTGTGATTGCCCAAATAATCTCCGTAGTTCATAGGCCTACACGCTGTGTTGAAACGTGTTTTTGATAGACTAA
>Ga0209367_1012070_pt1 | contig 11366 bp, 8 predicted proteins | sample WorMetLIZISLAND2_FD_187412 | JGI IMG/M metagenome (GOLD analysis project Ga0209367, IMG submission 187412) | Marine gutless worms symbiont microbial communities from Max Planck institute for Marine Microbiology, Germany - Olavius geniculatus... ... | reverse complement strand
AAATTTCATCAAAATCGAATCAAAATTGCGGCCGTAGGAGTGTTTACAGACAGACTGACAGAATGACAGACAGACGCAAGTGATTTTATAATCTGTCCCATGCTATGCTATGGCAATGGGACAATAAAAATATGTCTGCAGTACTCTGCAGCCTGCAGTCTGCACGCTAACGTCGCTAATCATGCTATGCAATAGCAATAAAGGCAATTTACTTACTTATTTATTGCATACCCGTACGGGTTTTCTGTTATCTATGGAACAAGTGCGCGATGTCGCCATGGTAACACTGGTTTATGTAAACAACCGAACTTAACTTTGTAAAAAGCGACATTAAAAATAATGGCAAAAGCTCGTAAACGGTTCGAATATACAGCAACAGGAGTACTCGGAGATAAGCGCGAAACTATGCTCGACAATGAACTACTTCTCAGGGTAAAAAGTTGTAGATTACTTTTTCCCTGTTGCAGTAGGCCTACATTTTACTTATACATACAAAAATGAGGTATATTACATCACCGATAGACAATAGCTAATTTGGGGCATAAGCAGCAATAGCTGACTGAGTAGGGAAATCAAACTTTTTGTCAAGGCAAATTTTGCTTTTTGCATGAAAAAATGAAAAACAGAACAGAAGATGGATATCACCAGAATATATTCTGGTGATATCCATCTTCTTCTGATGGATCAGTGATTTGTTTGTCTCGTTTATAATGAACGTAAGATATACTTGGTATTGCTTCTTGAGCAGTATGTCGGCCACATTGGATTTGGTTTCATTTTTTCATCAGTGAAATTATACAAATATACAATGCAGTTTATTTTAGCATGCGCTCAAAACGAACATGCAGTTGATTATTTGTACACAACTATTTTAGTCTAGTGGATTGAGAGGTGGCCGGTCGGTTCATCACCAGTTGATTGATCATAGATCGATTCAACACGGTCGATTCATCACATGGATGGTTCATCACAAAGTCAATTCAGCACGGGTCGATTCATCACAAAAACTGTTATGTAGGCCCCTGCACATCTAATCATGTTTAATATGTCGTTCAGTAAAATGCATGATGCATGTGATTATTATCACAAAAATGTTTACGTGATTGTTCTGATGTTCAAGCTAAACTTTAAAATTAAAATTGTCATAAAGATAAAATCGTTATATTCAAATGAAGTCACGCAAGTGAGTATACGATGAAAGCATGTGATTGTGCTAACTGTCTTAAACGTTGCCAGGTATTTTATTACCTGAAAGTGGCAACATCTCTAAGTGACCTGTCCAACATTGTTTTCATTGCCCTACAGTCTCTTGCTGGACTTTTTGCTCAACAACGTCTACGCTTGTCATTGACTTCAGCACTGGCTGTACCAATGACATCGCTCTTCCTGATTAGCCACCAAGCATTCCCTGTTGTCGCAGCAAGAACTTGGAACAGTCTGCCATCAGAATTGACTTCTTACAAAGCGCTTGCAAACATTTAAGATTAAACTTAAGACTTGTCTGTTCTTTTCTTCTTTTTCGTTATTGACTGTAAAGTAACTGTGGTGCCATCGGCATTTTTCATCTTTTGCAGAAATGCACAAGTTAGGCTTACAAACATCATATGACCACCAATGACAAAGCTGGCTAGAACCGCACCAACAAAAAATTGTTTATCGTGCTTTGTGATGAATCAACCTGCGATGAATTGACCTGTAATGAACCGTCCACAGGATGAACCGACCGTGGTGAATCAACCTGCGATGAATCGATTGTTGATGAAACAACCAGGTAGCATTTGAGAATGCGAGAATCAGAAATTTCTGTTTGTTTTTGTTGACTGAACAGAGTGAGCTTGCAAGAACAAAAAGGCGTGGTTACACTGGTTATTCAAGAAACACAATTTCTTATGGCATGCCTAATGACCCACAAAGCAGCTATGCTGTCAGAGAATGTAAGTGATTTGTTCTGTATTAACTGACTAGAAGTCAGTTTTTGGAGGAAATTTCTATAGTTTGATAACCAAGCCAAAATCTAGTAATAAATATAGAAAGTTTTATGTCGGAATATAGCAAAAATATTGTAATTAGCTACTTTTTGCTATATTTGGATATATTATTGCTTTTTATTTACTTCAAATTTCAGACAATACAGTTCTTGCAATATGTGTAGTTATTATGCAGTTAAGCAGAACATCTTATGTTTCTTATTCATGCAGGCATGATATGGGATGATGTTCCTGATCCGCTGATGGAGAAATCTAAGACTGCACGTCGTCACAAATTGGTTAAGACACAGCCTGCAAACAAGTACTGTGGTGTACCAGCCAGGTTAATTTGACATTTTTATAATAATTCATAATAAAGATATACTGCTACTGTGGTCACAAAAACAAGAAAGATAATCATATCATATCATATCATATTTTATGTTGTTTGCTATGGCGCTCCTCATTTGTAGACAAGTGGTTAGTGACTTAATTAAATTTTAGTGCAAATATATATTGTTAGAGCAACATTTACTTTTGTTATTTGTCCTTTGCATGACTTGAGATGCATAAGTGTTTACAAAGATAGCATATTAGATTATTTTTATTTATGTATATGCTAGGCCATCGACTCCAATTGCAGAGGTATTGCAGTTCAAGTTCCAAGATGATTGGATTAAACAGCAGCAACAGGCTGCTCGTGCCAAATTGAAGGAAGAACAAGCCAAGGTGTGTGATACAATGTCTACGTCATTTTGAACAAACTTACTGTATTTTCATCAAGTCTGTTTACTCACTAAATGATAAATGATAATACTAAAGCAGGACAAGAGCTGGAAGCATTGGTTGAGAGTTTCAGTGGTGTTGATGACAGTCTGTTGTCACCCGGTTATCAAACAGTTAGACAAACCATTTTGTGTAACAAATGGACCTGGCTATCTGTAGTTCATATTACAGTTAACGAACTGTTTTCATTTTAAAACTAGAAAGCAGTTGAAGCCCGCAGGTACCTCTGCCAAGGCAAAGCTATTCGCCAGGTAACGTCACCATCTTCGTTTTGCCAGTGGTTCCCTTATGCCCCTTTTAACGCAGTGGTAACAAAAATTTCAAAGTAATCCAGAATCCAGGATTCCTGCTGGATCATGCCCAAAATTGAATCACTGGTAGTTTATGCCATGCCCGACATACCCTCAAACTTTCAGAAAGGTCCATCCATAACTTTTTGAGTTATCTTTCTGACACACAGACAAATAAACAGACAAACAAAAACCGGCAAAAACATTACCTCCTTGGCGGAGGTAATGAGTACTAAATAGTACTAAGTAGTAAATAGTGCTAATTCTTTCATTTCCATGCACAACTTTTCTGCCTATTTAATTCTGTGATGTGTGCACATTTTCACAGCCTTCTTTCTTGTAGCAAACAGCATTAAAACACCGATGCTTTCAAACATACTTCAGGCATATCACGAGTTTTACTGTAGCAAGTTATATTTCTTTTAATGGGTCATAAATAATTTTTTTCTGATATAACATGGCATTTTATAGTTTGTATGTGCATTGTTTACACATTGTGGCTTTTGTCGTCATTTGCTTTGTACTCGTATGCGTTGCAGACACTGCCTCCTGGTGTTTTTCGTGAAAACCGAACTTACCAGCTGCGCCAGTGTCGTTCAGCAAAAGTTACAGAAGATAAGACATCATCTTCACTGTGGAAAATGCCAAAATTTCTAAATACAGTATGTTTTGTTAATATTCGTTTTCCAAAATTTTAAACTTACAGTATTAATTAAGCAGTCCTTGTTGCTTGAGAATCGATTTAGTTCCTGGTCTTGATCCATTGGGACTTTGTCTCAGTGTTGGTTTTAAACTTCAAAGTTTTGGTTTCTGTCTTCAAGCTTAAAATCTTGAAAGATAGATAATCTACTTTTTTTCTTTTTCTTCTATCTAAGACTGGTTGAATTACAGGTTTTGTGTTTTTTCTGTTGCCTAACCAACAGCATCAATGCACTGAGGAAAACGTTTGAGGAAAACACCAGGAGGCAGTGTCTGCAACGTATGTAATTTGTAAGTGTATGTAAAAAAGTTTTTTTTCTACATGGTGCTAGAATACTTTTCGATATCTTGCACTGATTGTCACTACAGCAAAGTCGTCTGGACACATTCCAGAATGAAGCTGAGCGCAACAAAGCATATGAAGCCACCTGCACCTCCGAGAATGCATAAAGAATGTCATTGGCTTGTCTACCGCACACTGCAGTTATATGATGTTTTGCGCTTATTGTTGTTCTTACAACTAGAATATCTCAACCGCAGAAAGTGTCTGACTTGATATTTGTTTTTAGCATGGAGTGGATAGATTATGCATCGGAAGGAGTGTGGTAGTCGTAAACAAAACATTTGTGTTTGTTATCTTTAATCACACTTAGTGAGATAATACTTTTAATGAAGCTTTTTATGCAATGTGTTTACAGTGTCGTTCTTGTAAGACACCAAATTTTTATTGCAGTGCTTTTAAATATTAGCTTATTTTGAGTATTTTTAGTATTTTGAGTACGGTAATGTAAGATGTAGCAGAAAATTTGTAGCTAACTGTTAACTGTTAACGATCACAAAAATTCACACCATTCCTTAAATGCATCAATAATCTGAAAACAATATTGTGAAATCTTATTGCTAGTTTTTATGTACTAATTTTTATAAGATAGTGTACTGTAGTGACGTGTCAAAATGTGGTGGCATCTTTAGTAGAGCTGTCAAATTAATGTATTAACACGTTAATAAATTATCGCATGTTAAAACATTAATGAAAGTTTCAAAAAATTAATACACATACGTAAATTGATTATTTACTAAATTCTTTGAAGCAAAAGTTCCAATATTCCGTTAAACTGCGGTTATTTGACAATCGAACGAATTCAAGCATTTAAACTATAGTTGCTGTTCCATCACTAGTGTAAATAAGTGTTATTTAGATTACATTCTAATAGATTTTTATGCGAGCGGTGACGTCAGTTATTGTTGAAAAATGTGTTTCTAACTTTCTATATTCCACACATGGGGCCCCCAAGCGTTGCGGGGCTCGAGGTAACTTACCCCTTGTGCTTTCTGTCGTTAATAATGCGTTAATTATGCATTAACAAAATTAACGCAATGTGTTAACATGTTAAAAAATTAACGCTTTGTCAGCTCTAATTTTTAGTGATCAGTGTACTGCAAACTGACACAGATTGTGCTGGTGAAATAATTTTGTAACTGGTTATTATCTGTTTTTGGTTCCTATACTATACCATGGAATAGATTATTTTTGATGACATTATGAAATTTAGTGGCTTAGGCCTATGGTGTGATTGCATGTATAAGTTTTACTAGTAATTTGTGTGTATGGCTGTTTTTGTGTGTATTTTATTACTATTTATTCTACTGTTTAAGCTTAGTCATTTTTATGTAGAGTGTGTTATGCAGTTGCCAAAGCATTAAAGGGAGGGAAACAGCCAAAAATCAACACCAAAGGCTGAAAATGGTGGGGGGGGTTTTGCCTCTCAATCAGATAGGGGGTCTGGGGCAGTGCTGTAAGCTCCCCTGGCAGGTGACTGCTGAAAATTTGATACTTCAAATGTAACGTGACTGATTTTATCTCATTATCAGTTGCTTATTAGAGCACTTTGAACAAAACTAGATACATTGGACAAAATTTCCCCAAGAGATGTCTGAAAGAAAAAAAACAGTTTTTGATTACAAGCTATATTGCATACTGTGAGTTAATACAGTAATCAGGTTTTTTTGTCATTTTTAATGAATAGATTTAATAGTGGAAAGTTGTATAACAAGACAGTGCCAAATTGTATTGCTTTCTATCATTTTTTGCTATAGTTATTTTTATCTGCTGTTGCTGCTGATTTCATGCGTGACTTTGATTAACGAATTGATGCGTCACCTTATTCTTTGTACACCATGTCTCAGAAAAAAAGTCAAAATTATTTTTGTAATAACTTTGTCAAATTTTTACTAACTGTAATAACTTTTGGCACGTTGATGGCTAAGACGACGAAATTATGTAAAGTGCACTCATTTTCCACCTAAACTAATTTATGTCAGTGCACTACCGTGTGAGACATAGATGCTCCAAATTGTTGCATAATGCTGAGTTGTTGTCTCAAGTAAATGCTGTATTGAGTTAATTAGGCACAAAATACACTAAAATGTGAATTATTTGACAGAATTATAAGTTTGTATAACAACTCGCTTGCAAATTAGAATTTATGCCAAAGTGTGCTCTGCATACAAAGACGCAGCGGCTTAGATGCAATGCCAATGGCTGATAGAAAAGTCAATGATCGACTGATCAAATGCATTAACTCATCGATTAGACAGGTTTTAAGCTCATCAGCCAGCTATTTTGTTGTTTGCTGTTTTTAGCATAAAATATTTCATACCACAAAATTATTAAACCACGTTGCACCCTCTGTCGAATTGATGATGCAAAGGTGAGCCATTTGATACAAATAATCGCCGTGTAATGTAACAATTTGGAGCATCTGTGTTTCACATGGTAGTGCGTTGACATAAATTAAGTGACGTGGTAAATGAGTACACTGTACGTAATATTATCGTCTTGGCTTTCTTCTTGCCAAAAATTATCAAAGTACATAGAAATTTGACAAAGTTATGCCAAAAACAATTTTGACTGTTTTTTGAGTCACGGTGTAGTTTGCTTCGTCATTTATGTGTGCCAAAATATTCATTTCAGTTTAAGTGGCCAACTTTGCTTTTAATATGAACGATGTGTTGCGTTATCTGTCTCTGTATAATTATAGTTTTATTATGCATTGTGTAGGCTATGCAATGACACTTTTGCCAGCGTCTACAAGAATGTTTTCTATATATCTACAACTACTGATGTCACGTGCTGAAAGCTGTATCATGCTGTCGTTGTACACCGTGGTCCATAAAACGCACCACTTTTATTTTTTGAATAGCTCCATGAAACATTGGCCGATTTTAATAATTTTTGGCATGCAACATTAAAAAAACTCGATGGAAACGACTATAGTTTTGACCACCTCACTTTAATACTGTCGCTACACTACCTTGTGAAATGCAGAAGTCGTAGTTTGACCGATTACAACAATGAATTCATACTAAATAGCGCACACATTGGCTCAGATATGATTAAGTGAATAGCGACAAACACAATTGGCAATTATTGTGTCTTAAAAAGTCATACGTGTCATATTACATCGTTTCTATTACAGCAAGTGCTCGAAATGTCCTCATCTAGCACGAATGCAAGCGGTAGACGTTGACACTACTCGTTAACAGCGGGTTCAATAACCTTTATTTTACAAGGTAGTGTAGCAACAGTATTAAGATAAGGTGGTCAAAACTACAGTCAAGTCAAGTTTTTTCTTGATGTTGCACTCCAAAAATTATTCAAATCGGTCAGTGTTTCACGGAGCTATTCAAAAAATAAGAGTGGCACGTTTTTGAGGACCACTACGGTGTAGATTTTGGCTTTTGCTGCACAATAAAGTAAACATGTTACTACTTTTTGTTGTTTTTTTTGTCAGTATACCACTTTGTGGTGTAAGAGAATTTCTATAAATAAAGGCGTGTTCAGACAACAGGAGCTGATGTGTCGATGTTGGTCTGAGTCTCCGATAGTCAGGTTCTCAAAACAGCCAAATGCTATGGTTCTACCTTGCCCCATTCCATGCAGATACTGTGCATATTTTCTGCCACTTTTGCATCCACTACCCCTCCCGAATTTAGTTTAAAAAATGGCAACCAGGTATACTAAAGAACGTCGCCGTTAGAACTCCAAATATATGTGACTGCAAATCATTAATGTTATAGGCGGATGCACAGAGAAATTACCGACATAATGAATTATCATCATTATAATGTCAAAATCATTTGCTATAGCGCAGTCGGTCTCAAGGCGGCTCAACCTCGACTCTTAGGCGCCGTAAATTAGGACCTATAATAGCAAAAACTACTTATAAAATACAAAATTAGCACGATACATTTTGATTTTTGATAATAATTTTTATAGACATGTGCATTGCGCGCTGAAGACCAAACCTAGCAGAACTAAAAAGTTGTGTTTTGTTAAAATAAATTATTGACACAGGCTGACAAGCATTAGGCCTATCGTTAGGCGGAGTCGCTCTTGCAGCTGAAGCGATTCCGGCTATTCCCACACATTTCTCCGTATTTCTCCGTATTTCCGTATTTCTCCGTCTGTCTGTCTATCGTCTGTCACATTCGTGCTCCTGCTTAAACCGTCGACAAATTTAGATGCCATTTGACAAGTGCACTTGTGAAAGTTGTGAGGTCCAGTGACGCATTGTGTTAAATGGGGTCCCAAACTCCCCACCGGAAAAGGATTTTTGGGTGGTTGAAACTTCAGTTGAAACGCACGATTGCAAATTCCAGCGACAATTCCAGATTGCAGCCAAAGTGTCAGTCCTATATGCTGCTATATGACGAACACAAACGAAGAGCGATTTCGTCTTTTGCCATTATTTACTGAGGTCCGTGTCTTGCGCTACTCACTTGAAAGAGCAGCAGAGCGGGAATGATGACGTCACTCGCGTCTCTTTGATAATATAATCAATCCGTCATCAGCAACCGATGTTGTTACCGCGGAAACGTCTGTAAACAAAAGTGTGCTAACGTTGTAACTTTTTTGCGAAAAGTTTTGTCAGTTGGTAATCTTTTCATTTTTGTTTGTGCGCATATGGATCACGAAATTCCTACGTTCAGCTAGTAAAATCGTGTTATTTATTGTACGACGTTGCAATTCGATGTGCCGCGTCACTCATCATCTGTGCCATTTCGCTAAAACGTTGATTCTGTTCATTTATAATATTTGCTATGTGTTTTTATTGTTTTTGCTTACATATTGTTAGGTGTTTGTGTGTGAAGAGAATAAAATGAAGCAGACAAGACTGACTAGTGTTCAAGCAGCCATTTTGTTGCAGAGATGGTGGAGAACAATTTTGGTACGTCTTTTCCAGTTTTTTAAAATATTATTTTTTTTAATTTGCCATTTTTCGTTAAATTTTTATTTAATTGTATTTGCTTTTGTGTGCGTTTTGCCAGGTAGCACATCTATCGATGCATAACACGATGCCGTCATCTCCCTTAGTAAATTATGTCTCATTTCAAGCCAACAAAAGTTATTGTCATTTTTTCACAGTTTCTAAAAAAATCCTTTTACCAGAATAAATAATTTGATGGCGCTTCAAAATAACTAAGTTAAATTAAATTGTATTTTTCTGTCTATAAAAACAGTTAATCGTTTTGTTAAATTTCTTATTGTTGGTTAACGTGATGAATATGCAAATGAGTGTTCTTGTTCAGTTTCAGCGAAGATCTGTATGAGTCATTGGTAGCAGGATGTGCATCTTAGAAAGTTTCAATTTGCAGATGGAAACGATTGGCCGGCAGAATACATTACAGTATAGGCTAGTAGAAGAAGTTGCTGATTTCTGGTTTGTGAAGGACAGGAACATATACCAATACTACCGGGACCTCATCAACTTTCGTCAGAAGGGCGACCCGGCCGTGATGTTGAGATGCATCAATCCAACTGAAGCCAAACTCATCGATGCAGCTGCTGGCATTCATGTGAAGTTCCGTCTGGCAGGGGTAAGCAGGCCAAACTGATTATCGTGATAATGATAAACCACTGGTTTTGGTTTTTCAAATTATCGTCCTATCTCCGGCGTTACGCATGTTGTCCGTCTGTCTGGATGTGCTCTTTGAAAACGTCGTTAACAATTTTTGAAAAAAATATTATGTGATATTTCTGTTGCAGAGTAATACTTTTATGTTACTGTTGAAGTTGCATACTTTTTGACCTTTTTGTACTAACCATGTTTAGATGTCTGGACTGCAAGTATGTAACTGTGTCTTCCTTCGGTGCTTTGATGCTGTTTCGGTAACAGAAAGTGCATCTTGCACTCACCCTCTATGCTTACATTCTGCTTGTTGGGCGATACAAATGGCATTAGTAGTTTACAAAATTCAACTTTTTGGGACCTAGTCTAACCTGATTCCTGAAGTAACTGTAGCCCCCCACCCATTAAAATGGACTGATTAAGCGAAAATCAAATAGGCCTGTGATGAATTGATGATACAGTGCAGTAAATAAATTAGCCTACATTTGTGTTTGCTAGCCCGTTTCACGGTTTTGAGTGCAGTTGCTAGTATATTTAAATTAATATTAACTGTGGAGCATTCTTATTCAACTACTTTGTGTTTGCTGTCAAGGACCGTTTCCCACCTCACGTTTACTACAAAGTGTTTACTCACCGCCCAATACAAGACGTCGGAGCATTTTCACCGTGCGACTATACAAGTCCGGATTTCAGAAGGCCACCTGCCCGTGACGTCCACAACAAAACCGAACGGCGCAAACTTGCAGAAGGTGAGAGGACTAAGCTTACAACAGCTGTTGCTGGCTTGTCTCAGTCGGTTAAGTTTTGATAAGTAAATCTAAATAAACTGCAACATTTTCTCTAAACCACCATGTATATTCAGGCAACGGGTAGTTTGATACAGTGTCGTTGCGATTGGCCTATTTAGAAATAAACTTACCATATAATGTTCATAATAATCAGTTTGCCTGTTAAAGTCTAGAGATATTATTGCTTTTATCATTATTTTTGTGATTTACAGATATTTCAAGTTGGTACAAGAGAGTTGAAAACAATGGCTGGCGAATTGTATCTGATCAACTGATTGCAAGAATAACAAAGGCTGGTGATCCTCTTACGTTAGAATCATCAACGAAAAAGATCGACTTTCCTGCCAGCAAGGTATGGTTTTGACAGAAAAGTAGTGTAAATGTAACATTAATTTTACTCTTTCTTTTCTATTGACAGATTGCGGTAAAGGCTGGAGAGCCTGAAATAAATATTACAATTTTACTTTGAAATGTGCTGCTGCACTATCTCCTGCAATGTGATGTTTAGCTGTACAGGGTGCGGCAAAAAAAGTAGCCCCCTAAAGTTTTTCGCTGTTTTCTCAGCAACCGCTTGGAATTTTAATTTGAAATTTTACACATTTATTTGCTGAAACCTGTCACATCTAACTGCCGAACAAAATTTAATTCTGTTAAAAAGTGACAAAGTTATAGACTTTTTAACCTGACCGCCTACCGATTTTTTAGCATTCAAAAATGTTTTGGCTTCAACGCCAATTTAATAACATCGTTGAAACAACACAGTTAACTAATGATCAAATGCCAGAATTCCATTGTCAAAGCAAATGTTCGAAGTGTTCACCACCAGCTCCAACACAAGCCTTCAATCGCTTTGAGAAGTCTTTCACAGATTTGTCGATCGGTCCCTGTGGCAGGTTGCTCCAGATAACCCGAAGCGCTTGCTTA
>Ga0209367_1012069_pt1 | contig 11366 bp, 8 predicted proteins | sample WorMetLIZISLAND2_FD_187412 | JGI IMG/M metagenome (GOLD analysis project Ga0209367, IMG submission 187412) | Marine gutless worms symbiont microbial communities from Max Planck institute for Marine Microbiology, Germany - Olavius geniculatus... ... | reverse complement strand
GTTCTTACAGGAACGCTGATGAAAATTTAGTAATGCTTGTACACTTACTTTATAACGGTTCCATGGAAAAGCCAGTAATAAAACTACTTAAAACAAAACATAGCAAAAATAAAAAGACTTAGGCCCCATCCACAAACAGTTACCGTCTAAAAGCGGAGTTGAACCGAAATCGATATGGTTGTGGTGAACTGCTACCCAGCAACAGCTAACTAGCGAAACTTCGCTACAATTGGATGACGTATTATAAAGCTAAAATGCACCATATTCAATTTCAGCTGGGGCTCTGCCCCAGACGATGCTGGGTTCTCACAGCAATTCTCCATACCCCCTAGCCGGATTTAAGTGGTCTACTTCTAAGGGAGGGCATTGGAGGGAGGAGGAAGGGAGGACCAGGGAGAGGGAAGGGACAAGACGGGAAGGCAGGTTTTCTGGCATTGACAAGTTTTATAATTTGGCAGCACTGAAATAGGTGTGGTTTGAACCATTTCCCACAGATGCAGTGAAAACGCTACATACTATTCTAATGTGATTGACTGTAGGTAATGGATGAAGGTTTACCAGAAAATGAACACAGCCAGTGCTTTATTGATGTAAAGTATTACTATTTTTGTGCATGGCTACTGTGACTTGTACAGTAAATGTGATTTCTTTTCTGGTTTTGATTGTAAATAATTTCCATATAATGTGCAGTCTTGTGATATCAGTTGCAATACAGTTAAAATAATCAATGTTCATAAATATATTTAACTTACAGAAATTAATTTTTGTTAGGGATTCACCCCAATGTTGTACCCATAACTGGCACTGATATGTGAATAAATATATTTAGTTTCTTCTTGTATGCACGGTACACCATATGTGCACTGTATCTCAGAAAAACGTCGCCTATTTGTTGTAAATTTGTCATCAGATTTTTGGTAGAAAGATAACCAAGAAAATTTGAAACAACGGATGCAGTTTACCACATCTCGTTTCATATGTTTGTACTGTACCTTGCAAAATCTGGCAACAATTTTGCAATGACTTTAGAACATACAGTAAAAACATAAGAGTGTCAAATATGATGTCTTCACTGAAGTCCAATTGTCACATCCGATAACTATCAAGCAACGTTCATAGAGCGTTTAAAGTTTCATCCACCAGTTCTCACGCAGGTGCGCATTCGTCCATGCCGCATGGTCGACTGCATTCGTCCATGCCACATGGTCGACTGCCTCACCGCTGATTGAAAATTTATATAAATTTGAAGGTGTCAAAGCTAAAAAGTTAATTAGTGAATTTTTTGACAAAAGGTTGGAATGTCAAAAGTTGAAGCTTTCAGAGCAAACTGCAAGATTCCAGCTCAGTGACAAGACTAATGGAAAGTGGACAATGCTACAGTGTGCAAAACTGCATTCTGATACATCGCTAGTTTTACAAGGTATAGTATGAACATATAAAACAATATGAACTGTACTGTGTATATGTGTTTGTTTCACATTTCCTGCGGGTATGCTTCTGCCAAAAATTAGTAAAATCAGATGAATTCTGAAACAGATGCCACAGAGGTAAAACAGTGACACTTTTTAGACACAGTGTTTGCTTTTATTATGTTTCATGATTCATATAAAATACATAAAACCAATTATCAAAGCGATCCATACTTGTACGTGACTAAGAGTTCAACATTTATTGTAACTTACAGAAGTCACACAGAAAAAACTTGAGAAAAATTTGCACACAAAACAACAATGCATGTATGTTATAAAACTAGTTACCAAGATGATAATCAAGCGTTGTGTTCTGAGCTGCAGAGCACTTGCTGGAGGAGCCAGTGGCATCTATCCCCCAAATCTGAAGTCTAAATTGGGCACAAGTCACCCCACCCACCCAATTTTGGGCTCAATCCCCTCGCTTCAGGCTCCTTCTTAGGCGGGAGGGGGGAAGATTGCCTTGTGAAAAATAGGCGGAGGGAGTTTTGATCTACATCCTCAACAAAACTGCCTTCCCCATGTTTACCACTGGGTGCAAACTGCACCTACTAGGTATAGGGACAGAAGCCACTGGGAGTGGGAGAAGCAACAAACCTTGCTTGCTGTGCAAGCAACATCACAATAATGATCTAAAATGATTATGTGAGTATAACCAAGTAATTCACTGTACCCCATGATGTAACATAACTTATTACACGACTGTCAGCTACAGGGTGTTTTGCTAAAAATGTTAGATTTCAAAGGTGAAAAATTTTGCATTAGCTTAAACTTGGAGGTCATTAGCAATATAAAATTATTGATAGCAAATATTGATAACAAGTATGCAGTAGTGCACAGTAAACTGTGCTGAATAAGCACCAATTATGATGATCTTGGGTTAAGGCACACAACTACTCTGATATATTCCTATATTCACAAACACAGTAATAAATAATTGTACAACACTGAAAAATGACCTGTACACATTAGTTAACAATTCTGTGAAAGTTGATAGTTATTTACAAATTTCTTAAAAAGCACAGAAAAACAAAAAAGTAGCACCTTCTTCTCTATCCAGTCCGCACACTCAACTAAGTCGTAACAAGATGTGCATTATAAACTTCGAATCTTCATGCTTAACATTTGTTTAATCTTTATTTTCTATAGACAACTGTGAATGAAAATGCAGTGCTGCCAGGGTTAACAAGCTGCAGATATGTAACATACACAACACTTTCTAATCTTGTCACTCACTCGCGGAACCAGCATTTTCGCAATCATGTGCATAATTTTTGCTTAGAACTTTCACATTTTTTGAGTATTTTCATCATGCTTACATGATGTCTCAAAGACGAATGTGGTCGTATTGAACGTATTAGCCATTGCATATGTCTCAAAAAGGCAAGGGCTGGATTGGAGCCCCTTGGATTCGCCAGTGTTGTTACTAACAATTAACAAGTCAACTAACTACCGTACTACACTGTGTTTCATAAAAAGGACCCTTTTTTGTTTTTTTCATAGTTCACTCAAATGATGATCACTTTACACAAAATTTGTATCAGTTGTAGCTGAAAAAATAATTCAAAATATGGCAGTTGATTGAATATTCTTTGCTAGTTGTGACGTAACACTAACATGTGTCATGGGTACAAGCTTGATAGTCTCAACTGGTCACTGTCAGTTGCTACCCTGCTCTGATGGTGAAAAATCTGGTTTGCCGATGACAATTTTTTGAAGTTTTATAGTTGCAGCCACAAAAACGTGCAAAGCGATTGCATTTACATGACTGTGGGGATAGTTGGACTTTTACATGTTCGAGCAAGACCGGGTACTAGCACACCGAGCTTGCAAAATGGTTGCATTTTAGGATCGCAAGATGCCTGATTTCATGTCTCCATGTTGCTTAATGCTGACACGATAAACATTTTTCATTAGTGAACCAGATTAAGTTCACCATCGAAGCAGGGTAGCAACTGACAGCACTAGCTGAGACAAGCAAGCTTGTACTCAGGCACATTACGACGTCAGCATTATGTCACGACTAGCAAAGACTATTTAATCAACTGGCTTTGTTGTGATATTTTGAATTAGTATTTCTTCAGCTACAACTGGTGAAAATTTTGTATAAATTGATCATCATTTGAGTGAATTATGAAAAAAACAAAAAGGGGTCCTTTTTATGAAACACCGTGTAGTAAAACAAAATGCATACTACACTGTGGTCCATAAAAATGTGCCACTCTTATTTTTTGAATAACTCCGTGCAGCATGGGCCAATTTTAATAATTTTTGGCGTGCAACATCAAGAAGAAACTTGAAACAAGTGACTGTAGTTTTGGCCATCTCACTTTAATACTGTCACTGCACTACCTTGTGAAATGGAGGTTGTTGAGCCTGCTGTTTGCGTGAGTGGTGCCAACGTTTGCCGCTTGCATTCGCGCTGGAAGACATTTTGAGCACATGCTGTAATAAGGAGGATGTGACGTGACACGTGTGACTTTTTGAGATACAATAGTTGCCAATCATATTTGTGGCTTTTTGGTCAATCACTTTTGAGACAACACATGCGCCTATCCAGTATGAATTCATTGTTGTCAATGGCCAAACTACGACTTCTGCATTTCACAAGGTAGTGTAGCAACAGTATTAAAGTGAAGTGGCCAAAACTAAACTCATATGCGTCAAGTTCTTTCCTGATGTCGCTTGCCAAAAATTATTAAAATCGGCCAATGTTTAAGGAAGCTATTCAAAAAATAAATGTGGCACGTTTTTTATGGACCATGGTGTATAACTCAGCTTCAAACAGTTTGCACCACGAACCTCAAAAAGCTATTGTGGATTGAACGCAAAGCTATCAACAGGAAGCAACTGAGCACAAAAGGCACACCACAACAAATACAGGGCAGGGTCACTCCGGCAAAACAGGCAAGATGCTTCTACAACTGGTAGACAGTATGTCGACTGATCTATCGTTCCATGTTACGAAGAACTTCGGTGAGTTTCTGACAGCAACTGCGCATACACCCAGCACAGTCCACCTGCACACAGACATGACGCACACACACACACATTACGTACGGCTCAACTTGGTGAATGCAGAGCGATGTACCAAGCTCAATGAAGACTTAGGCTGGTTGCTATGTATATGGCTAGAAATGAATCGTTTACTTAGCTGATTTGCCATTTGATTCTAGCTGCCAATGGCGACGACAACAAACGCCCTGGAGTTGACGTTTTAAAATAATATATTGCGACAAACACAAAATAATATGCAATAATTGTTCAACCATACAAACACCAACCCATTCATACATTTAATGGCTGGCAATATTCTAACAAATTGTCCTTTTACAGTGGCAAAGCAAGCTAGCAAAAGGTATACGCCTGAACCGCTGTTGAATGACTGCTCATCGATTCAAGTTTCCAAGCTTCTATTTGCCGTTGTTCAATGTCCAAATTATCTGCTGATGCCATCAGTAGTTGGCTGAAAATGATCTCAACGTTAGGTCGTGTGGTACACTTCACATTGTCCTGTAATTACCCAGAAATTCTCGGTTGTTGACCTTCCTGCCCTGTCAGGATAAGCTTCGTGTCCGTTCGCCTGAACCGTCACAGATTCGATTCAATCAGTGCTTTCAACGTTCAATGTAGTCTCCTTGTCGGACTATGACCACACTCATGGTTTTCAGTATGTCAATGCTAATGCTCACGTGAGAAATCTAACTTTTCTCACTCAAAATACAACATTTTACATGAGCCTATCCTTGGCTCCTCACTTCATATCACTTGTAACTCTTGTAACTTGAAACTGACTGTTAAATTAGCAATGCATGGATTTTGCAGTTCTGTAAACATGGCAATGTTCCAGCGTGCTGGCTGATGCCCAGGAAGCAAGCAAGCATTACAAACGTGTAATTTAATCTACTCACTACTATCCTATGGCAGCCTTGCTATAAAATATTGTTGTGCACATTTCACAACCATACACTCAAACTGTTTTACATTTTTAAGTCACAAATACAGTAAAAACTATAGTAAGGCATATAGAGTGTTACTGTTTTTAGGTAAAAAAATTTGTGTGCATTTTGTCACTTTTTTGTCATTCCATGAATATTGTGATATTTTTAAATTTTTATCCAATCAAATACATATAGCGCCATACATCACAAACAAATCAGAGGCAAACATTCCACACAAAAATGCACCGACACATGTTTGTTGGCCATTACGACAAGAAGAAAGATGTTCGAGTTTTTCAGCTGCAAAATCCTGTATGATGATTTGACTTAGCATATCTTCCCAATAAAGAACGTCATGCCACAAAACTGACGTGGGGCTCCAAAACTGAACAGAGACAACCTAAGAAAGCGGCAAGCAAGGCAAGGTCTACATGAATCATATTGGTTGCTGAATATTGTGCTGCCAATGAAGTAGCAAACATAGCAAAGAAAGGCAAACATAGCAAAGATCATGCAAACCTGTTGCTCACGTGCTGCCGTACAGGAAGCACAGAGAAGGTGCTGTCCAGGAAAAGTGGTCGGCTTCTTGCGCTCAAGCACCATTCGTACCTCGCGCAGTGCATCCAGGTGCGTCTCAAAGCGCTCGCAACGTTCTGTGAGCAGCTGCTTCACAAATGCCGCATCGAGTTCATCCCACTCTGGCTGACTGCGGAGACGAGAGACAGGTGCCCGGTTCAAGTAGGTCGTGACGGATTCCTTCAATCGCTGGAGGTTATACTGCTGAGCAATGGCATACATGCGCACCGACGATGCCTCACTAAGCAGGAACTCTTCACAACGTTCCATCAATGCATCCACTTGGTACTCCTCTAACAATGGAAGTAGCACGTGGACATTCTTAGCTGCAACGCAGACATCACCACATGTGAAATTACAGTAAACACTAAAAATACCATAACATACAGTAATTAAACCTGCATCTTCAATAAATTTACAGTTCAGCACCACACAGTATATTTATCTTTCTACTGCTGTATACACACAGCATGTTGTGTAAATGACATAATAATTACAAAGCTTCAAAAGATGTTAACATCCAATTTTGTGCTTTTGGTGACCAAACAGTTTGGCGTTGCAATTATGTACATGTATTATAATTATAAACATTAGCAACTTTCACTAGATTTAAACTAACAAAGCACTGAAGGCTTGCTGTAGCAAAAATGGCTGTTGCTTTTAAATGTTCATGTTCCAAAAGTACGTTCAACAAAACCATCAGGTGAACCTAAATCACACACCACCCATTTTTCCTTCCCCAGTTGTTCTAGTGTCTGGTCACATACCTGTAATTTCTCTATTTGGCGGATGAGTAACTGCAAGCAGCTCTAGCATACTATCAAGTTTTTTCCCAGGTAGTTCAATCTCGCTGAGATTCTTTTCTTTGAAATCACGTCCAAACATGGCTTCGAAGACTGGTGACCACATAGCCAGAATAGCTCGGTTTGCCCACAGACGCTTACCCTCGATGACAAATGTTACATCAGCAAATGGCCACTGCTGTGTGAAGTCCACTTGCTTTGTACTGCTAGCAGAAGCTTCTTTTGACATGGTTCTGTAGAAAACAACAACTTGTTAATCTTAATTACTAACATGACAAAGAGTAGTGACAACATACACTTATAAATATTTAAATTAATTAAAATTAAAAATTAATATATGCTAATAACTACAGTGTCACCATTGGACAGAATTTATGTTGCATATTCCATGATGTTTATATTTTAAGATTTATACTGGATTTTACAATATCATGTACGGTACATTTTCATTTCCATTCTGCAGGACAAGTTGGACTAACAGTGCAATTCTTCATATCTCAAAATAACTCACAGATAGTAGTCTCTGTAGTCGGGACAAAAGAACTCAACACGTTGCTCCTGACGACGAATGTAACCCAGCACGTCTGACACCGGTATACAAGAAGGAGTCACAGTTAGGGTTGCAACAGCGCGGTTTTCTCCCATTCACTACAGCAACGATGCTGAAGTAACACATCTCATAAATGTAGTTTTTAAAACGTTGAACAACAAACACCTTCATAGCAAATTTACAAAGTCATTAAAACAGCATGTAATTTGTATCGATTGAAACTTTAACCGTATTCAGCATGGCACAAAAAAGCCAGCGTGACTCATAGTTTCTATACACGCAAAAGCTGCTTTGAATACTTTGGATTGCCGCAATATCCAGCAGGAGATTTACAACGGCTACGGGTAAAAAGTGGACTGCGGATGTTGCAAGAGCTAACGCTGTAATTAAGCTGCAACTTATTCGTTTAAACATCTCATAACCCTGTTCCTAACCCTAACCCTAACCCTAACCCTAACCTTATCCCTAACCCTAAGCCTAATCTTAACCCTATCCTTAACCATAGCCCTAACTCTGTTGCGACATCCGCAGATCCGCACATCCGCCGATCCGATTTTTACCAACGTCCATTGACAACTATCATCGAGATGCAAGCTGAGGTGGATCCCAAAGTAACCAAAACCAAATAAACAGCGGACACAGACAAAACATTGTTTTATAGCACAAACAAGACATGCGACATCAATACTGATTCTGTATCAAGGTAGACTTGTTAACGCTTAAAAAGAAAAAGTTACCAAAAAAGTTAAAACTAAATGCGACCAAAGTAAACAAAACTCGTCACTTTCACATTGAATATTTAACTATTAGAGAAGTACAGTGTGCATTAAACAGGTGCTCGTTTACTTCAGACTACGAAGTTTGAGTCTCGAAATTCGAATTTGAAAAAATTATATAGCGTAGTAAAATTAACAAATTTAAGCGACCTAAATATATTAAATAACATATGGCAACAAAAAAAATTAAATTTAAGTTAACGAAATCAACGATACCGATTCAGAACAGCAGAGACCGATTTGTGCCTGCTAGTTTTCTCAGCTTTAGTCACTGTAGCTTTAATAAATTAAGTCACTAAAAATTTCATTATGTTTAAGATAACGTTTAAAATTTTAATTCTAATATCTGATGTTTAGACTAAAATTAAATACACATTTATTGCTTCATTATACTAGTATATGTATTTGTCACTTTTATATTATAATAAATTACACTAAGTAAAACATGTAATTTTAGTGCATTTGATGATTTGGTAATTTAATATATTAAATGTTTGGTGGCAAACGTCTTCGTTTAATCGTTTTGTCAATAATCGATACTCAGATTGAATATTAAAATTTGTAGTTTGTACCTTCACTCAACAATCAAAATTACGTCACTCGCTATCTGACCTTGACATTGTGGTCATTTGTTTTGTTTTGCTTATGATGTCTCGCTTAATAAGAATTTTCAGGCCTTTCAGAGCATCTTAGTACGTTATATTTTAGCAGCTTTGTTAGACAGTTTTATTTTGATGACATGTGCACTGACATTTACTTTTTGCGTTTACTGTAGGAAACTGATGATGAAATCGTGATTCACAGTAGTGTAAACAACACTAGGCTACTAGGCTACGACGGTTGTACCTTAAGTTTCTGTCCTGATACACAAGTAGAGGCAATATGACAACATTGACCACTCTGTTTTGGCTGCATAATTTTCGTGAATTATGTATCAGTTCAATTCTAAAAGCAGCCAGTGTAAAACAGTATAGCCATTTAATTGAGGTGTATGATACAGATTAGTGCATTTCTGTTTTATGTAACAAATGAAATTGCATCATATTTGCGTCATTCTTATGTTACTGTTTAGTGTAAATCGCACATTTTATATGTTGATGTTGAAGTTTTAGCCAGATTCGAGTCATGTCGCATGACAGCCAACAACCAGCAGCTGGCAGTGGGGCGGGCAAGGTATTTCATGTTTGTTGTATCTTTGCTCTACTTAGGGCCGGTTTCTGGATCTTTTAGTTAACTGATCAGTTAGCAAACCATCTATTAACTGTAACTCGCTTGTTAAGTTTGTGTGCGTTTCTGAACAAAATCTGACTGGCTGTCAGCTAACTGAGCGGTAAACTATAGTTGGTTAGCAACGATGCACACGACACTTATCACTTCCGCCTAGCCACTAGGCCGTGGCCTAGCACAGGCGGGCATCATGAATATTAATGAGCGCAAGCGCTCCTCAGCCAGCACACGAGCCAGCCAAGTAATATGCGGACAGCCATTTTATCCATTCATCAATGGATTTTGTAGTAAAATTTGTAGCACGTCTCCTCGTGCGTTTTGAAGATAATGCTATATACGGTAAAATTGTTTTATAGTATCACATTCTTCAATTAACTGCTTGCAAAATGGTACAAAAGTTGCGTTAAATACGATAACTACGATCGACGGTTAGCTAACTGCCCGATGTTGGCCAGTTAATTTGACGGCCATTTTGACCATTGGTTAGTGCAATGGGAAACGCGAGTTATGCAAATCTGTCAGTTAACACTAGCTTGACTGGCCAGTTAAGATCCACAAACCGGCCTTAGAGTTTTATGCCTTTCATATTAGTATCACTTGTTTACATGACACTGTGAAATAGATAAAAGATTTATTTTTGCTAGTTATAACGTATTTTGTGGTCTTCTGTGATGCACTGATGCTGTTGTGCCCTTATTTGTACCCTTATTTGTTCTACTGTGCTGTCACATTTTGATTATTTTATGTAGTAAGGTTAACAGACACTGATTAATGTTCACTGTAAAATGCCATATTATGTCATTATTAAATTTAGCATGTTAGTAATTACTGAATACTTTGAAACAATGTTCGTGGCTAGAATTTTATACGTAGAGCCATGTTTTTGATTACAAGTCTTAATGCAGTTTATGTAATACTTAATAAATTTAGCACCGATAAATGATAGTTATTTGAACATGCATGTATTTGATGGTGTCTATCATTTGAATTGATTGTGATTTTAGGGAGGTGGCACTGGAGGAGCAGTCAGGTATGTAGTGTTTACATGAATAATATCTGTGTTTATAGATACTGTTTGTCACATCACATTCTGAATGTTGTGCTGGCTTCTTTACTGCTAGCCTGACTAGGTCACTGCTGATTGTGGCTTTGCTGTTGTCATTTACATGTGTTATTTTAAAGGTCCGTGGATGCCAAAATTAACATATACATTTTATTCATTTTCCTGAACGTGCAGAATTTTCTGATAACTTTGACAGTAATATCGGCGCACAGCGTTTTGTCAACACGGAAAAATTTACCTTTGAAGTGGATGCTATACGAAAACGATGTAGAAAACGCGCCATGACAGTCTGCGATGATGTCATGAGTTTAGCCTATAGACACCATGAATTAATATTCTTGACGTCTATAGGCTATGGCCCAGCCTAGAATGATGTCGTCGTCGGCTAGGCCATTAATATTCATGATCAATATGGGCTAGGGTCATGACGTCACCGCAGGCACTGATAGATTAGAATATTTTGCATAACGTAACGTAATGCCGCATTTCATTTGAATTCACGCATTAATTTCATATATTTATGAAGCTCAAATCGACATATTATATATGCGAGGTAAATGTCTAATTTAAATCTACAGAAATTGCGCCTGTGAGTTTGACCGTGGCCATGGACCTTTAAAGTTTCCACAGCTTTCTACTTTTTGCATTCTAATGTGGCTCATATCCATTGGTTTCTTCTCTTGAAGTCTGCTGAAGCTTACAAGAGATTTTATCAACCTTGAGGTCTGTCGGGGTTGCACACTGGGCCCATGTAGTGGCCTCAGCATTGGGTGGCTGCTTCTGTGGTCACTCACCCTGCAGGAAAGGTGAAGGTAAAGGAGGCTCATGACCACCTTGAGTGTATGTGGTGACGTGCTCTCTGACTGGCTACAGTTGACGGCGGGGATGCCGCAGGGATCCTACCTCGGCCCACAGACGTTTGTCATTTTGATTGACGAGTTGCGACCTGGCTGTCTGACCC
>Ga0209367_1012068_pt1 | contig 11367 bp, 7 predicted proteins | sample WorMetLIZISLAND2_FD_187412 | JGI IMG/M metagenome (GOLD analysis project Ga0209367, IMG submission 187412) | Marine gutless worms symbiont microbial communities from Max Planck institute for Marine Microbiology, Germany - Olavius geniculatus... ... | reverse complement strand
TCCCTCCCTCCCACTAGAAACAAGGCTCCTAAAATGCAGCCAAAGGGTCTGGGGGAGTGCTGTGAGCTCCCACAAGTGGGTTTGGGGTGGAGCCCCAGCCGACATCGAATTTGATGCATTATAGCTTTAAAATATGAGATATGGTGGCAACAGTTTTATTTTCCTGAGAATCAACTGAACAAATTGGCAAATTTAGTGAAGTTTAAACGTGGGCTTATGTTTTGTCTGTGAGGTTGGGAGGGAAAGGGGCTTTGATGAATGAAACACGATATGTATGGGTTAAATCTTCTATCTCGCATTCCATACCAACAAAGAGGAATTTTTATAAACAGTTATACTGGTATTTCGAAGTAGAAGACAGTATCATATCCAGATGAGCCATAAAACCAGACAATTTCAGGAGCAAACTGTAGAAAATTTTCACAAAAAAATTCGCCCATAACATTGAGCAATTCTGGACACAAAAACCAACAAATAGTAAAGACATAAGCTCACTGCCAGTTGTAAGTCTTCTGTAGGCCTATGTCTGTCAACTGCAGCAGCCAGCAATAATGTTTACCTCTGCCAAGGAGGTTATGTTTTTGCCAGTTTGTCTGTTTGGGTGTTAGCAAAATAACTCAAAAAGTTAAGGATCTTTCTGAAATTTTCAGGGAATGTCGGGAATGGCAAAAACTACAAGTGATTCAATTTTGGGGGTGATCTGGAAGAAATCCTAGATTCTGGATCACTTTTAAATTTTCATTAACATTGCCTATGCTTGGCGGAGGTCTGCGCTCTCCGAGTGCTTTTCTAGTTTAGAGTGTTTTTAATTCAAGTATTATAACAGCTAACTTTCTATGAAAATAATTGTCGATTTTTAAATAAAATATATTTACCAGAACCAGTTAGCATTATCTTATGCAATTTATTGTTCATGTAAAATACATGCATTACCTGGCACATGTATCAGAAAATTTTACATCATGAGGCATAAAGTCAATAACATAAACGCTATAGTTCAAGAACACCATTACACATTCACGTTCTGCGCAAAATAGTATGTAAAGTGGGTCTGATTAGAAACATAATAAACTTTTTAAAAACCTTACACACTAGAAAACAAAACTGATGGGAAATAACAGTCCATAATGAAAAGAGAACTGACAGCACAAAACTACAAATAAAGTCTCAATATGAACATAAAACTTTTGCACCGACTTGCTACCATCAGCTACTGACATGACTTTCAGCAAAAAGACTTTTGGACATTGCTGGAGTGCAACAGTGCCCAATAAAAAAGTAACAATAGCAACAGTAGTTGTGATTGCAGCAGTAATAATAGTAACAATAATAATAGTGTACGGTTCACAATTTCAACAATTAAAACAGGGTTCCTACAGTTTTTCTATAGCAAAATTCCCAGACTTTTCTAGTCATGGAATGAAAATTTCCCCGACCTTATCAAAACAATAACCCTATCGCACAAATGTCAGAAATGGTACAATATATCATAACTAATGAAACAGTATTAATGAAGCAATATGCAAACGACGGTAGCCATGGTTGGGGGATCAGAGTGGGCAAAACCCCCTGAAGCTTAAACACTAGCTTTTGGATGTTCAATGGAAGCTGCAAATTTGCCGGCCTTTTAATATTAGGAGACACAAAAAATCACAAATATCTGCAGTCTGCATGATCCAAGATCATTTTCCCTGACTTTTCAAAAATAACATTTGTCCCTGACCTTTCCCTGACCACACAAATTCCCCGACTTCTTCCAGCTTTCCCTGACCTGTAGGAACCCTGTTAAAATCGAATGTAATGACAAATATAGTTGTAATGCAATGGGTTAAGATGACAAGGCAATCAGACCGATTCCAAACATCTCAGCAGATTGTCAAACTATGACTACAGTTACTCATCAAGCACCTGCAGACATCGACAATATCTCATGTGCCATAAGTGAATTAACAACAAGCACAACACAGTGAAACAGTACCCAGCTAGCTATTAGCTGGATGCACTGCAGCTATTGCAAGTACTGACCACCGCACACAAATGTCATTTGCTTATCAAGGCACTAACTGACTGAATGTTTATAAGCACTTCGGTACATATCACAGAGTGTCAGCAAATAAGATAGTAATTATAAATTATCAAGATGAGAATGTTATCAAACAGTTGTTACACAGACAAACGAATGACAGATAACATGTAGACGACAACTTTATAAGAATAATAATAGTAATAATAGACAACAGATGAATAGCATGCTGCAGCGCTACAACTCCCATTTTGATCATGATGAAGCACCAGACCCCTAGTCATGCCAGATTTTGCTTTTAACTTTTGCTTTTACCCACTGGTAAGGGGTATATAACAAAATTTATTCTAAAAAATGATTACAACAGCAGTAGCAGTAATAAACACAGAATCATAATAAATTATAACAAATTCATCACATTACAACCTTTTATTATTGTTTTCGTTGACGTTTCGGCAAGCGCTGCCTTCGTCGAAACGACTGTCCACCAGGTGTAGCTGTGGTGGACAGTAAGTAATCATAGATGTGTGAAAGTTGGTAGGACCCCTTGTCTCGGTTCATCGACTTGTCGTGTTATTTTCTAATGTGTATTGCTTCCTTGTTCCACCGGTCCATTCTGTTGCTTTCTTTGTCGATCACCTTGGCATGGTCCCAGTCTATGATGTGGTTGAGAAAGATGGCGTGGTCTGTGACTTGTTTTGCTCTGTTGATGCAGATTTGCTGGTGCTTCATGTGTAAGCCCTTACATCATGTTGTGTGACTTCCTGTCGGTGTTCCTGAAGACGTATGCTGAAAGCTCTGCCTGTTTCTCCAATGTAAGTTTTGTTGCAGTTTTTACATGGTATTTTATACACACATTCACGGGCGTCTTGTTGTCCGCGCTTGTCTTTTGGATGTATGAGCAGACTTATTATTGTCTGGAATGGTTTCATGGCTGAGGAAATACCATGTCCTCTGTAAGCTCAGGTAATGGGTTCCACCAGGCCATGTACATATGGTATAACCACTGTCGTCCTGTTTACTTCTGGAAGCTGCGTGGCTGCTTTCCGATTAACCTTCTTCTGTTTAACTGTTTCCATTTGTCTTCTGACCCTTTTGATGCTCCAGTCTGGATACCCGCAACGTGTGAGTGCCGTGTGGATGTGGTGGTCTTCTTGCTGTCTATCTTTCTCTTCTGTTACGATGTTTCTATTTCTTTCCAGAAGTCCTAATCACACTGAGCTTATGCTGCAGTGGGTGGTTGGAGCTGAAATGTAAGTATTGGTCTGTATGCGTAGTCTTCCTATAGACTAATAACTTGACGTGGCCATCGGGTTTTCTCGTCGTTCCGACAAAGGCAGCAGCGGTTGCCAAAATGTCAACAAAAACAATAAGAAAAGGTTGTAATTTAATGAATTTATTATAACTTATTAAGTTACGTTTCAACCTATGAGGCTATTCAAAGACAAATCACAGAATCAGTTCTTGTATAATCTAAAGCACAGTACATCATTTTTCCAGTGAACATAATAAAAATATACACAGCTGCATGAGAATAACAGCACATACATAAGTCTTAATTACTGCAAGCCTATTAAGTCACACACAACAGAATACACGAATGTCATTTTTGGCTGATTTATGAAAATTAACTTGAACTGCTTTCAAGATTGAAGCTTTGTTGTTAAACTGCAAATAAAATACACCGTGTCTCATTAAAAACGTGCCGCTTATATTTTTTTAATAACTCTGTGCAGCATTGGCCAATTTTAATAATTGAGACATGGTGTATATCTGATATGCCTGGCTTTAATTTAATAATGTGAGTGAATTATGAAAAAAAACAAAAAGGGGTTCTTTTTTATGCAACACCATGTATATCCAGTAAATAAGGCATTTAGTGCTGGTTTAATTTTTACCATTGCACTGTATTAAATAGAAATTACATCTGTACAGCAAAGAATGCCGCAAACATTATGCGGTCATGCAACAAACGTTCAACAGTTTAACAGGAATTAACACCTGGCTTGTGATGGTAACATTAAACCGTAACTACCTCCAGCTACCTCACTAAAACGCATGTAAACTACAAACTGCGAATAAAATGCTGCCACTTTATCTGTTTACAATGTCCACCTGTGGTGCAAACACAGAAATGGAACGAACAATGAGCAGATATTCCATATTGTCTCTACATGATGCGTATCATTAAGGCTTTTTCTTCTTCTCAGCCGTACATCGTGGGCAGTACCACTTGCCTTTCGGCTTCGTTGTGAGACCAACGCAGGCGAAGTGAAACCATTCAATCGGACACTGAAATATGCAACAGTTTGAAAGCAATGTTATTCAGACAATGCATAAAATGCATCAACAAAGGACGATAACATTAAATCAAGTCATGTTGACGATGTGTACCAAAACAACAATTCACTGCTGCCTCTTCACTGCTGCCTCTGCTAGTGTTTTTGTAATTAATTACAATTATTTACACCCACAAAAGTTGACAAAACAAGAAACAGTGTTAAAATTAAAGTGCTTAGATAACACTAAAATTAAAATTACAAAGTTCTGAAATAGTGTAACAAAACTGGAAAAAGAAAATTTGAAACAATTATGTGCAAACTTTGCTCAAAAATCAGCAACTAGAAAACTAAGCTGTACTGTGCTTTCTGCAACATTCTCAGACCCACAAACTGTTTACTGGACTTCATAAATAGAATCGACATAAGCCTACAACCAGTCTACTTACCAACAAAGTGTCAATATCTCATCTAATAAATAGCAGTGGCTGAGATATTGTTTAATGTAATCATGAATCCACCCAATTAACACAGTTTCTACACTGTACAGCCTCAGCACTATTGAGCACAAAGCAATAGCACAAAATAGCCAGTTTTCAGCGAAAAAATCAAGAACTTTTTAAGGACTTTTGAGTACCTTTTCCAGTCTCATTCCCAAAACAATATTTTACCACATTATGCTAGACTGTTTCTGGGATCATACATGGTTCTTGCCGATTTGTCAAAATCAAATTCAAGGATTTTTCAAAGACTTTTAAGGACCATACGAAAGATATATAAGGAAAACTGAATTAAATCAAACCGACACTTTTATAGGCATATATAAGCAGGTTCAGTTTACATTCGACAATTTAACACCTTCAAGCATTAATCAAAAACTGGAATTATCAGACAAATTTACCATGCATCAATAGTTGTCACTGAATCCGGTCACTGCATTTTAAAAAATCAAATTCAAGCACTTTCAAGGACTTTTGGACACAGATTCAAGGACTTTCAAAGACCATGTCTGTTTTCAAGGATTTTCCAGGAATTGAAAATCTAGAAAAAAATTCAAAAACTTTCAAGGACTTTCAAGGACCTGCAAGAGCGCTGATCATACGAAAACCCTGTCACATCGTGTTCAATGGTTATGATATCAAACTGACACTCGAGGACTTCCAAGACCATCAGACATCACACTCCAAATCTGCTGAAACCCAATTCGGTTTTCAAAAACTTCCCAGAGAGAAAGGAAAAATTTTTTCCAAGGACTTTTAAGAACCTGTAGCTACCTTGACAGCAGAACAACGAGGCTTACGTCAATGTTGTCGCAGCCAATCATCTCACCGTACGAGACCTGGTGACAGAGACAGTACGTCGGCTCGTTGGGGTCTACAGGCATGTCAAGCACGTCCGAGTGACTGGCTACCAGCGAGTATGAAGGACTTAACAGTGCAGCTGCCACTGCAGCATTCTCATCCGACCTAACACAAACGACAAGATTTCAGCAGAGATAGAAGGACCGATGCAGTGCGACATCATCTCCTTCGTGCCGATAGATGACAACAACAGTGATTCCAAAGTGCAGCAAGGATTTATTGTAAAAGAATCGACAAAAATCTCATTTGCCAACTTAGTTGTGACTACAATTTTAGCTCCAACGATATACAAATTACTTTTAGCAACGTGACAGTGACAAAACTTGGCGTTCAAACATCTGCAGCCAAAATGTCCCAGAGCACAGTGAATGCCCAAAGGGCAGCACCCAAACAGTGGTGCCCAAACGTTATGTACCCGGTGTATGCATGCTTAATAAGAATGCACCCTTGTGCACCGTTTCTTCCACAACAGTAGCCACAACTAGTGATGATTTAATATCAGGATTTCAACTTTCAATTTCAATACAATATCGATACGATATTTTGAAAATATCACGATATCAATGCTATTTTAAAAATGATAAGTATGTAAATCTTATACAAGCACAAGAACAAGATGTGAACGCTCAGCAAGGCAGTTCGCTTTATGTAAATACTAAAATGTGTCAGTGAACTTAAAAACTGACTATAGACTGTCATAAGTGTTGTTAAATTACGACACTATAGTTAGTTTGCTTCGTTTAGTTTGTCGTTTTCTATGTTTATTCTCCTTATTTTGGTAATGCAGTTATAAAAATATAAACTTCTAGCGTAAAATATGACAACATATGAAAAAAATGATATATAAAAGATATTGCAATATATAGAAAAATTCTACATTTTTCAACAGTACGATACGATATATCGATACTGAAAACGATATATCAATATTTTTGATATATCGAATCATCACTAGCCACAACCATCACCAGTACTCATTATGCCTAAAACGTGGGAACGGTCAGGCTGAGCTGGCATGGATGGCTTGCTACCGACTTTTCATTCCAAAATATATTTTAAAATCAAATTATTGTCAACTACCAAAAAACTGATTTCTCGTAGAATAACAAACTAAGTGCAATCAATAAACAATAATGGCAGACATTTTACAATAATCACAAATACAAACGAACACAAATATAACAAAATCGTCGAAAAGTTGCTAGACTGAACACTGATGTACGTACAACAATGACTTCTTCTTCTTCTTTCGTGCTGCAGATTCATCACTGGCGTCTTTTGTGTCACGCTTCTTTGATTTCTTGCCCTCTTTATCTTTAGAACCTGAAACCACAAAATTCGTGAAAATTTGCAAAAATGCCATATATACCAGAAGCGTTACCAAGTTTCCAAAAACGTCAGATCAAACTACATGTATTGTACATCTTGCTTTAAACGCTTTTTCGCATTCAAATTCAACTGGATCTGCATGTGACACTTGCTATGAATCTTACTACATTTTTCTGCAGTGATGATCACTATTGTTCCTCTTCCACCTGTTAAGTACGATTTTGCAGCTACTCTGCCATTATTCTGGTTCAATCATTAATATACTACCAAAATCTATCCGAGAAGTAAAAAAATTTACCTATCTTGATAAATAACTCTGATGTATACTTACACAATACACATTTCATACATAAATGCACAGACAGACTTAGCTTATTCATACAGTGATTACAAATTTAACTTGCTGTAACAGCTTCTAATGCTAGAAATGAAATGTCAGAAAAACCAAATGCTATGATTTATGAAAGGATGCTGGACTAGTTGACCAAATGTATTACTTATAAATCAACTCATCAGATATTCAATATAGGTCTAATGCTACCAGTAGTGTAACTGTACACCAAAACACTTGCTGTCACCATGGAATGGACATCACTGAATGCGTATTATGCAGGGTTGATGTGATTTAAATCAATTGATTTAAATCAATTGATTTAAATCATTGATTTAAATCGATTTAAATCATGATTTAAATCAACAATAAAAATCACGATTTAAATCACTGAATATAAAACTACAAATTCATGTGTAAATGTGATGGCTGTTTTCAGTTTGCAATCTATTATTGGTATTTAGTGCACTGTAGTGCTTGCTAACTCAATTTATTTTGTTGACTACATTAATATTTGGTTATATCTGAGCTGGTAAGATAGCTTAACCTGCTACCTTTACCAAAGTTAACAGCACCAATTACTTGGCCGTGACTCTTGTTAATTGCTCATGTTGTTTCGGAAGGTAATTTTACCAATCAGCATGCTAACAGGTATTAGAAATGTTATGGCCTTCATCATTGTCTATTATTTGCCTTAAAAGTCTGACAAATTGCAGCCCCATAAATATTCATAAACATTAGAATGTATCGCCAGGTTAAAATTGCAAATAGGTATAATTCTTTGACGGGCTACTATAAAAAATAACACACGCAATTTTTTTTAAAAAAGAAACTCTAATCAAGGCCAATTACTGTCATCCACAAACTAACAGATAAAGGTAACACATTGGCTATCACAGGTAGCACAAAGTGGTGAAAAATTTAATAAAAATCAAAAAAATCAATTTAAATCAAAAAATCTGATTTAAATTTTAAAAAATTTGATGCTTTCGATTTTTATTTTTTTAAATCGTGATTTTTATCAACCCTGGTATTGTGTAGAGCTGTCAAATTAATGCATCAATTAACGCGTTAATGCATGAAATTAACACACATTAAAAAAATTAATGTGCATTAAAAAATTAACACACATACATAAATTTATGTTAATTTACTAAATTTTGTGAAGCAAAAGTTTCAATATTCCGTTAAACTGCAGTTATTTGACAACAGAATGAATTCAAGTACCTAAACTGCAGTTGCCGACGTGCCATTCCATCACTACCGTAAATAAATAATTATTCCAACGACAAACTAACAGATTTCTATGACGTCAGTTATTGTTGACTATACGTTTAATAATGTGTTGCTAACTTTCTATATTCAACAGCTGCCCCCAAATGTCGCGGAGCCTAGGGTAATTGACTCCCCTACTTTCCCTCTCAATGGGAATGGTGCGTTAATAACGCGTTAATTAATGCGTTAAAAAATTAACGCTTTGACAGCTCTAGTATTGTGTAATCTCTGAAGTACAAAGCAACAGACAGAAAGAGAGTGAAATATTGCTGGTGCTTACGATCCTGCTGCGATTCAATCGCCTTGTCTTTCAGTTCTCCCTCGAACCTCGCTAGGTCTGAATCCAAACGTCGTATATGCTTGTCGACCTAACACAATCACTCAGTCAGTTCAAGGGTCATCATTACAATGCACGCTTCATCATCACCAATCATCACCATACGGGTTATCATCTTTACACTTGTCATGCGTAGGGTTAGAACAATACTGGATTGGTGTATTAGGCTTTGTCCAATATTTGCCAGTAGTGGGTATTATTGGCCACTGAGCAATATTTTTATTGGCCATCCTACTCAATTCCAATGACCAGGGCAGATAACCAAGTGAAGCTAAATGGCTGCGGTTATCCCCTGTCCCAATTATGCTATCAAACTAAACACTGATCTGCAATTTCAGCATATATATGAAGCTCAGCAAATGTAACTTTAGCCCAACTAAAACTTTACTTCTAAAAACAACTGGGAAGTCAAAGATCAACAACAAAAGAGCATCCTGCTATATTTTGATGCTGGTGGTAGGATGACAAACAACACATCCAAATCATAAAAAAACTGCTCCAAAATTCCCAATATGGTACACACGGAATGACATGCATGGAGGGTAAAATTAGCAAGTTAACTAGCAAACAAATTATCAGAGAAAGAACAGTAGCAGTATCGACAAGTGCACTATGAAGTAAAACTGAAAATTATTCACTACGACAAAAACTATGTGTTCAAAACCTGAAAAATCAAGAATAAAATACCAGTGGCTATTGTTACCATTTCATATGTTTGCATTGCCAGCTGAACTTTATCATCGCCAAACTCTTTGCTCTTGCTAAATAAGTTCTCGATCTTTCCGAGATGTTCTTTGCGCATTTCTCCAGACATTGTTCGAACGTTATTCAGATAGTCCTCTGCGAGGCTGTCAATTTCTTTCAGGAGTGCTATAAAACACACAAAGAACTGTGCATAATCTATCTACACCGGTAACAAACTGTGGCTCACTCTAATAAATAGCATGTCACATTGCATCTAGCAATATTATACTTGTTTATTTCAGAACTGATCTAAAGAAATAAAATGCACTGAATATTGCATAAATATAGTTAAATTCATGTCAGACAAATACCAGTACATTTGAATGCAAAGTGCACACTGTTAAACAGAAAACTGATACTTTGTGATCGACTATCCAGATCCCGCATGAGGTTGAAATTTCTCTGCAGCTCCATTGGCAATGCCTCCAAACCTTGAAAAACACGAAAGCAAAAATAAGTTGGTGCATTAAAGAAATCTTGTCATCACAGCATGCATGTAACTGTACAATAACAATACAGTTAGGCCTAGTAAAGAATCACAAATTCAACTGGTGACTGTCATGCCAAGAAGACGAAGAAGTGTAAAGAATGCCTCTTATCAACCTAACACGACCACAAATGAATCTCTCCAGACCAAAGCAGAGCCACACTAAATGTGTCATGTGCACGTTGCTAATGCGGAGGTAAATGTCGCTATCCAAACTGCATACTTTTACTGCGGCAAATATCATGCACTAATTGGCAGAATACATGTATGCTGAAGTGGCAATAATCGTTGCAGTCGGTGACAAATCTAAGCTTCAGCAGATGCGGTTCGTTGATCCTGCAGTTCTGTGTTGCGCTTCATGTGAAACCAATATACATGGCGCCGTTCGTTAACCGTTGACATCTTTAGCCTATGACATATTTGGATTCACCCGCAGCTGATCTACTATATCAGCATGCTGTATCAGCTAGCCCTCAGCAGCTATGCAGCATTCGTCTCTTTCGTTCCCATTGTCTAGAACAAACTTTCTGCGAGCACTACAGAGCTACTAGTAGCCTACTTTAAGCACTTTTCAACCTAGACTTAAAACAAAAATTCATCTCAGCCTACCGCACAGGACAGGTTGGCCATCACTTGTCTGTGCTAACTCAGCGTTTCTAATTTACAGTTAGTTAATGGACGAAAGCATATTTCGAGATATTGCATTTTACAAATTTTTAGAATATTTTAAAAATCGCCAATTTTTACATATTTTATAATGGTCCAGATGGTTTTCGGAATAGGCCTAACTAGATTACATGTGGACCGTGGAAAAACATAACACAACTTATACGTTCACCGCCACATTAGTGTATTTTGTCGCCTAGTGCGGCAACAAATGTTGCTTCAATAGATTAAGCCGTGTCATATTTCGGCTAATTACTTTCTGTGGGGCTACAGGTAAAAAGCGGATTGCGGATGTCGCAACAGCTAACTCGGTAATTAAGCTGTAATTTGTTAGTTAAACCATCTCCTAAGGGTCATACTAGAGTGCGCGCAGCCGTTATCTGCAGGTGGCCGCCAGCGTGCGACGTGCGTGCACGGCCGGATGAAAGGCACACAGCACACGCACGCACGCAGCACGTCGCACGCCGGGAAGCAGTCAACAGTGCGATCAGCCAGCACTGCTGCTTACGTATACAGTGCGGGCGGCCGGTTAAGG
>Ga0209367_1012067_pt1 | contig 11367 bp, 10 predicted proteins | sample WorMetLIZISLAND2_FD_187412 | JGI IMG/M metagenome (GOLD analysis project Ga0209367, IMG submission 187412) | Marine gutless worms symbiont microbial communities from Max Planck institute for Marine Microbiology, Germany - Olavius geniculatus... ... | reverse complement strand
GAAGTACACATATAAACTTGCGCATGTAAAATTGTGCATTTCTTTGTTTTCAGATGCGATCAACTAGAAGTGCATATACAGACTTATTCATTAGCTTACAGTAAAACTCTATGCAATCGATTCTAAAGTTTTATATTTTTTCACTTTATTTTTTGCTCATTAGACCGCCCGGGACTGATGCGGCCAATTTATATTATGCTGTTGTTTATTTTTTTCACCGCACGAAACAATTCATTGTACAGTAATTACTTATCGCTGAGTTTCTGACTATTCCTGCAACAATTATCATTATTGTGGCTGATTGTAACCGGCACCTGCTAAACCTGTTGAAAGTTTTAGCATCCAAGTAGACCTGTAGGCCTTAGCAGTTGTTAGGCTTTCTGTTTTGTAATAAATGTTTTAATTACAGCTATTTTCTCGCTGATTTTTTTTACATATTTAAATTTAAAAACGTTGAAGATATAAAAACAACGTTAAAATGCATTTACTATAAAAATAAAAAAAAACGTTCGCAAAATGTTAAAAGATATGTCTCCACGATCCTCTTCGTTTGACTTCAAACCTAATTCATAATTATTGAGAACAAGCAATCATAGATGAGAATACCTTAGTTTACAATTTACCTGGTAATTTCACACCAGAAATGTTTAATGCTGTTATTTTTAACCAACAATTCTGTTATAACACAGTAATGTGACCAGCTGCACAATTACGAAATGGCTTAGTTAGTTCTGCAAGAAGTGCACAAGTAAACTTTTTTGGAAACGTCGACTTTTGGCCGCTATCTCGACTGAGTCGACCTAATTGGCTTAGCTTCGTAGTTCGTACCGTGGACAGTCACCCATCCAAGTACTAACCGGGCCCGCCGTAGAGTAACTTCTTTGATTTGACTCAACGCGTTACCAGTCCTATGCACACTGTCATGCGTTATGATGCATCCGCGCATGATTGTCACTCTAATGGTATAGTAGCTCGGTACTGTCCTACACTGTCGTAGTCAACGCCTGTGTCGTTCTATAGAATAGTAGGCTGAGGCTCTATAGCATTGGCCTGAATGATCGAACAGCTCGGGTACAGCCTGTTTGGTTACGGGCTAAATGTAACATCTTCAATATAATAGTCTGTTGTGCCGCTTGCCGCTTGTCTGACTTGGATATTTGACCAACGAACTGGAGAATGTATTTTCTCGTCCGAACAGCCGTTTTATTAGCAGTAGGCCTATATACAGTCGGTAAGTCAAATAGAGTAAGGCTAAATGCATTGCAAAACTTGATAGGTCCAGGGTCGGATTTAGCTGGTGGGAGGCCTGGGCCCAGTGGCGTATTTGGGATTTCAGAAAGGGATTTGCTATCGAATTACAGGGTTTTAAAAATTAAGGGGTTTGGTGGGAGACCCCCTGCTGGTGGGAGGCATGGGGCCCGGGGCCCCCGCCCCCCTAAATCCGGTCCTGGATAGGTCGAGCTATTGGCATGGTTGTCGTTCGTCTGTTTATTCGTAATCGATGTACTCTGGCTAACAGGTAGGTCGTAGAGGAAAACTTATTACACGAATAATTAGTCATGCGTGCAAAACTCGGACGTGCAAAATTTCAGCCATCTAGTGCTAGGGAAACATTTTCATATCCAGAGTTGAATAAACGGGTTAGGAAAAAATGTGCGTTTTTCAACGGAAAACTCGCCATATCTCGGAAACGGTAAGAGATAGGGCAAGTTACTATTAATCACTAATAGGAACTAACATACGCTTTTTCAAATGAAATAAAAATCGTCGACCTTGGATGACCTTAAAGGTCACTGACAAGCAGTACGGTCGGCTATCTTATCGACAGCAGGGCTTCTTGTTTTTCTCCTAACACTCAGTCGCAGTTTGCATGTAATTGGTAAACGCTCTATTTAGTTCGTTAAGTGTCTTCCAGTTACGTGACATGGCGCCTTAAAATCATTTCGTATCACCACTAGGCCTATTGTGTCGTAGGTTCACACGTTATGGGCCAGTTGCTTGTTACGCCAGACAACACTGCCGTAGTCCACGGACAGCAAGTTGTTTTACGCTGTGGCTCTAAAAAACACGACATTATCTGGACTCGCAGGCTGGTTGATGGAACGCGCGATACGATAGCTGATCAGTGCAGAGTGTTGTCCGAATTCGCACCATATTACACCGCACTCAACGATAAATCACGGCATCGCTGTGATCTCGTTATTAACCATACAAGTACTTCTTTAACTGGACTTTACTTCTGCCAAGAGCACACAAGAAGACCCGTACCAGCGTCAGCTTTTGTCACTGTTATTGGTCAGTTGTTTAGCGTACTATGTTGTTATACCATATACCAACATTATTTCTGTAATTACACCATTGCTTCACTACATTATGCATCATACATGTAGCAGCGTTAACCCAATTTTGATGAAACTTTCGAAGAGCAATACAATGATACAGTCATTTTTGTCGGGAATCAATTATAACTCAGTATTTGATTATGTTCCTTATGTACCAAGGACACTCTTACCCATTGGGCATAGTGGTCCGTGGGCCAGACCTCTGTCGTCTCGAGGCAAGGGCCCCTCAGTCCACCAAGCCCAGAGCTCTCAACACTCAAGGGTGTTACGATATCTCCAAATTTTACCGCCGCTTTTCTCGTAGGCTACTGCATTAACGACGCGCGTATAGCGTCCTATTCCGATATCGTATTTTAGGCTTTGCAAAGGGAGAGCAATCATTGCAAACATGTAGTCATTTATTAAGAACTTATGTTTTCAGTTCCTGCAGTTTCGGAATAATTTGAGTAAACTTATACACTTTAGGATGAAGATTAGAAGCATTAGGCCCTATCCCCCTTTACGGCAGGAAACTTTCCCTTGACGTTGCACAAACGCTATCTCCTCCTCCTTCATTTTCCTCCTTTCATTTTTCCCACTCCCTCCAAAACAATCCATTTTCAAGGATCCGGGAAGCTGTGTTAGCTCCACCAACGGGTACATTGCAGCCGCAAAAACATTTTACGCAGTTTGGGCTTCAAAACATATGCTAACTTTTTCATCCTTTATGTAAGCCTACAGTGAAAGCCTATGTTTTGTCGATTTGTCAAGTAAAAAATCCCCCTTCTCCAGTTTGACTTCCCTCCAACAATTTCCAGGAAGCATCCTGCTTCCACTTGTTAATGGAGTGGACACCTCTTGCAAAATATAATTAATTGAGTAATTTACGGTACCGCAGTACAATGAACTTAGTGTGGGACGTGCATTATTCTGCAGACAAAGACGTTCGCATGTCGCAGAACCCGGAATTCGTTTTTCAAGGCGATACACTGCGCATATCTTGTGCCGTGAATTATAGTGGTATACTGGAGCCGGAATTTCACTGGTTTCCAACTCCCGACAGCATTCTGCCGCTTATCAACACCGACAGTTCAGTAAACGCATCGCTTGAAGTCGACGTCACTTCTGCTGCTGTCCAGTTGTATACTTGCTACGTCACTTTTGACGGATTAATCTTACCCTTCGCAGATAACCGGACGTCGAATCCCGTTAACGCGTCTGGTAAGCATAATCACTTTTTACGCGCGAGAGCTAGCATAGCTATAGCTACGGTAATTCTGTCCGTCTGTCCGTCACGACCCGGCACCAATCCAAGACCAGGTGAGATAGAGACTTCGGTTTTAACCGTATGATAGCCTATTGTCTCTAGTATTTCGTGACAAAATTTCATTTCGCTGAGTAAAGGGGATCCCCTCGAACCAGAGGGCGAAATAGGGGCACCCCCCTTAAAAAGCGTTATTTTACCGCTATAGGCTCGTTTAACGTGAAAATGGTTGCAAATAGGCACAAACATGCTGCTAATCATAACAAGCACTGGTGTCGAGCTTCTTAAAATGTCAACATCGACGACTTTGAATGACCTTGAACCCCAAAACTAGCGGGTTTTAGTGAATTTTTCGCTATTTCGTGCTGCGACACGCATTTTAAAAGTGAATTGCGCCAAAATGGCTGAAGATAGACCAAAACGACCTGTGTATGAAATTTTTAGCATTGAATAGACTTTGGCAGTCTAAGTCCAAACCCTCTACGTTCAAGGAGGGTTGCGCAAGCGGGTATCAAAGAGGGGTACCCTTCTTAAAAAGTGGTTATTTATCCGTTGTTGGTTTGTCTAGCGTGAAAATAGTTACAGATATGCACAGACTTGCTGCTTATCATAACAAGCACTAGCGACGAGCTTCTTAGAAATGTCAACATCGATGACCTTGAATGACCGTGAACCCTAAAAATATTGGCTTTTAGTAATTTTTTGGCGATTTTTGGCTGCAAAAGAGTAAATTGCGACAAAATGGATAGAGATAGACCAAGATTACTTGCGAACAGAAACTGCTATAGGCTCTCGCGCGTTTCATGAGCATTAGCTTAGATTTCTTGTTGACTCAGCAAGTGCACTTGTATCTCTTTAGTCTTTTGTCGGTCTCTTGTAAGCTGTCTGTGTCTTGAGCGACGTACTGAACAAACGAAGTGAACTGAACTAGAATGAAATAAAACAACGGAACAAAGTTGTGTCATTTCATTTCAGGTCATGTTATTTCAGTCTAGTTCAGTTTGTTGTTTTTTGCTCTGCACGTGCCTTTGACAACTGCAATTAATCTACGTTGCAACATTAAAACAAAAAAGCCTAGCTATCGCAAAGGGGAACGCGCGACAGCGATGCATGTGTAAAGGCCCGGTGCGAACGAAATCTAAGCTCAAAACCATGTTTCATTTAGACTCGACGGCGGATGACGCCTAGCGCCATATCCAGTGCCTGAATTTCAGCATCGGCTAAAAATCGCAAATTTTCCCACCCTTCTTCTCATTTAGTGCTTTCGTTGGGGGTGACCCCTTTCAAATTTATGGGAAAGCTTTACGGATTATAAAACTAGAGTCTTTCAGGCAGCCGATAGTGAAGATATTTTAGCTTGCACCGTTTTTGACTGATGCGCCCGTGTGACATGGACTGACAGAAGGACGGACAGAATTGCGATGGCTACGATGCGCTACAGCAATATAGCTGCTGTCGAGCATAAAAACATTCCATACATGCATATTAAAGCTGTTTTTAATGCTGACGACCATTTGTGCCTACCGCACTCACGTAAAGGTCTATTTCCACTACGGCTGTGCGTTGCCGTGCATTGCGTTTGAACGCATTTAAACGCGCCGCAACGCGCTGCAACGCGCGTTGCAGCGCGTTAAAAAGGGTGGAGCCATTTTTGTAAAAAATATTAATGAGTTAATATGGCCGACAAATACGAAAATTTATTGACTGTTGGGAGTAGCAGCTTGTTGCACATGTGTTGCGCAAAATAAGAAAACGCAGGCCTAAATTTTGGATTTACCTCGTCATCGCCAACCGGGATGACTAGGGCGAATATCAGCATCTAAAAGAATAGCTACTCTTCCAGCGATACTTTCGGCTGTCTGTCGAGCAGTTTGATGACCTATACTCGGGCTAGTTGAGCGTTTTCATTGGTCAACGCAATTACTGTCGCTCGGATAGTAAACAAAAAATAGAAACACTATCGGCATTTCTATTTTAAACTCAACGCATCGCAACGCAACGCCGTAGTGCAAATGCTTTTTAATGTAGTCCTCTAAAATAGAAAAGTCCGGGATCCACTATTGCATCTAACTTTGGTAAGCCTAGTTGCTGTAGGTCTATACAGTAACTCTAGTAATCCAGTTAGTCCAGCGGACATTGCAGACTGCTGTATTTATATTTCTTGGGCCATAGACCTCTTAAGGAGGTCTATGTCTCTATGTCTTAAGCGGAATCGCTTTTGTAGCGCAAACGATTTCGACTACTTCCTCAAATTTCTCTATAGCGTGGTTTGTCGTCTGTCTGTCTGTCACGTTTGTACATTAATTGCTTGTTTGTACATCACATCTGCTACATCACTTTTCACTTTTCGACATAAACTGAAAACATTTTTATTTCGTCGATCTTATGGGGTGTGACTGTTTTGAACTTTCTGTGTTTTTGTCTCAGCGTTTTATTTTTTTTAGTGTTTCTACGTGTTTTTATCGTGTTGTAACGTGTTCTTGAAGTGCAGTTTGCTAATCAGTTCGTAGTGATGATGACGATGCTTAAACCGTTTGCCAGATTAAATGCATTTTGGCAAACCTGTATGCCTACACTTCTGAGGTCCAATGACACGATGCGTTTAATAGGGTTTAATTCTATCTGGTCATCAGGGAAAGGGGAAATATGAGAGAAAATTGTGACCAAAGTTATACTTCTTCCTGGCGATGAAAAAAGCGAGTTTGCCTATTTTTAAACTACTATGGTTCTGGTTCTTGTTTACAGTGTCTGTGCAGTGTGCGTTAGCAAAGCAACGATTACTGGTGTAACAAACGGATCGACAGTAAATGCGTACACCGCTATCAGCTGCACTGCTGACGACTATGCACATCCACCGGCCAGTTACAGGTGGACAGTGAACTTCCAGTCGACCGGAGGTCCACAGTTCATGCTCGAAGCCGGTTCCCGGTACACCCTGACGTGCAACGCTTCTAATGACTTCAACAGACGCGGCTGTTACGCTACCGACTACGTCGAATTTGAAGGTGCGTCGTAAAGGTTCCGGTCCACCATTTCGAAGGGCCGTCATTCCGATGGGTGGCCAAAAATCTGTTACAGACGACGACGAAACCGTAGCCTACTTATTAAATGCTAAACTAACTCAAACGCCGATCCTCAACAAAAAGCACTATTTCATTTTCCAGTGTTAAATGTATAGTTTCTTCTCCTAGTTTTACAGTAGAATGTATAATTTAAAGTTGTCATGGGCGAGATTTTCTCTAAGTAAAAAAATCAAATTTGAATACCGGGTATTTTTATTTTGGCGGATTATCGGAGCACAAAATTCGGCGGCGAATTCGGATATCGGCTATATGGAGGGATATGCGATATTCTGTTTTTAAACCAGTTTCTGCTAGGTGACGTTACTGCATCACCCTACTGCACGTGACTTGATCAGTCCAAAAGCCAACATTTATGGACAGCCTATCTCTAGATTGCATCTGATAATGATGATGATATATTGCTAACAGTGTTCGTGTCTGTCGTTTTAGCGACAACATCGGATGACAGTCCGCCGAACGCGGTCATTGTTCTCGCAGTACTTACCGGCATCTTGTTGATCGGTTGCGTCGTCGCTATGGTCTACATCATATACACAAGGAGGAGAAAAATACCGACAGGTATATAACGAGAAACAAAGTAATTTGACAGTAGGCAGAATCGTTTTTTGTACTTGCCGGCTGATAGCAGCAATTTGCAACTGCAACAGCATGTTTTGGTTTCTTTAGGTGTCATGAGTGGGACCTTATCTAACAAACTGTGTCACTCCACCGTTTAAATTACCTGCCAAATCATAATAGCATCTAAAATCGGTCGAGTGGTTTAACCAAGGGAGCACGAGTGTGACAGACGACAGACGGACAGACCGACAAAGCTACGGAAAAATATGCGATTCCGCCTAATAAGCAAATACACAAGCTAATAGCTTAGGAACTGGCGACGCCATGCTCAACGTAAAAATTGCGGCCAAACCGCTACAGATTGAGACATGGTTACTATTAACAGCTTATAAGAAGTCGCCAGCACCCTATCCGATAGTACCATCGCGGACCCCTTACAACTTACTGTTTAGCCACAATACATCCGCAACAGACAGACGACGGACGGACGACAGACGACAACTGTCCCATAGACGCGCTATACAGCATACATGTAGCTGTAGCACGTCAAAAACCGACAGTGAGTAGGTAGGTATAACTAGAAACACAGATATCGACAGAGGCTATAAACTTCGTCGCCATTAGGCTAAACGTCAAGTTAGTATGTCTGTCAGACACGACTGAAATTAATTAAAGAGTAAGACCCAAATTCCACTACTTCAATTTTGTGGACTTTGTTGTACTGCATATGTTGCACGATAAATCGAACTTTGGCTAAGTGGGGCTTGGGCGACGGACGGTGTGTGCACGATTTGTAGGCCCTTATGATTGATCTGATTACTACGGCAAACAAATAAATGAAACAGCACTGGGCAGCTACAGCCAAGCGGACGAGGACAGCAGTTCGCAGATCAGCTGGCGATATACATGTTTGGCCCGGACGAGTTGATCGAAGCGACGAGCGGCGGCGGTAGTGCGAAGAAAAACATCTGCGAAGTTGGTAAATACGCAACTGGATGAAGGACGTCGCTGAGTAGCAGCAGCAGCAGCGCTATAAATAGTGACGGTCGGTCGGTTGTTGAATCAACAGATCGACAGACAGACAAGGGTCGGTCGGGGTAAAATTTTGTTGGCAGTATGATGACCCAACCCCGAAAACCCCCTATAGGCCTAGACGCAAAGATCTCGCAGATAGGCCTATCTCTAGCAGGAGCCTAGTTATAGCCCATTTTGTTTCAAATTTTGTTGCCATGGCAACTAGGTGAAGTCCAGGGTAAATTTAAATGACACTGTTAGATTGGCCATCTCCGAAAACCATACCCTAGAACCAAAAATTACGACTCTATCTTATTCACAGCCAAAGTTTTGACCGGTTAAACTTCCAGCAGACGTCCAGCAATTAGCACGTGTATTTTGAATACATTTGCTAAAAGTTTGCTGGATCATGTAAACACCTATATAAGTCGCGATAAGAAATGGCGCGTACAAACGCCACGACAGAATTTTGACAACAAGAACTGCTATAGCACTTTGTGCGTCGCCAGTCAATAGCTATAGGCCGTTTACATGCAGCACTTTTGCTTCGGCTAGTGCCCTATGCTTATGTAAGCCGTGATCACGCGATTAGTCTCTGCAAGGTATGCGCCACTGTCCTGTCCTAACTGACATGCCGGTTACTCCTGGGAAATGTTCACACAAATTTTGGGTTTTAGAGCTTTTTGCTTTGAGTTGGAAAACCGTTTAGAACGGATGGACAGACGGGCGGAAGGAGAAGGGAGACACGCAATGTAGCTCTCCACGGCTTCCCCACCGCAGTTCACTACATCTCTTTGACCACGGGCCATCATCGGTTCAGTAATTCCCGGATTGACAGCGGTATTCATGCGATTTCCCATGGCGGGAGGGGATTCGTATTGTATTGATGCACAGTACATCGATTGACCGTAGATAACGAAAGGGAAGACAACAATGCTAATGTGTTTGGTACACTGGAATTTCACCTACGCTATACTGGCGTTTCACGGCCGTACGCAAAACAATCCCACCTTTACCCTCTGCCGTGGAACTATTCACTGGTCCATCGGCAGATGATCTATTCCGTATAGCTTGACAGAAATATATAATAATATATCAGAAAATGAAATTGTGCGGGTTAGTTGGCCTATACAATACTAAAGAATAAAGATATTTTTATGTGCCTATCTTATTTACAAAAAGGTCTATAGTCGTTCTAAATAGCTAAGGGACAGTGGTGCGATTGACCGTTCCCTTTGTGGACGTCGGTAGTGGGTGGTACTGGACTCCAATTCAGTAGTCGATTCCCTTTTCCTATTCCAATTGGGAATAATCTTTATCTGTACTGTACCGATCTTCACAAGACCAACTGCTAACGAAAGGTAAGAAAACGTAGTATTTATGGATAGAATACCGATTTTGCGTAAAAATCTGAAATTTGAGAAAAATGATCTCGAAATCTCGTTGCTAGGCATATACTGCATTACATCATCGGTAAATCCGCTACAGTATATGCTGCCTGTCAGACCGCCACATAATTTTCGTTGGAAAGTTACACACAACACTGCACCTAAAACACAACGTTTGCCTTAGCAATCACACTTGAGTGACTGACAATGTGCAATATCGTTTTTGTGTTTGTAAAAGTAGTGGAATATAGACCGACTGATTCCCCGTTAAAAAGAGTGCCACAGAAAAATGTTGCCCCCGAGGAATCTGACGTTATGCTTCGTGATACACCGGTATTGACACTGTCATTGACACTATGCGTCTGCGCAGTGGCGTCATGGCAGGAAAATAGGTCACTCAACGGCCCTGAATTTTTGTCTTATTTTTCTCGCCGGAAAATTTTCGGCCAAAAATAGAAAATGTGGGGCTGAAAATTTAAAAAAAAACTTTTACTTTGGGAAAATTTATATAGGCAAAATTAAACTTAAAAGCACCCATAATCTCTGGCGTGGAAAATCTGTAGCTGTCAGTCGAAAAATTAGAACTTCCTACTTGCCCCAACCTTGGTATTGCAACCCGCGACGCCGCTGATTGGTTCTGCTACTGTGACACAGTGACATAGACTAATGCATGCTCGTGCGTTTCAGTGACAAAAATTGAAGGCGCGACGGCGGACATTTATTCGAACTTGCCCGGGGACATCAGCACCAGCAGCGGCGATCCGTCCCGACATGCACCGGCGACGACTAACTACGAGTCACTAGAGGACGTGAGCAGACAGCTGAGACCTGACAGCTACCAGGAGCTTCAGCCGACACCACCCAACGACTACTTGACACTGATTGCGTCAACATGCTGAATGTCTGCGCGCTATAGACTGCTGCATTCTGAATAGCCTACTCATTATTTCAAAATCCTATTTCAAAATGGGCAGTTGTGCCATTTTGGCCGTTCTAGCCCGAAAGTCATGATGTTTTAACCTATTGTTTTTTCGTACTTGTATTTTAAATGCATGATGTGTTTTGAGAAGTGAGAATAAATAACTTAGATATAACTTCAACTTACTCCGAGTTTGTTGTGATTTTTTTATGCGAAAACATCCCGCTCTCGTATCCTCACTATACGTGTAGCCTCGAACATAAGTATGTGCGCTTTGCCAAATTCTAAATACGCCACTGCCAGCTACAGAACAGTTATTATGGGAACTTCAACGATGAAATTTAGCCCCAAGTAACGTTTGTTTTGGGACCGCGATAGCAGAGCTGGCAGTTTCAAATTTTATATTAGGCCTAGCGGTACCCAGAAAATGTATAGCCTACCACAAAATTAACTCGCTATGCTAACTTTAATATTTTGACAAAAATGACAACAAATACTCTGTAATGATAATAATGATAATGTCAAACAATGTCAACTTACAGCGAAGCTGAACAGTCTGCAACAATAAAATACTATTGAATACTAGAAATACGTTCTGTGGAACGAGGTAAAGGTTAAAGATTAAAGGTCGCATATAGCTCCTAATGAGCGAACCCATCTCAGACCTACGGAGCGTCACTTGTCATATGGGATCACACAGTGTTACCTGCCACCCGACAGAGGTGAACGCGCCCCGCCTTAACCCCAGCCAGATAGGCCGGTACTCAATTTACCTACCCCGGAGGGATGGAAGGCTGAGTTGACCTAGGCGGTTGGTTAC
>Ga0209367_1012065_pt1 | contig 11370 bp, 6 predicted proteins | sample WorMetLIZISLAND2_FD_187412 | JGI IMG/M metagenome (GOLD analysis project Ga0209367, IMG submission 187412) | Marine gutless worms symbiont microbial communities from Max Planck institute for Marine Microbiology, Germany - Olavius geniculatus... ... | reverse complement strand
ACCAACACTTTTGAAGTTCCTTTTTATGAGCCTCATTACTGACATGGCCTTACTTGAAGCTTTTATGCACTGGAGACTTGGTTTTAAGCTGTCAACAATGTAGACACCGAGATCTTTTTCTTCTCTGGTGGGGTTTAGCTGTACTGTCTTTCCTGAATCTGTCATATTGTAAGTTGTATTTATCTGGTGGCCAGGATGGAATTTCAACAACCATGTCTGTGACCAGATTATCAGTTCATTCAAATCTTCCTGAAGACTGTTGGAATCACTTTCGCTGCTGATTTTTGTCCATATCTTTGCGTCGTCAGCGAACATCATCATGCTGTTAATAATCCAAGCAGGTAACTCATTCACAAACAGCAGAAATAATAGAGGCCCTAAGACTGAGCCCTGTGGAACTCCACTTAACACTGTTGCCCAGCTTGATAATTTGCCGTTAACTCTTACTGCCATGCTTCTCCCGGTTAGGTAGTTCTCAATCCAATTTATCATCTTTTTGTCAATTCCATACGCCTGTAGTTTCATAATTAATTTCTTATGCGAGACTGAGTCAAATGCCTTTCGAAAGTCGAGGAAAACTACATCTATCCCATGCCCTCCTTCCAAAATCCTGGTCCACGCTTCGAAGGTCTCAACAGGTTTGTTAAGCATGACCGACCTTTCGTGAATCCGTGTTGACAGTCACTCATAATTCCGGTGGTCTCGAGATATTCAGTGAGCTCAGTTTTTATCATTGCCTCCATGATCTTGCATGGTACTGATGTCAATGATACTGGGCGATAATTACCTGGATCACTTTTCTTCCCTTTTTGAAGAATCCACCGCGTGATAAAAACGTCACAACTTCCAAGATGAGGATGAGATTGAGACAATTAAATTGCCATAGATTTAAGCCGTATTTTAATCTAAGCATGAGATATCGCGTACAGTAGCCTACGTTGCTCGGTAATTTGTGGCAATAAATGCCGAGTGCGGCCGGGGGCGTTATCGATCGGTCGGTCGGTCATTCCGCATATTACCCACCGTTCCGCAGCCTACTTCCGCAGATTTCATTCCGCAAATTACTTTCCGCATTCCTCAAATTACCAAATTACCTCTAGTGCCAACTGAACATCTTGTTCCAGGCAGCAATGCACTATAAAAAGTTTGTGATGAGGGCTTCGCCCTGCACCATGTTGGGGAAAGATTACAGTGCTCCCAAGACTCCCTAGCCGGATTAAAGAAAACCTACTTCTACATGGAGAGAAGATAAGAGGAAACAAAAAAATACCCAGTGACTGTTCACGTGTGATTCCCAAAATCAATCGTCAATACACAAAACCTACAACAGTTTAAATTTAAATAGCATCGGCAAAGATGAAAGACACAACAACTGTGACAAATGTCTGTTTTAACAACGCGAAACCTTTATCATTACCTAAATATCGAAGATATTACACTCAACAAAACAACAACAAAACAACAACAAAACATTTGCGTCTTACATAAAAAAATTAAAAATTAACGGACCGCAAATTCTGTCGCATCATCGCATTTTTGGGCCGCCGACCGTTACATGTAGGTCAAGTGGCTTGCCCATACGATGCGTCTGTCTGTTACGCATGTATTGTTGCTAAACAGTATCTCTTGCCGGAACTGTCTAAACAAGTAAATAAGGCTGCCGGACAGCAACTCAGGTCTGTGTAGCCTGACCCGGCCAAGGACTTGGGACCGAAGGCCAGAAAGACACTCCTGTCTTAGAGGCACTTTGATGTCGAGAAAAAGTCCTCGAGGACACATTGGTACTTAATTTGCCATAGGCTACTGCAAGAGATTGCAATCCCGGGATCCCGGCCGTTTTTCGCCTATCTCGAATCCCGGGATTGGCGGCGTTCCAATCCCGGGATTTCGAGATTACAAAAATTGATTAAAATTATAGGCCTACCTTTTTGCATGTTAAATAATAGAAATAAAAATTTTAGCTTTGTGATGAATAAAATATTTTGTGTGAGAGTACTCCGAGCTGTGCACTGTAATTTGTATTTTGACAGTCACCGCCACTTTCTACAGTTCGGATCATGGTTAGATCTTCTAACCATGGTTCGGATAAACCTTCCGTAGGGGCCTATACTACATTGTATGCATAAATTGAGTCAATTAAGTATACCAAACCAATCTGTAAGTCTAACCCTGAAACGGGATCTCTGGATTAGAAATTTCTGATGCAATGAGACTTGCTTACTATAGGCTAACAAACACTGCTGACAGAGCTCTCCGGGGGTACCAACACTGATGACGCTGAATGACCTTGAAATATAAAGGTGGGTTTTAAGTAATTTTTTTTCAATTTCAATTTGTGATGCATATTTCAGCGGCGCACTGCAATTCGAAATTACTGGAGACAGACCAGGACAGCCTGTGAACAAAATTTTTCGCATAAAACAGATGGCAGCAACGATCTATATACACATAGCATTTAAAATAAAAAAATTGCGCTTCAGGTTACAGCCAGCAAAAAATTAGGGTGAGGGTGAGGTGGAAATTTTTTTTTGTTATTTATTTTTATATTATGATGCGTCATGTAATATTAGGCCTACCCATCGAATCATAAAAAACAAACTGACACACTAAATAGTACTTAACTTACCGGGTAAGCAAAGATACTGCAACATTTTAAGCCAGATGTAAACAGTATTCTTCAGTAAAATTTCGAAAATATACTGAAAACTGCGCTGATATTTTTGAAGGTCCAATAAAAATTTGAGAGACGCAGGTTTTTTTTCTAGGGACAGATGGCAACCTGAAGCACGCCAATTTTTTTCTTAAACCTGAGTGTACCTGCCAAATGGCATCTGTCAAACAGTTTAAGCAGGATGCCCGAGTGTGACAGATGACAACAGACAAACAGAAATGGAAAAATATGTAGCAATAGGCAGTGGCTTCTATCCCCCTAAAACTGGAATCAAAATCTGGCGCAACTTCCTCCCTCCCCAGTTGTGGGCTGAGGTTCCCCCATTCCCCCTCCATTTTGGGAAAGTTTTGTTAAAGGTGTAGTTTGCCCAGTGAAAAATGGGAAGAAGTAACAAAATAGTGGGGATTTTTAAAGGTGCAGATTGAAAAATAGGGGAAAATAAAAAATAGGGGGAAAGTTTTGTTAACGGTGTAGATTGCTCAGTGAAAAATAAGAGGGAAGTAAAAATAGGGAAAAAGTTTTCTTTGTTAAAGGTGCAAATTGAAAAATAAGGGAAATTAAAACAATAGGGAACAATTTTTGTTAAAGGTGCAGATTTAAAAAAACAGGGGGAAGGGAAATATAATGTAGGGGAAGTTTTGTTAGGCGTGTAGATAGCCCAGTGAAAAATAGGCTGGGAAATAAAAATAGGGGGGAGAGCTTTTTGTTGAAGGTGCAAACTGAAAATGAAGGAAAAGTAAAAAACATAGGGGAGGGGATTTTTGTTAAAGGTGCAGATTTAAAAAATAGGAGGGAACAAAAAATAGAGGGAAATTTTGATAAGGGTGTAAATTGCCCAGTGAAGATTAAAGGGGAAGTAAAAAGTAGGAGGGAGGTAAAAAATAGGGGATGGGAAAAGTTTTGATCTACAACCTGATCAAAACTCCCCCCATTTTTCACTGGGTGCAAGCTGCACCTACCAGATATAGGGATAGAAGCTACTGGCTATAGGGGTCGTCCATAAATGATGTCATGCAACAAGAGGGGGAACAGATGGACTCGCATTATTAGTTGTGACGTGTGACGTAGAGGAGGAGTTGAAAAGAAGTGTGATGTCAAATACGTCATATCTGTGGGTTTGCATAGTGTACAGCCAAATTCACGTCGCCAACTCGCAGTATATGACCTGACGAGTAGGCCTAGAAACATTTCGGAACACTGTGATTAATTTCACATCATTTTCTTCATTAAGTGGCCAGTAGGCCTACACAATTTTGATAACAGATATAATTTTATATATCATAATTTAGATACACCGAAACGTATCTCCATGAAACTACACCACAGGCTGCCAGGTGGGGTTACTAGGGGGTTGGACGTTTGTGACATCATATGTGATGGGGGTCCAGAGAAATGAGACAAAATATGACAAAGGAGGGACAGGGGGGTTAATTGTATCTTATAATCACGTGATGCCATTTATGGACGACCCTGTAGGTGAAAATGCTTGCATTAAAATGATTCCATTTAAAATACATAGCATAGGGCCTAACAAACAAAGGCTTTTTTTCAGTAAAACTTGACCGTATTCAAAAAAATGCACTTACATTTCTGAAACTGTAATAAATTCTAAGGATGGAGGTTTTTTGAGGTGTGGATAGTCACTAGAAGTACAACAATCTTTTATGCCTTATCACAGAAGTGTGATGCAGCGTAGTTGTAAACGATACACAGAACAATATAACGTAAATGCACGTCAAATTTCAAAGCTAAACTAAATCAGATGGGCTCAGAGAGAAGCCGATAGCGACTTGTTTCACCACCGTTCTCGAGCAAGAACTTTACAAGTTCCAACGGACTTCGGCGAAAACTGACAACAACGTAAACATCCCCTCCATGGTGACCTCTATGGTAGCATTGACATTCAAGGTGATTCCTCCCAGCTTCGGCAATTATTATGCCTCGTTCTTGATGGGTTAATTCCGGGGAGAAGACGAGATCACGGCGACCACCGGACTGTTGAAACTCTGCAATCATACGTTTGATGGCAGACTGAAAATGCACCAGTGGTCTGTCAGTACCAAGCACAGATCGGTCATCGAAGCCAACGAGAGACGCAGACTGAGGAATGGTTGCGTTGTTATTTTTGTTGCCAACGACCACTCCGGTCCAGCCCACTGTTGTCAAAAACTTGTAGTCGATGTTGTCACTTGAGATGCTGCACGAATAATTAGTGCTTGCAAGTACCTGCCACAGCACAACTGTAACTCAACCCCACACTAAAACTTTACACTAACGCTAATCATAATCGAGTACAACAACTCGACAATATTTGACTAAAAAGTCGAGTACAGGTACTCGTTGTTCAATGCATCGATGAGTTTTGCAACTCGACAAGTGCTGCATTGAACATCAAATAGCGAGAACTAGAAACTCGAAAATCAACTCAATTGATGATTTTCTATCCTCAACAAACCACGTGCTCAAAAGTTCGACTCAAACAGATATATGAAACCAAGTGTACCCTGCATGCTTATTCTGCATATCTGCTATTGTGGTAAAGTTTAAAAACACGGTAAACACATGGAAATCACATCATGCTTTCCACTGTGATACTGTGCCAATATTAAACGCAAAATCATGTTCAACAGTGTCTATGTCTATGATCAAACTAGACATTCGGCCTGGTCTTTATAGGACAGAATTAGTAATTAATAGACCTAGGTTTCCACGGAAAAATATTTCCATGGATGTCTACTCAAATAACAAAATCCAACAAAACGAAAGTAATCATTTATGGTATCTCAAAGTATCACGCTAAATCAAATGCACAAATTATTGAGCTTACAGACGTGTTATGCATCATTTAGCACCTCCCTGCCTTAAAGAAGTTCATTTTCACTCGTACAAGAGCAGAATATCCATAGCTGCCAACTGCCAAGGTCTGGAAATCAAAATGCGTGAGATCAACCATCAATTCCTCTCCCTCCCTTCTTTATTTCTTCCCCTCTCTCTCACCTCCTTTTTCTCCCATTTCGCCCCACGTGCGTCTACGTCCATTGAGGACTAAGCTCAAACCAAATTACTTTTCTCAAGGGAGCAACTTCTAGAACTTCAAGGGGGGCAGTCATCGTTCCATCAAAACTTGAGCAGAGGTGTTTTGTGACTCTAAAATGCACAAAATTCGTTTTCGACTGGGGCTTTGCATCAAACCCCATTAGAGGATTTACTTCTAAAGTTTTCTACCGACACCCACGAGTACTGATAACGTCATTGGGAGCACCTGACTAAGCTTGACGTGACAGGGGTTTGAGTCGACATTGAGGAGGGAACAGAGGGAGGTAAACATTGGAGGGTGGATTGGGGGGTGGCATAGTGCCAAAGGGGGGATAGACACCCCTGTTTTGCCCCTTCCATCTTTTGTCCTTTTTTGTTCCTTTCCACAAAATCCAGAGGTCTGGGGAACATTGTAATTAAGCTCTCCAAGTGAGAGCCCCAAACGCCAAGGCATTTTTGTGCATTTTAAGCTCTGAAGTTGCGAATAGTGAAAACGACTTTCTGACCATGCTGTACAAAATTGTGTATATTAGACAGAAAAAATGAAATGCATGAGATAAAACTTTAGCGGGCAAAGAAATGTGAGCTAACTGAAAATGCGTGAGACTCATGCAAGATGCGTGAGACTTGGCAGGGTTGAATATCTTCTCCACCCACAACTGACTAGCAACCGGACAGTAACGGTAAGTAATCTACACGTAATTTGGGTTATCATACGTTCATACCTATCCAAGCTATGCCTAACAACAAAGTACACTGAGAGTACGTATTAACTTTTTCAAGGTTTCAAGGTATTGATACCTCATGCCGTGTCACACTGTTTACTGCAGAAAGGCCCAGCTGCTTCTTCTGGATCGTGTAGCAGATTGAACTGAGCCGGTTCAGTGCCTGTTCAGCAGCAGTTCTCTTGGCCAACTCCTCTGTATGACCGACAGTATCGGCCGCAGTGTGGCTGCCCAAAATCAGACGACAACGATATCCTCGCCCCTTGACTTCAGTCACATTGTAACTCAAAGGCCAGTTGTTGAACTCAGCACTCTGTTGCAGTATGAGATCTGTGTTCTTTCTCTTGAACCGGTTCTGCAAAATGACAAAATCTGCCAGACTGCAATCTGAAAATGTCTTTGAATTCGGCTGGCGCGAAAGTGTGACATTCTCACTAGAACTATCAGCTATATTCTTTCCCCCACATCAGCCATCTGGACTTTGTTTCTGTTGATTACATCCCTTGTCAGCGACCGCAGGCTTCTGTCTGCAAGTTGAACCAACACTACTAGATGATGCTGCAAGTGTATCGTCAGCTCCAAGAAGCACATAACAGCGTCCAAACTCACGGCTTTCCTGTAACTGTAAATGCGGCTTGCTCAGCAGTTTCACAGCAGCACTGTATGCTGCCTGTCTTGCTTGTTCCCTTCTAACACCAGCGCCACGTGCAACTAACACGTCACGAACCGAGAGCTCGCACAAAGACTGCAAAGCAACGTCGCTGTTTATCCACACAATCCTCTTCTGCAACTGAGTTTCGGCAACTGCCATCTGTATGATATCAGCATCTGAAAGTGACGACCCGGCCAGACATTTTACTCTCTGCACAAAAGGATAAAACTCTTCTGTCAGTGGTGTAATATCCATGTTGCACTGTACCGATGCAGATATCTGCGTCTCGCGCAAGCAGGTGTCATCTGTTCTCACATCGTCATTCGCAAGTAACAGATCTGATGGCTTCTCAGCACATGTCTCAGTGCCAAGTTTATAGTGATCTGGACAGTGGCATTTGTCACCATCATCAGCATTCACTTTGGGGCCAGGAGAATCTTTTAACCGCACTTTGTTGGTAATAACACAGTTCTGATCGGGAAGCAAAACACCAGACAGCACTCCTACAAACAGCTGCTCTGACCCGACAAGCCTATAGAGCTGGCTATTTTCCGCATCTTCCAGGAGCCGCAGATACGGCTTCTGCAGCAGTTCGACAGCAGCATCGTATGCTGCATGTTTTGCTTTTTTTCTTACTCGGCCCATTGCCAGATGAAATCTCAACGCCACCAACGGATAAGTCACAGCAGAAGCCGGCACCAGCTATATACATATTGTTATAACTTTCTGTTGGACACATCTTGATTTTAGCAAGTGCTTTGTCAATCAGACGAACGCTGTTGATGATAGGCACTTTAGATTCAGATATAGCCTTTACTCTACATGCAAAACGATGAAAACAAGCAACTAGCCATGATAGATCAGCGCTGTGAGGTGACGGTGGTAAATCTTCTTTATCTTCTTCATCAGCAGTGATAATGCTACTGTTTGGCCGGAAACTAGTACTGGGAGGTGAATTCACTTTAGCATCATCCGGCTCTAAGAACATCTCCAAAAAAAGCTCTTTCTCTGACCCAGCAATCACTACTGTATTTGGCTTCTGCTCACTCAAAGCATCATCTGAAGTTTGAGACTGAACACCAGACCTGCTACTGGTATCACTGACACGTGACTGGTCTGGCAGTGTGGACAGAGAATATGGTAATTCACTACTAGCACTGACAATCAATGAGCTGTCCGTATTTGGCATATGTTTTTTCTTAAGCACACAAACTTCTGCCACTGACGTATCGGCAAAATGACAACCCTCAAGAGAACGCTGTTGACACTTTACATTACTGTCCGTTTCTGACAATAAAAAATTTTCTGCACATGTAGCCAGCATGCCAGTGCTGCAACCTTTAGCATTTTCAGGTTTTTGACAAAAGAAGGGGTCAATAACAACTGGTGATGAGAGAGCAGTTTCTGGTGTATGCTGAGACTCAATGTCAATGAGTGGTTCATCTAAACCAACTATCATCAGTGATAGGTTAACCAGGCGGAATTTATACGGCTTCTGCAAAAGCTTGGCAGCGTTCGTATATGCTTCATCTGTTGCTTCTGTTTTCCCAGCAGCTTCACCAGTGGCAACCAGCACAGATGCCACATGCAGACGACAGCAGTAACCACACGATTCCTTGAGTGGAACAACATACGTGTAAGATGAGAGATTGGTTGCCTTGAGTGCCAATGTCACGATTGTGGTAGCACTTTTCGCAGTTGCTGTATCACTAAACAGAGCTTTGACTTCGCCTGAGAGACGATGAAAAGAAGTCGCAAGAGCTGCAGTACTTAGTAGTGCTGCTGAAGATAGATTGTTTCTGGCTCTCTGTGCACAAGCATTGCTGTTAGGCAGTGAGCCGTTCCGGCCAGCAGTACAGGTCATTTTCTGTTGATCAAGTTCATCATTTTGCAGTGGTGGTAATATATGGGATGCTTTCCCAACAAATGGTTCTTCTGACCCCAGAAGTCTTACTGGACCACTACTCCATGAACCTTCTAATCGCAAATACGGCTTACAAAAAACCTCAACAGCAGCTGCATACACACACTGTCTGATGTCTGTCTTTGCAGCAGTCACCATGGACGCAACAAGCACGCCATCGATGAACATGCTGCCGCAGAATGGCTGTTCGTTACTGATCTGTAGATACGTAGGCACGTTGGCACAATGCACAGCAGTATCAATAACATCCTTATCTCTCACGTTCGTTAGCACATGCAGAATTGTCCTCACATTGCTGGTAATGTGGTTCAAAGTGTCAATCAGCTGATTCAGCCTATCACTGTCTATATGCTGCTTGCCGCAAGTGACTACATCTAAAACAGGCAAACGACAGTCACTGCTAGTAACATTGAGCTTAGCCACAACATCATACGATTCTGTAATGGAAGGCACATGTGAACCAACCAGTGTCAAAATTTCGTCGGAGCGTTCTTGCAGGTGCAAATAGGGTTCCTGCAGAACTGCTATAGCATGTGAATGAGCAGAATGCCGTGCCGCCATTTTCGTCTCACCCCGACCAAACGCAATACGTACGTCAGCAACAAGAATATCAGAAATGCCGCTAAATCCTTGTGGATAAAAATTAGACTGCTCCCTCAAACGTGTGCTATAAAGTGCCATTTTCAAAATCTTAGCATCATCTTTTGGTACCCTGGCTGTAATCATCTTACAGAGTGCCTTGACTCTGCTTGCTAAAAGCGATAATGCCGATACCCTGGCAGACAGGTCCTTTGTGCAAGAGAGAAAAGTAGAGTAAGACAGGAAATTAGTATCCGGCCCATCACAATGTTCATTGCCATCATGTAGCTGTGAGTCTGAGACTGAGTGGCAGAGATCAGAGACATGTCTGTCTTCGACTTTCGTTATCGACGTCACATTTTTTCCATGACTGAAGTCATCCTCCACATGAAGATCTACCAAGTTATTGACGACATCCGTTGATGAGCGTACTACAGAATTACTGCTATCACAGACAGAGATGTTGCTATCACCTGCAGCAGAAAACTGGAAAAATGACACAGTGCTGTCCTGTACACGTGCACGTGAACAATATAATTCTTCATCGACATTGTGCAAAACTGGGAATGTAGTTTGAGAACTGTAAGTTTCAGAAGGACATGCATAGTCAAGATCAATTAGATTATCATCTAATGTCTCACGCAGACTGCATGTCTTGGCTAGCAAAAGCCTTTCTGTCGCATTCGCCATACAATATCCATCAATAGATTCAAGTACCTGCTCCATAGCATTCTGTAACAACACATAAAACACCACTAATCATGTTTAGCTGACCATACTTAACTAAAAATGCAATAAAATCAACTTTGGCAAGCAAGTCCCTCTGCAGCTATTTTTTGGACATGTCAACTTGCATTATTAGGCATATGTTAGCCACAAAATCTGCCTCATGGTGGCAATTTTTTTACAAACGTGACCAGAAAAGTTCAAGCCACAGTGTTAGAAGGTGTTACTGGCACAGCGACATGAAAAGTTACATCAAAGTACCCCTTCAAAGTACCCCTTCTAGGCCTCTCAGAAGTGGAAAATCTGGAAAACATGGAGGAACGACGTTCCCCCAGATTCCCCCTTAGATTCCCTGATTATATATATATGCATATAAAACGGCTGCAGAACTGCTTCCATCAATCAGGGTAATGTTACAGCAGGCAGAGGAATTATGCAGGCTGAATAATTAACTCTGGATTTCTTGCCCACATACGTACGCTTAACATAACCAAAGTAAGCAAAATGTAGGGGCATCATACAAAGAGCAAGAACGTTTCGTTTTTAGCGCCTGACAGCCAAGCACTAATAACAGAATTTGCGAGGCAGGGTGGATCTGCAGGGTGAATCTAAACAGGGTAAATATTCAGAATAGCACCGTCAAGCCAAATAAATGTAGATGTATATAATACAAGATAATGTTCATATGAAAACGGAGTCTGGCCAATGCATTTCAATAGTTTACAGTATATGTCTGTTTAAATATAATCATCGTACAACAGCAATGATCCTTTCATCCTTCTCTATTATTTTAAATTTTTAACTAAACAATAAACATTGTCAGTCACAAGACAATTCGATTCGTCACCAGCGCTTTACTATAAATGGTTCATCGTCACCATGCGTCTATATGGCACCGTCACGGAGATATGGTGCCTCAAAGATAATGGGATCACGACCTTGACCTTTTGACATGACGTCATCGATCACGTGACCATTCGACTCTCAAGGGTCGACTTCCTATAGGTGGTCCATAGTGACCACGCATCTATCTTGCACCGTTATGGAGATATGGCAC
>Ga0209367_1012064_pt1 | contig 11370 bp, 7 predicted proteins | sample WorMetLIZISLAND2_FD_187412 | JGI IMG/M metagenome (GOLD analysis project Ga0209367, IMG submission 187412) | Marine gutless worms symbiont microbial communities from Max Planck institute for Marine Microbiology, Germany - Olavius geniculatus... ... | reverse complement strand
ATGTAAATCTGCACAAGGGGTGCTTCTCGGCAAATAGGTGAAATATACGCAAAATTTTTTCTAGCTGTACATATACCTTTTTTCAGAAACTCACCTACAGGTCAGACCCTTCGGCGGATTTTTGCGCGCGATGGCTCAAACGACGCGGTCTCGCACAAAGATGTGCCCTTTGGAAAAAAAAATTGAAATTAATATTTAACGTATTTATTCAACAAATTCCAAAAAATACAATAGAGCCTACGGGGAAAAATTAAACAATTCTTAAAACGGTCATAACTTTGACTGTGTATAAGATAGAGTAGTACTTTTTGGTTCTAGGGTATGGTTTTTGGGAACGGCCAATCCAATTTTACCCCGGGCGCTCCCTGGTTGCCATGGCAACGAAATTTGGGACAAAATGGGCTGTAACTCAGCTTGTGTAAGATATTTGCGAGATTTTTTGCATCTATAGGGGGTTTTCGGAGATGGGCCATCAAAAAATGCTGCCAATCGCATTTTCCCCCGACCGACCCCCGTTGCCATGGCAACGAAATTTGCGACAAAATTGGCTATAACTCGGCTTGTGTGAGAGATATCTGCGACATTTTTGTGTCTATATGGGGGGCTTTCGGGGATTGGCCAGCGAATGCTGCCAATCGATTTTACCCCGACTGACCCTCGTTGCAATGGAAACGAAATTTGGGATAAAATGGGCTATAACTCGACATATGTACGAGATATCTCCGAGATTCTTGCACCTGACAAGAGGTTTTGAAGATGTAGCAAATAAATAATTTTAGTAAGTCTACTATAGTTGACTTTCGTTGCCTTGTTAGTGCGACTGCGCACGCTAGGTTCCTAACGTAGGCGAAGAGAAAGAGTAGGCTGTACGACATCGGTGTAATATATTATTGACCAGCGACCACCCGCCGACCGACCGACTTCCCATCCGGGAAATTTTCTACAATTAATGGCGTACCTCTGCAATCGGTCGCCCGATTCAGTTCGCATTTGCTTCTAGATGATATTTCGACGTGCGTTGATCGATTGATGCAGATGCTGTGTACTTTGCCCCTGGAGACTACATCACTACTGACGCATAGCACAGAGGTTGGAAACATAAGGTAAATAAGTCTACTGTATGAAGAAAATGGAATGGGGTCTTGTGAAAGCAGCTACGGAGAAGTAGAGGAGAAAATAATGAACAAAGAGTAGATACGTTGAGCGCAATCTAAAACGCTTTTAATTGTATGTGCGTTTATGACATTAACACCGGAAACCATGTTCCATGTGCTCTGCGCATGCGTCCGCAAGTAGACCTACACGTCATTATTCGTATAACAGAAGTCTGTGTTTAACGCGTCTCTGATATGTTCGATGGCGTTATATGGACGTGAATTGATTGACTGACTGATTGATTGATATTATCGAAAATATTATGTCGATGGTTCATGCTTCTAACTCGTACTGAGTCTGCTTTGGCGCCAACAAAACTAAGCCCACACAGCGTCCTATTCAAACTAGCACGAACTGGACTGTCTGACTGTCGTTCATCGCCAAGAATAGCAGTTAGTCTCAGCACAGTCGCAGTCAAGTCGTAGTCGAGTCGTAATTCTGTCGGCTGTAGTTGCACTGGCTGACTGTGCGATGACAAAGGACGACAACCATGAACCAGCAAGCACCCACGATATCAAATATTCACAGTGTACTGCACGATCCGCCGTCGTTGCTGTTGAGTATTGACGACGCTCGGTGTGCATAGGGCCTATTGGTGCAACGTGAAGTACCCATCGACAGCTGTACAACTGCCTAGCTTCCTGTTCATCATTCTCTGAGACAAACCGACATTAACTCCGAGTGCTAGTTTAAATGGGTGCTACAGAGTGCTAAAGACATTTTGTGTTCGGGTGTTGAGAACGCGGTGCTTGGGCGTTCTTGCAGTTATGTCGTGACATCACAGCATGCCTCCTTAAACTACGCCGTGGTCCATAAAAAGGTGCCACTTTTATTTTTTGAATAGCTTCCTAAAACAATGGCCAATTTTAAAAATTCTTGGCACGCGACATCAAAAAGAAACTAAACGCAAAAGATTATAGTTTTGGCCACCTCACATCATCTTTATTATTCCCGACCGACTGTATTAAAGCTGTAATTTAGCCATAGCGTGTGTAATTCAGAAAGCTATATTTTTATAAACAATATAATGTATGACACGACGATATGATATGAAACATATCAGCAACTCAACCAACACCATTCGTTATAATTTGCTGCCTGTGCCTCAGATTCGCAAATGTTTTGGTTCTAGAAGTTTTTCAGTAGCTGCCCTCACTATTTGGAATTCCCTCCATATTGACGTTCGCAACAGTTGTTCAATAGCTTCCTTCTGTCGCCATCTCAAAACTGTCCGTTTCTCAACCTTCTCATCTCTAATGCCCCGCCTCACCCGAGCGCCTTAGATTCATAATTGTGCGCAATAGAAATTTACTTACTTATTTACTTATATAGTCATTCAAGCCCAAATTTTACTTCCTTTGGTTTGCCGTGAATTTAATGTACAGCAAACTGACAGTTGTACACAAGTCCGTAAAAAATCGAGGTATATATAGTGCAGTTTGGACTTTAACACGAGTAGTGTTGTCGTAAAAGGAGATTTTGTCGGAAAAATTTTAGGTAACGCAGCACGTAGTATTACGACTGCAATGTGCAGAAACGTCGCTCGGTCGTTCATTAGAGAAAAACGTGACGATAACACGTCACGATTGTTAGTCAGTCTCAGGACGCGACGCGACAGTTTGTCGGCAAGGCGTCGTAATGACCACGACAAAAAGCCTGTCAGAACTAATTCACTCGCAACAGCATCATCATCATCAGCAGCAGCAGCGTCAGTGGCAGCTGCAACGTACGCCTACTTTAATCCTGTAAAGAATAATCTCACTATAATAATATTGATTGTTACAAATTTATAATAAAAAAAACTCCCGCGAGTGCAAATTTAAAAAGAAATAAAAAAGACCCCTGATGTGTAAATAAGTAAAGAAAAAACTTTAAACAGCGTGATTTGAGCTAATTACCAAATTTAAATTATAAAAAGAATTCCAAGAGTGCAGATCTCTGCAAAGACTCATAATTAGCTTACGCACTCTCGTCAGCGATTTTTCCATAATCTGATTTGGAGTAATAGATTTTCCTGTTTTGACATTTTTCACAGTTGTTAATTTTACCGCAAACTCAAATTACATATTCGAGATGTAATAGAAAATGTGTAGAAATTACTGAACTTGATTTAGTCCGGATCCAGATAAACACAAAAACTTAATCGACTGTTATGCCTGCTGCTTACGGGCAGGTTCACGTTTTTCATCGACTCCATCTTGTCCGCTCTAGCTCCTTGAGTTGTAAATAATCTATGTCCTTGAAGTGTGTCTCCAGTAGCCAACTCAGTAGCATTTTTGGCTTTCCTCTTCCCTTCTTCCCTAGCAGTCGACCTTCCAACACTGTTCTCACCAAAGAACCATGACGTAGCACATGTTCCAACTACCATTTCTCTCTACTTCTTAGTGTGTCTATGGGTTTCCTTCTTGCTTCAACTGTTTTTATTACTTCGTCGTTGTTTTTGTGTTCCGTCTGATATCCTTAACATGCGACGCCAAATCCACATTTCAAATGCTTCAATCTTTCTTATGTCACTCTTTTGCAGTGTCCATGTCTCACTTCCATACAGTGCTATACTCCGTAAGAATGCTTTGACTATTCGTTTTTTTCAGCTGGAGGCTGAGGGATCCACACACGAGATCTTCCTTCTTGTTGAAAGCTTCCTTTGGCAATGCAATGCAACGTTTTACTTCACATTCTCTTCTGCAGTCCTTGGTCACCATACTTCCAAGGTAGCAGAACTGTGTGACTGACTCCAATTCTTTACCATTGACCATTCCATTATTCTCAACTTCCTACCCTTCCTCCCTGGCATTCGCATAACTTTGATTTTTTTTCAGATTTATTCGCATGTTGTATTTCTCTGACGTCTGTTGGAGAACATCCATTATGCGTTGAAGTCCACACCGGGTACGAGACACCATAGCCTGGTCATCTGCAAAACGGATCGATTTTACCAACACACCTCCAACTTTAACCCCTTCTTGTATATCTGCAAGCCCTTCGTTTATGACATGCTGGGTGTAGATGTTGAGCAGTATTGGAGATAGTGAACAACCTTGTCGTACTCCTTGCCCAATCTCACAGCAACCTAATAATTCGTTGTTTACTCTTATGACAGCTTATGCCTGATACATCCGAAAAAAATCATGGCAAGCGACGCCGATTATTACTCCCTTACAGTTTTGGTAATTTTTCTGACAAGCAAACAAACTAACCGAAGCAAAAGCACAGTTTGAATAGTATAGGTAATAAATTTCATGCCTTGCTAGAGCGCACGCGTGTCCTTGTAACTACATACTGCTTTGAAAACTAATCAAATTGCCCGCGGTTATTACCTGCTTATAATCTTTTTCCATCGCGCTAATTATTTTCATACACTGCAAATAACCAAAAGGTGGTCAAGAAAGTACTAAATTTGGCGTGATTTATAGTAGTGTCCTTCGCTCGTTGTAGTGTTAAAATTGACTACTATAATCAAATCTATAGGACGAAAAAAGTCAACAATTTTAACAATAATGAAAATACTACGGCTACAAATAAGAAAGTAAGTAATTTTAAAATGAGTATTTGGTGCCCTGTGGTGTCTTTTCTCACTTTAATACAAGCATCGCAACGGCGGCATCGAAGATCATCAGTAAATTCAGTAAGATACATTATGTAATAGAAAATGTGTAGAAAATACTGAACTTGATTTAATCTGGATCTAGATAAATACAAAAACTAAACTGACATTGCATTGCTAAAAACAAACGAAATTTACATGCAAGTAAATCACCGGCTATTTTGGCCACTAAGTTGCAAATTTACCTTAGAATTTACTTACTTTAGTAAGCGGTTGACGACCACAAAAGCCAGAGATCAGTACCAAACAGCGAAGAACAAAAACCAAAACTAAAATCGCATTTTTACAGCACCGAGTCTGTAGTCACGATAGTACATCTCTGTGAGAATAAAAGCAGTTTTATACAAAGCCGGTGTCCGAAGACCAGAAAATGTAGTTTTTTTTACTTATTCACCCAACTTCACATGTAACGTAACTACCAGCCGGGCGCAAAATTCAAGCTGCCAATTTAATCTAGTACATCAACTAAAGAGCTAAAACTTTTTTAAAGGAAAATGAAATAAAAGAAATGGAACACTAACTGATACGTAAAATGGGTTAATATTGCAGGTGTCGTGGCTAATCTGCCTATAACTCGCTCTAACACCGCGGCTCTAGTCTAAGCCTCTCCGTCGGTGTGCGTGTCCGCGTGCCGGCGTCAAACTTAGGTGTGGATGCGGCTTAATACCGGGCGACGTTCAACATAAGTCAGGCAATATATGGATCAAAGAATATGCCGCCGACATCACACGCACATACACAGACACGCACAGAGAAAGAAAGACACGGTAATAATAAGGCGGTGGCCGGTGTGCCGGGAAAGGGAGATTAGTTGTTGGACTAAGCAAGACGCCAAGCTAGGCGGGCAGGTAGGTAAGAAATCAATGCTTATACATGTAGGTCGGCTCCAAGCAACGAACGACAAACAGCATACTAGCTACTACATTGCACTCGGCCAGCGTTCAATAGCCACCCACCCCCACTCGCTGCTCCACTGGTTCGATTTGTCGTGTCTTCACTGTGCAAGTCGTACAGCATGTCAAAGGATGTTTAAATTTGTCGTGGGTTTTTAAAAAAAACTTTTTGCAAAGTCGTTGTAGATTGCAACTTGTGGATTAATAAACGTTATACTCCGCAACGAAGAAGTTGGCCCTTTGAGCGGCTCTAATACAGCTGGCTTAATTGAGTGATCTCGAGATTAACAGTCTGCTGCTGAACCGGATGTTAATAAATTTTATGACGGCGGTGAAACCGGAAGTCGCGGAGATGTTGTTACATGCTGTCTTAATGTTTTCCGGTCGTGACAATAATTAAATAAATGTATACAGCGCATCACAATTTCGGGCAGAAGCCCGCCAATCACAAACCATACATTTTAAATTCTAATTCTATATTGCGTATATACTGAACCGTGTTCAAGGCCAGGTGTAGCGATTGCAATCCCGAGATCCTGAATCCTGGGATCCCGGGATCCCGGCCGTTTTCGCCAATTCCGAATACCGGGATTAGCGACGTCCCAATCCCGGAATTACGAGATTACAAAATTAGTTAAAATCGTACTTTTTTCGCGTGTTAAATGATAGAAATAAGAATTTTAGCCGTCAGCTGAATAAATTATTTATGTTCGCTAGAGTTCCACTCTTTGCTGTGCACTGTAGGCCTAATAATTCGTATTCTGACAGTCATTATCACTCCCTGCAGTTCGGATATACCTTCCGTATAATACTACATCATATGCACAAAATAAGTCAATAAAGGATACTAAAATGACGACCAATCTGTGAGCCTAATCCCGAAACGGAATCCCGGGATTACAAATTTCTCAATCCTAGATCCCGGAATTGAAAATCCAATCCCGGGATTGCAATCACTAGCCAGGTGGCATTCGCTTGCTAAGAAAGGGGGGTGCAAAAGGCAAAATACGACTGTCATTTGAGACTAAAAATAGAGAAAACGTAACCTGTAAATAAAGCAAAGTAGATTTCGTGAAAATTTTGCTAAAAGCTTTAATAGCCGGCACCACTGAACACGGCAACCATCGCAAAGTGAAGGTCGGCTATGGTCATAGGCGGATTTAGGGAACCAAAAGGGCCATGGCCCCCAAGATGCTAAAGTCGCCCTTTTTGTCTCGCATATGCAGTGCAGTATAAATTTGTACAGATACTAAAGTACGACTTTGCCCCCAACTTCAACTCCTAGATCCGCTTATGGCTATGGTCATAGGTGAAACGAATGTTAGCACTAAATAAATGTTATGTGTTTTACAATGTCTTCTTTGGCTTTATTTTATACGTAAACACATCTAAAAAGTTTCGTGGCCAGCACACAGCTACTCAAAATACTGTCGCCGTCGTCGACGACAAAACCAACAGCAGCAATTAGCCTAAACAAAGCACGATTCAAGTTCAACCCCGACTTATTAAATGAAACATAACCAAACTCAACCCGAAACAAAGTCTTAATTTGTGGTCCAATCCGATACGATCCAACTTCAATAATGATTATACGTAACGTCACTACCGTGTCTATAAACTGTTTTGGCAGATTAGCTTTGTTTACACGAATTCGCGGTTCCATCACTTTTTGCCATTTTTCGTCGATTTTTACGCGCGAAAGCAGCTACTGCTTTCAGCGCGTCTTAGCCATCGCAATTCTGTCTGTCTGTGTCTGTTTGTCTGTCTGTCTGTTACACGGGTAGATCAAAAACGGTGCAAGCTAGGATCACCAACTCTTCACCGTCGGCTGCCTGAAAGACTCTAGTTTCAGGAACCATAAAGCTTTTCCATAAATTTGAAGGGGTCACCCCGAACAAGGGCGCTAAATGAGAGTGGGGTAGGCAAAATTTGCGATTTTTGGCAAATAAGTCGCTGTATCTCAGTAACGGTGCGAGATAGGGCCTAGGTTACTATTAATCACTAATAGGAAGTTGCACAATGGCTCTCGATTGGCGCCGAATTCAATGACCTTGAACGCCAAAATAGGGGGTTTAATGGATTTTTTGGCGATTCTGGGCTGCGAAACAAGTCTATATCATTCACAAAGTGGCGCCACGGAACTATGGTTATGCGATTCAGATAGAGAATTTGGTATTTGTATATTACCTTACGGTGAACACCCCAATTTTCAGCTGAACTACTAAACCGGAACTGCTATAGGCTTTCGTGCGTCTCGTGAGCATTAGCTCAAATTTCTCGTACTTTATCTTACAAACGTTAAAAACTGAAATGATTAACAGTTACTAACAAACGATAGCCATTTTCGGTTGCGTTGCGCAAGCCTATGATAATAAATGCAGATTTTGTTATTTTATGTTAACGAATTTGAAACTTACCTCATTTACTAGGAAGATAAGTTGAAGCACAGCAAAGCGGCTTTCATGTTGAACGTTCATTTCGACGCCGGGCCGACCGAATCTGAACGCAGCTCTGTTAAGGTTTATCTGACCATTTAAATTTTCTATAAAGTGTACGAATTAAATACTAATAGGCTTACTATGAAACAGCAATGCGGCAAAACAACTCGACAAAACAAAAAAATTAAACAAAACCACGACACTGAACGTAGACAATCATCCATTCAACTTCTAGGCACAGCTAGTCCACATTCCAGGCAGGCTGACAGCGCATCTGAGTACACAGTATGCGAGTCAGTTGAACCAATCAAAAGGAAAACTGGCACAGGACGACATGAAAATGAAAATACCATAAACGGAGTACAAGCTATTTGGAAGATGTGCCCCGGTGCCACGCCCCGACAATTCCGTTATTACGCTTACACTGCACGGGTCATCAATCAGACGCTACAAGATATGAGGCATTAAGTAAGAGTTTTATTGATGGTGGTTATTCCCGCGGGAGTCACGTATGCGGGCTTGGCGTCGGGTCTCGTGGCTATAAATCTGAGGTTTATGTTATTGAACGGTCAATGCTTTACTGTAGGCTACCCGCTGCGGGCACCACTGCTCTGTCACTGTCGCACAACGGTAAATCCTTGAGTTGCTGGGTGCGTTTATAACGCTGAAAGAAATGAAATCCCACGTTATTGCCCAACGCACGACGTGACAATTACTGTTATTCCACGCTGCCGCTCGTATTGGCTATGTCTATATCTCATAGAGTGGGATAACGTGTCGATAACCCACCGGTGCAGTCATGCGCAACCAAACGAACCAGAGTGTATGCCACACGACCGACTGTCAGCCAGCGTAAAATAAGTGTCGGTTAAACAGCTGTCTGGAGCGTATAAGTTCGCTTAACATTCACTTATCCCACTACCAGTCCGTGGTTTAGCATATCCCTACACAGTACTTCCCTAGACACCATAGCTGGATTCAAGAGGTCCTACTTCTAAGGGAAGGGAGCGGGGAAAATGAACAAAAAGAAGAGAAAGGAAAACAATGAGTAAGAGAAGAAGAAAAGGGAAGAGGAGGGAAGGATGGGGAGAAGCGAGGGGGTATTCCGTCCCCCTCCTGGCTGAAGCATAAATCCGCCACTGTATTAACCTCGTCTAATTCGCGGATTTTTCCCACTTGATCTATGACCTATAAGTGAGCTTTGTCTTAAGCATCGACTTCCTCCACGCAAGGTTATTCCCGCGCGTCATGACTTTTATTTCTTATTTGAATGGAATAGCTCTGCAGTGGTCAGATGAACTTCGATATTTGGGTGTTCATATTGTGCGATCCTCTCGGTTTAAAATCTCTCTCGATAAGCCCAAACGCTCGTTCTATCGTGCTGCAAACAGTGTCTTTGGCAAAGTTGAGCGTGTTGCCTCTGAAGAAGTTACTATAGGGGGCCTACAGTTGTTAAATAGTAAATGTGTTTGTGTATTATTTTATGGACTTCCTCGTGCTCGCTCAAGTCGGATTTCAGTTCAATTGACTTTGCATTTAACAGGTTCTTTATGAAGTTATTGAGTACAAATAACATTGAAATTGTCAAGAGTATTCAATTGTGCCTTCCCCAGTTCAGTTCCCTTCAATTGTATCCTTACCCAGCGTTGTCTTGGGTAATGGATCGGTAAAGTTTGAACAGAGTTTCGGGTTTTTCGCTCGTTAGTTAAGGCTTTCATCTATTTGTGTCATCTTACTGTTACTCTGTCTTACCGTCCGCTGTGTTGTTAATCATGTTCGTGTTTTTTATACGTGCTACCATTTTATGGTGAATAAAGTTGAATATCCTAATTATGTTACGAGTTACAGAGGCGTTCCTTCGCTGTGCGTTGACTTTAATTTTTAAAACTGTTTAATGTGCATAATCTTAACTGTCTACATTAGAGTCCATTTTTAACTGCAAACATGTGCGTTTGTTACCTGATAATACAAGATTACTCACGTATATGTCAACAATAATTTATTCTATCTCATTCCGTGCAACGAATTTAGCAGGCTGCATGAATGCGAAAGACAAACGTAGCCTACAGACAGCATGTCGCTAATTGTTTTGTAGCATCATGTATTCAACTTCTTACAGCACGATGTTTTATTGTAATCTGTATGCATCGGGTGTGCTGCTTTTTGGCGTAATAAATGATTGATTGATAATGACTGTCACCTTAACCGGCACGGCATGTAGTGCATGTAAACTTATGTAGTGACGGTTTAAAAAATAATAATAACAGCGATATTACTATGCAGGGAATGATCTGATCGGATGTCATGTGGTGAAAGTGCGTCGTTGGTGGCGACGTGTGCTTAACAATAGCATCAGTCCGTATGCGCACGGATCAATCAGAACTCCATTCCACCCCCAGAAAACCCACCCGAACCCCACTCTCTCCTGCCATCTTCTTTCGCCTTCGCCAGAGATGCACGCAGTCAAGACGTTCGGGGCGGTAATAAACCGACGCTCCAAATACTGTTATAGGCCACTGCGTATAGGCTAACTGTAGACATAATTATACCGTAGGCCTATAACTTGGAAGAGGAGCCGCGTCCGAATAAAAGCGGGTCTCGGATACACGCCGGGGCTCAAGGCAACTTGATTGCTACTTGACAAACTTTCTTGCTACTTGCTATAATAAAAGACGGAATCTTCTATTCGTTTTACGGTATGTTGCTGTAATAGCATGAACAATAGTATAGATACAATACTTAAACCAAATCAGAAGTCACGGGAAATGATTTAAATCGTGATTTATAAATCACTTGATTAAAATTGTTCCCAAAACTGTACGTGACACTACAGTTGCGATTCGACTAGCTACCGTAGGTCAGTCAAAAAGAACACAAAAGAATAAAATACATCCCACAAAAATACACGCTATGTATTATGCACTTGTGCTATTGGTACCAAGACACAAATAACGGAAGTCTATCGTAATCATAAATGTTAAAATCACTGACTTGCAAATAAAAAACATTAAAAAAACATTTTTTTTAAACTTTTGAAAAAAAATATTAAAACACGCATAAAACATTAAACTGCAGATGTTTTCAATCGCTACTTTTTTGCCATTATACACGCAAAGAATATCTAACTCAGTTAAAAACAAAAACCTACCATTTGTAAAGACTAAAAACCGGAATGTACAGATCAAAAACCAACTGAACGCAATTTGCACATGAGAAATAAATCATATTTGTAATTTTGTACGTTTATGTTTTAACAAAAACAAAAAATACGACATTAAAA
>Ga0209367_1012062_pt1 | contig 11372 bp, 5 predicted proteins | sample WorMetLIZISLAND2_FD_187412 | JGI IMG/M metagenome (GOLD analysis project Ga0209367, IMG submission 187412) | Marine gutless worms symbiont microbial communities from Max Planck institute for Marine Microbiology, Germany - Olavius geniculatus... ... | reverse complement strand
CGATCAAACTTACTTGTAAAATTTATGTAGACCTCAATTAGACATTTCACCTTGCCTATATAATATGATGATTTAAGCTTTATAAATGTATGAAATTAATGCCTGAATATAATGAAAAATTGCGTTTTGTTACATTATATGCTAAAAATTCTATGCTTGGAAGTGGCCAAAAGTGATGACACCGTGTGTACCCAGTCAGTGTTTACTGATTAATTTTAATATTTTTAGTGACAAAAAGTACTGTGTCGCATGACAACTGCAGCAGTTCATAGGTAGACAATGTGATTTTATAATGCTTATGTTTCTGTGCGTATTTTACGTTGACTACGGGTATCAGCGGTGATGTCATCAGCCTATCAACATGGCATCTCGTTTTCTGCGTCGATTTTGTAGGTCACCGATTTCAAATGTAAGTTTCTTTGTGTTGACAAAACGCTGGGTGCCGATATTACTGTCAATATTCTCAGAAAATTGTGCTCTTTTATGAAAATGGTAAGTTAATTTTGGTGTCCATGGACCTTTAAAGTTATTATGAGTATGAATCTATCTGGTTCAAGTCTGAGTCACAAGCGTCCAAGTCCAAGTCACGTAAATAAGGACTCATGTTAGACTTGATTCCAAGGCAGACTTGAGTATTGAATTAGTGGTTTCCTGTGTTAAAATGGACAGTGGACTCTTAGCATGTGGCCACTACTGTTTTGTTTTTGTGGTATTTAGTGTTTTGAGTTTTAATTAGAGTTGTGGAGATTAATGATTAACCACATGATTAATCCTTAAAACATTAATGGGGTGCATAAATCGAGTACCACACTCTCTGGCTGGTATTCTAGTGCAGCGTGTTTACCTGTGTCAGATGGCAGATGTGATCGCATACATTAGATGAGACTCTGTAGCTCTGATATCATGGATTTCCTATGAAGAACTATATTGTTTAACCATTTATTCGTATTCTATTCGCATTCATTCAAATAACTGAGTAATTTGTTCTTATTTGGCCAAATCGGAGAATCTGCTATTCTATATATCTATGTGTGTGAATGTACGCTAGGATGCTGCTGCTGCTGCTGATGATGATAATGAAGAGTGGGAGGACGTTGATGATAACAATGATGATGCCAATGACAGTGATGTAGTGGAAGTTGATGACAGTGAATTGCGGATTCGCGGCATTGCAGCTGCTCTTCATCCAGCTGACGAGGTTAATTCTTTGGGACTTAATTTGGAGAAATTTGAACTTTTGAAACTCTTACCGTGAAATCAAACATGTGATAATTTGATGGTGAAATGTGATTTTGCAGATGATTGGCATGCGTCGATGTGCAATAATTCTCGGAATTTGTCTTGCTGGATAATGTAAAAGTTATACTATCACTGCAGGTGCATTTTGGGGGTTTCTTAGCTCTGCAGCAAGGAGCTTCAACAGTTTGTCACCAGTGAACTAAATGAAGTTCAGCAATGAAGCAGGATAGCGTTGCAGCAACTGACAACATTAGTTGAGATGAGCAAGCTTGTTGTCACAACACATTTTATGTGTCACTGTTTACATCACAACCAGCAAAGACTATTTATCTAGCTAATGGCCATATTTTGTTCACACAGTTTGGATTTGCATTCTTTCGGCAACAGCTGCGGTAAATTTTGTGTAAATTCATCGTCATTTGGCTGTGTTATGAAAGAAATTGAAAGGCTGCCTTTCTATCTGAACATCTTGTTACTATAACACTGTTATTATACATGCAGATGTCAGTTGATAACTTACAATACATAGGAAGGAGTAATTGATGTACGTGTGTCCAGGGTGTTGGTCCCGTTGAGGAGTTTCTAAGTTGTCCATCTGCAGCAAAGTTAGAACATCTTGGCAGCGAACCTGGCAGAATTCTTGTTGAATCTCTTGGAGTAAGTCTGTTGTTTATGTGCATGCACATGCAATATATCTTGTCAAAATAATAATAAGAAGTATATTTATTAATTATTAATGGCATTTAAAATTCATGGTGCTACTTACTATTCAGCAATAGATTGTTTACCTGCCATGTGCGATTACACTGTGTTACCTTTTACCCAAAACAGGTGAATGCGTTTCATCTTAACCCCAGCCAGATAGGCCGGTACTCAATTCATCTACTCGGGAAGTGTGGAAGGCTGAGTTGACCTTTGTGTTGGTTTTGTTATATCAAGATGGTTTACCTGTCCATGGCGACTTAACTGGGAGTTGAACCAACAACCTTGCGATCACAAGTATAACGCCTTAACCATTACAACTTTTTGATCAGCAAAACATTTGTTCACCTTGACAAAGCATCAGATCTTTGGTTTACTCCCGACTTTGCTTTTGCTTTAAACCAGTGAGATCTTTGCCACCAAGGGTAAGAAAATATTTTGCTTGTGTCCCAACAAGGGAAGCATGATGTTGGCATTGTGATGAATCTATACATGTCCTATATTTGTTTCTGCACTAGTAATTTGTTTGTGGAATTTTTCCATCTGTTTGGAACATCTGCCATCTCATATAGACATTGCCTGAAGGGCTTGTCATGATAACAGTAGCAACAAGTAATTTTACATGAGTTTTCTATCAATTAAAATTAATGTAAGCACTCAAATTCTGTGAAGTGGAGCAGTGAAAAATTTTGTTACAAGTTTCACTTAACTGTTGCCAAGTTGCACATGTGAGTGTAAATTATAATAATTTCATCGAAAAATATTTCCTTGTTGTTGCAGAATAGTATTTGTGACCCAGAAAAACTGTGGCGGCTGGTCATCGGAGTGAGTATATTACTTACGCTGTATATTGTTGTTGCGTAATACTTGAGGGGATGTCAGACGAATGACAAAATCGGCCGATTTTATCTGTCGACAAAATCGCCCGACAAAAATCTGTTGTGTGTCATGCAAAAATCGCTCGGTTTTTGTCGGCCGACAAAATCACCTGATTTTGTTGGCCAAGATAGAGCATGTTCTATCTTCGACGATTTTGTCGGCCAACTTTTCGTATATCGGACAACAAATTTTGTTTATGTTGCCATGGTAATTGTTTACAACGGAAGATGAATATTTATTTTAGTTATTTATTGTGTTTGTTATTATTTTCGTTCATTAGATGCAGAAAAAAGCGATGCAAGTATTATTTTGCGATCTGCATTCGGCTGTTGTGCTAGCTGATATCGTACGAAGTAGCAGACAAAAATATCGGCCGTGTGTCATGGTTCACCGATTTTGTCGGCCGATTTTGTCGGTCAACTAAACCACGCCCACAAAAGTCGGCCGACTTTGTCGTTCGTCTGACATCCCCTTTAGGCTACTAGACTCACTGGTATGGGCCGATGTTTGAACTCAAATGCGTGGCACGTTAACAGTGAGTTTAATCAGTCAATGATACTGACGTATTGTACACATATTATGTGATGAAACGAACGCAAGTAACAATAACAAGTTACATGGGCCTAGGCCCTACAGCCCTGTATAACGTGTGTGAAAGATGCCACGTGAACCGATGCCTATACGCCTACACGAGCGACGAGCAATACACGGCGAGCTACAGACGAACAGAAATATCAGACGATGACGCACCATTACTGTAGTCGCCTAGTATGGAAATGAAAATAATTGCTTCTTGTGAACCGTTGGCGCAAAGACTAGAATTAAACGACGCTACAGACTGTACACTAAGTTCACAACAACAGTTATATCGGCCTACCGGTATTTCGGTGATGCATGAAAAACGAGACGTTCGTGAGTGACCTAAACCGACTTTCTGAAAATTGTTTCACTGGCCAACTCAGTGGTCATCATCGTCATCAGCATCGACAACCGTGGGCTCAACGCCCGTTGGTGTCTGCCAAATCTTGGATTCATTAGGCTACTGGTACACCCAAATATGTTTTATGTCAGTGAAAAATCTAGCTCTAGCTCAGGAGTGGGCAATTTATTTTACCCCGCGAGCCCGTTTGGACAGGCCACGGGCGTACAGGGGGTGGGGGGGCAGAGAAGTCAACTTGCCCGAACAGTTTTCGTTATGCTTTTTTAGCCACAAGTTGCAACGCCAGTTGTGGATAAATGAGGGACGTCAGCCATCTGCAAAAAACATGCCCCGCAGTCCGAGCTCGCAGTGGTTGCGAAGGCCAGCCATTGCGTCTGTTGTGTTGCCTCGGACGACAACGCTGGACTCCAGAAGACTGCGGCTTGAAAGGGTTAACTGCTCAGTGACTGCGGCGTCGTGGGTTCGACGCCGGACAGGACAGCAATGTACAATTTCACGACAAACATGATAAGTGTTCAAAATTTTAATCGTGCCCTTGAATTTGCCGAAGATGGAGGTTTTTAGCCCCCAACATTGCTTTTGAATTTGAACTCGAATTTTTTCGGGAGAAAATTTTTCCGACAATTTTTTCGACAGCCCAAAATTTTGGGGGAAACAATTGCCCCCTTACCGGCTCCGGCGGCCACGACGCTACTGATGACGTCGCTGAGTTATCGATTCGATGAATGGCCGAAACTGTCAACGTAGGCCTACGACTGACAGCTAGACTGAGGAACTTATCAGACGCCACCTGGCGAGTCAACCATTGGGCACTGGTCCCTAATACCCCAGTCACACCGAGTTGCGACTTAACGGCGACTTCAAATCGCCGACGGACGCAGCGTCGTCGCCGTTCAATCGCCGTCTTGCGGTCACACCGAAACACAGATCGCAACAGATTGCCGTGTTTCTGCACTGTACGCGAAATGCGAATCGTAAGACTGTACTAAGACTGTACAGCGAGTATACTGCGACTGTGCGGCGACTGAAGGTGACCGACTGCGACCGCGTTCGCAGTACGGTCGTTCGTTGTCGCAGTACACTCGTGCGACCGTAGATCGAATGCAGACTGAGTGCTATAGCAGAGCGACCATGGACGATCGTACTGCGACCACACTACGAGCTGTGCGATTGTAACCGCCGCTCTCCGTCCACTCGCTGACTGGAGGAGACCCGCTGGACGTCCAAGAACAACTTGGCTCAGAACAGTTGATGAAGACGTTCAGCCCCAGAACTTTGGAGTTCACACTGCCTGGAGGAAGGCCAAGGATAGGGACATCTGGCGACAAGTCATCAGTTCGGCAAGAAGAAGAAGAAGTCGTAGTCTACCACAGCCAACCCTGATTTTTAGGTATAACCAGCAGCAGCGTAGTAGGAGCAGCAGCAGTAGTAGACAGATCTAACGATCCAACGCACAACGATCGAAAAGTGGCCGCGAGGAATTTTGAACAGTTCAACTTCCTCAGCGACCTCCAGCGATTGCACGGCGACCAGTGCGATCGACCACGACTGCACCGCGACCGTACTGGGACCTTGCTGCGATCTGCCGCGATTTGGTCCAAAAACTGGTCGCAGTACGGTCGCAACCTCGATGTGACTGGGGTATAACTCAATCGGAGACTCGATCACTCGTCATGCTGTCAACTCCTCTCCAGAACGTTCGCTAAACACACGCACACACACACCGCGTGGCCTCTTCATTCACAAACATTTTCAAAGAAAACAAAAAGCCTAGCTATCGCTAGGGTGAGCCAATTGTACCGCCTATATACCCGAAGGCCAGCATGTACGAACGCAGTTTCTTACTTAAGTAATACGGTTTATTGCGTATGATAAATAGCGTTATCAACTAGGCCTACGATTCGTCCCGCGTTGAAAAAAAACATGACGAACTTTGGTCGACTAACAACAACGGTTACTTCTTATTAGTGATTAATAGTAACCTTGGTTCTTACCTACCGTTGAAAAAACGCACATTTTTCCCCCACCCTCCATTCAACCCCAAATTTGAAAATGTTCCCTTTGCACTGCATCCCCAAAATTCTGTCCGCACAGAGCCTCTACAACAGGCTGATTATTCGTGTAAAGTTTTCCCCCTAGCACCTAGCTACAATACATCCGTGAAGGACGACAGACGACAACCGTACCATAAGCGTCGCTAATATCGGTAAACTGTTGTCAAAAAAAACTGACTGAAGCAAACCGTTATATACGAGACATAGCTGCTCAGAACTGTTGCTGGTTGATGCCGTTTTTTATTACCGCGCTACATTATAACCATCGTCGAGGCGTTCGTCTGTTTGTCCGTCCGTCCCACTCTGCAGCGCTATCAAAACGGTGCAAGTTAGTGTGGCAAATTTCTGCTAACAGCCAACGCCACTTGATGCTCTCCGTCTATCGTATATAGGCCCCTAATGCTAAATAACTCCATAATAAACTTTATGTCGAGCTGTCGAACTTAGGCCTATACGGACGGTTGTCTAGCATTCCGCCTAACGGAATGTAGGCCTATCCCCGTCTATGCATGGGTCCGCCTCGGAGACGAATTAAGTAGGCTTCGCGGAAACCCAAACCAATGTTAATCGGCAGGCCTACTGCGGAGAAGAATTCATTCGAAGTGGTCGGAATCGATATGAGATATATAAAAGGTAGGCCTAAGGCGGAACGGTTTGGTAAAGGCCGCGGAAATGGTCTTCCACCATAGGGACGAGATACCCTCCGAATTGAAGAGCGCTCCGCAGCTGCCGCAGAATGCGTCGTCTGGAAAGGGATAAATCAGGGCAGCTAGTAGGACGCGGAAATCGGAGTAAGTGCGGGTTAAGTGCGCAGACTGTTGTAGTCTTCCCGCCATTCGTCATCTCCGCAATCTACCGACTAACCTCGACGAGGGGTGGATAAGGACATTGAATAGAGAGAGGGTGGACCGCGGAACCGGAGTTGGAAAGGAGTTTCCACGTTTCCGACGTCTACTCGCGAACCGCGGCCGTCCGTTTCGAACTAGGAGTTTTTAGGGATAAAACGCAAAAGAGTGCAACGATTGTCTTTCCGTCGGTGTACATAGGTTGGGGTTCGGAAACACAGGAAAACAGGGGTTTGGCGGTAAGTCCACAGATATATTATAGACACACAGAATAAGAATGGATTGACAAGGCCGACCGTCTCCGCCTTCCATTATTGTCTTCGTGTTTGAAGAGGCTTCGGAGAACGGAACCAGTGGCAACGTCTCCGCCATCCGTATTTTTCTTATTTTGTATTTTTATATGACGCAGGCGTCGAAGATCTTTGACGCCCGCGTGCGCTGGCCTCTTTGATAGACCTACCCCCTAAAAAGTTGGTATAGCCTATTACCGCCATTGGCTTGTGTAGCGTAAAAAACGGTTGCAGATCGGCACAGACATGCTGCTTGTCATAACAAGCACTGGTGAGGAACTTTTTAGTGGTATTAACATCGATGACCTTGAATGATTTTGAACCCCCAAAATAAGGAGTTTTAGTGTTCTTGCGACCTTCTGCTGCAAGGCACACATGAGTAGTGAATTGCGACAAAAAAGCTGGAGATAGACCAAAACACCTGCGAAAAGGAACTGCGATAAGGCTGTCGCGCGTCTTATGAGCTTTGCTCATATTACTTGTTTGGTTTAGCGATCACATGTTGTTCACATTAACTACACCGAAAAAATGGAGAATGGCGTCTTGTACGGTAGAAAAGTTAGTAAAATGTTGAACCAAAAACTTTTTTTCGCACAAGAATAACGTTCAGTCACTTGCTAATGGTGACAGCTGGACAGCGCATTGAAATTACACTGTCAACGTGGTACTCGTCAATCCTGGGGGTTCACATAAACAAACTTAATATATATTTATTATGTCATCGTACACGAAGTACACAAAAAAGAAAGAAAAAAAGGAAAAATGTCACATAATACACAACTGAGAAATTAAAAACTGAATATCAAAGTCCGGCAGATTCAAATAAAATAGACCTAACCCATTCCGAATAAAAATCAGCTCCAGCAACATACGTACTCTAACTATGACCGCAGGATCTGCTCTATGAATATAGTGTTTAACAATACTTCTACCAGACACTTAAGGCATATCATCAACAGTAAACCCGTATTTACTGCAGCAATCCTGAACGCTGCATCCCATAGGGGAAGCCATACGACCAAACCATATAGTAGGCCTAACACATTTTACCATTTCAGAATCACTACTCAGACATCGCTGAACATACATCACGAACCGTTTTGCAATAACATCGGACAGTGGCGGCTGACAAGACAGGAATGGCAATAACATACTATGAGTTGTCCGAGGCAAGCCCCACACGTTATAGAACTTTCTATTTACTTACTTACGTATTCAGTACGCCTAAAAGACAACAACCGCGGTGTTTACAGTAGAGGTACAGTACTACCTTGGTAGTAGACGTGCCTTTCCATCGTGCACTGCGGTGTCTGCAACAACACCTCTGTTTTTGGCTTCATGAAATATATTATTCTGCACCAACAGTACTAACGTAAAACGGTAAAATACAACAAACTGGAAGCGTGTGAACGATACATGACGTCACTAGCGGCGTCGTGGATTAAGTAAGTAGGCGCGGCACGAAGTTGCAATTTTCTGAAGGACACTTCAAATTTCGAACATAATTCCGACACACAACTGCAAATTCCTGCAGAGAAGATGGAGCCTATGAATGCTCGGAATTTCAATTCCGTCCCCATTTTCCCCAGAAAAAAGGCCAGAATGAAGGTTTTTAGCCCCAAATGTTCCATTTTGGGACGAAAATTTTCCAACGAAAAGATTTCTCTACAATTTTCCGAGAGCCCAGAATTTGGGGACCGGGCAATTACCCCGCCCCCAGCCACGAGGACTCTGGTGACGACGAAGCAACAATTAACGCAATGGCGGCAAACGTTTGGTGCGAAGTGAAAACGTTTGGACAAATCTCGCTACCTACACGCACTAAACTTGAAAGAAATTTTCATCACAACCGACCGAAATAAAGGTAAGGAGACACAATTATGCAATGTATGACAGTAAAAGCTGGCCGATGGGTAAAATTTACTAGTCAAAAAACAGTTACATAGCGCCATAGGCTATTTCGTAAACGAACTCGAGGCTGGGTGTTCACGTCTACCGTAGGCTATGATAACGAAAACTGTCTATAGGCCTATTTTACGTCTCGTATTTTTTATTTTTCTGTTTTATCTCCCATTCTACCGTGGTCAGGAGTCTTCAGCTATAAACGAGATTTGATCTGTGCTGTAAAAAGAGAAGGATTCGACTTGCAGACAAGACAAAAATGAAAATACAACGAAATTGAGGAGAAGAATGGAATATGCCTGATTACTACCAGTATTACTACCACTGGGTTACTATTGCTTAGATATACTGTCGTCATACGGGGTTGTTGAAGTTGATGTTGGTGCGCACAGTACGCTGGTAGATCTGCATGACCGGTCGATAGTTGTTGCCCATCGTCACCTTCGGGTTGCTCGCATCTCCTTGCATAACTTCACGCATTGCTTTCAGCTGCAAATACAGCGCAGTCCCATATCGTCTATCTATAGGCCTACACTTTGTGTAATAAAGCCGAGCGAGCTACATTGCTAGCCTAATATCAGATCAAACCAAATCATTTATTTAGTCAAGCAAATACAAAGGCATTGACAAAATGAATAATGAAAGCGCTTGAACAAAGGCACAAAGGGCTACAAGAGCCTCTTACATGAAGCCCCCAAAAACATGCAAATAAGACAACACAATAAAACCAAGTTAAAACACAACTGTAAACCGAGCCAAGTCAAAAATCATTTAGTCGAGCTTTAAACGTTGCCAGGGATGTGGCTGCAACAATATTTTCTGGGAGAGCATTCCACATGTTGACAAGCCGGTGCCAAAAAGTGCTAGCAATGAAAGCAGATGGGCATAAGAGTTTACAGAGTTTGAACTGATGTCCAGGTGTTACAGACGATTGGACTGGTATGAGAAATTATATATAAATCACATCTTCGGCTTTTTGTAACTTAATTTTTTGTTCACTGTTTGCCTTTACTGAAGTCGATGGCTGTTTACGCCAAATTCACACCTAAGCAATAAGCAACATGTGTGTACCTATCTGCAACCGTGTTCACGCTAAAAGAGCCAATAGCGTCAAAATAACGTCTTTCAGAGGGGTAGGCCTACTCCTCTTTAACGCCCGCGTTCTAGGGGAACCCCCTTACCTAAAGGCACGAAATTTCGTCACGATAAACTATATTCTTTGGCACAGCCCACGGTGAAAATTTCGTGATTTTAGCTTGCACCGTTTTGATACAATACAGCAGTGTGCCGGAGAGACAAACAGACAGACAGACAGACGGACAGGCAGACGCCCAGGCCATGGCTAAAACGCGCGAAGCATTCTGCTATCGCGCGTAAAAAACAGTTCTATACTAGGACCTGGGTTGTCGTTATTTCGTTAAAATGGTTAATTCAACTCATACTGTTGATTTTACTAAATTGCTTAAATGTTCCTCTTAAACGCAAGTGTTTAAACTGTCTGGTTGCCTACGTAAATTGTATTCATGTTAGTTTTAAAGGCAGCCGTGAGTCGAAAATTTAAACGTTATTATAATTATGTCCGTGTGTCTGCGATCAAACATTGTTATAACAGGGTGGTCCAGCTAAAGTGAGGCCAACTTACATTTTTGCTGGTAACATTTGAATGCATAAATAAAATTCAATGATTTTTTGCAAATGTGATAACAGTTCAGACACACACATTGGGAATCACAAAAATTTAATATTGTTCGTCAGATGGCGTAACCAGGTTAGGTATTTTCTCCCTTGTTACATCTCTCATTTTACTGACTTACTCGCATAGGCCGATAATTTTACGTTTTGACGAACTTAATAAAATTCTATGGTAACATCGTCTAGTTTTGCTGGTATTTGTTAGCCTTTGCTATTAAAATAATATCTTTGGGAATAACTACCTGTTTCTGCATTTTGAGGGCAAAATAACACGAGAGGACAGAATTGTTACAAAGGCGTTACGGGTGGAAAAGGACTGGAGCGCTCTCGCCGCTTTCAGTCGTGTTGATCATATGTGGCGCCACCTAGCGTGTTTATTATGACAAAATTTTCTTAAAATTTGCATCACACCAGTTCTTGTTGTATGCAGTTTACATTTGCAAAAAATCTTTAAATTTTACCTATGCATTCAAATGTTACCAGCAAAAATGTAAGTTGGCCTCACTTTAGCTGGACCACCCTGTATGCATTCTAATCATAGTGGTTACATCAAACGAAAATCACTGAATGCACTATTAATTAATCCTACATCTAATGAACGAAAATAAATGGTATAAAATAGCTTACAGAATAAATGAGTAAAATTAATGTTAGTCATCCAAGAAGGACGTTCGTCTGTTTCTGTTTTTAAGTTCGGTTTTGGAAACGTTATGCGCACGACGCGCTAGCGCGACAATACAATACAATACAATACAATGAAAAATTTGCACTCAAAAACTGACAAACACACTGTCAGTTTAATCTAGCACATAAACTAAAAAGAACTGAA
>Ga0209367_1012061_pt1 | contig 11373 bp, 7 predicted proteins | sample WorMetLIZISLAND2_FD_187412 | JGI IMG/M metagenome (GOLD analysis project Ga0209367, IMG submission 187412) | Marine gutless worms symbiont microbial communities from Max Planck institute for Marine Microbiology, Germany - Olavius geniculatus... ... | reverse complement strand
TTATCAGCGCTCATGTTGACCTACCCTAAGTCGACAATGCGCGTTCGGCGTATGCCAATGCATTTGAGTTCGGGCCACGTGACTTTGATGCCGGGGAAATTTTACCCCCCTCTTTACCCCACCTAATTTTTCCTAATCGGACTTAGGGCGCCGGGCGGACTCACGTTGGGCTTTGCCCTAAATTTCTAGTTTAAAATATGTTGTTTCAAAAGTCGTGTTGTCTTTAATTGTTATTCTTAAGACACTGACATTTCACAAAGTAGTGTAGTAACACACTTTGGGAATGGTGGGATCTATAATGACAGTTTTATTGCAAATTGTTTCCTAATTCTGAAGTGAAAGAATTTTGGAAACCGGTTGATATTCTGTGAAGTTATGAGGCGTACAAAAATGGTGCCATTTTTGGCCCACCCTGTAGATTGCAGGTCTTCTAATGTGAGCACTTTACTGTTTTCAAAACAGCCATAATTTTGACACATAAATTGTTTCGCATATGTTTTTAATGAAAGTATTCTTAAAGGTCTGACACGGATTTCAACACTGAAAACCATTTTTGGCATCAGAGCTGATATAGTTTGAATGATGGATGAAAAACTTTCCCCAATACGACCGTCCGTCTACTGCCAACTGCACATCATTGTACCCACCAACTGCACAGAACCTACTGCGTTATGACATTCGCACGAAATACATGTCATTTTCAGAAGGTTTTGATGTTTAATAACTTTGATTTTTGATCTTTTAAGTTAACATTTTAATTTGGTACACCGGTTAATTGTGCCCTGGAAACCGTTCAGGCCATTTTTTACTTTCCACATTTTCAGCTTCAGTTGCATTCGTGTTTATTTCTGTAAAGCAGTATGAAACATAGACGTGCGAATTACCTCCATAGATGTCTTCAAGTGATCGGGCAACTCAGTCTTCTCTAGCAGTTGTCTGTTGAAGCGCAGTCGCCACAGTCTCTGCACCGTTTCCACTAGTTCGTATTCTAGCAGCAGAACCACCAACTTGTCATTCTGTTCCCGTGTCTTTGTTTGTGCGAACGCTCGTATGTCCTTGAACAGTTGTTCTGTTTCCTGCGTGTATACGCAGCTGCATTTTAAGTTCTCCTGGCAATGCATTCGAACATGGCGTTGAGATTGTTGTTATGGACCGTGGTAGACTTAGACTGACGTCATCTAAATGCCAAACCCTCAACCCACACCTCCGTCAGATGCAAGGATCTTGGTAATATTTGTTGTACAAGCCGAGGTATAGCCCTTTTTGTCTTAAATTTTGTTGCCATAGCAACAAGGGTCCGTCGGGGTAAAAAAATAGTTAACAGCATTTGATGGCCCATTTCCGAAAAATCCCCCACAGATGCAAAAAATCTCGACGATGTCTCTTACACAAGCCGAGTTATAGCTAATTTTGTCCCGAATTTCGTTGCCGTGGCACCGGGGGTCAGACAGGGGAAAATGCAATTGGCAGCATTTGATGGCCCATCCCCGAAATCCCCTCCCCTGTAGGCGAAAAAATTTCGCCAAATATTTTAAACAAGCCGAGTTATAGCCAATTTTGTCCCAAATTTCGTTGCCATGGCAACGGGGGTCGGTCGGGGGAAAATGCGATTGGCGGCATTCGATGGCTCATCCCCTATAAACCCCTAATAGGCGCAAATATCTTGCAGAAATCTTTTACACAAGCCGAGTTATAGCCAATGTTGTTCCAAATTTCGTCGCCATGGCAACGGGGGTCGGTCGAAGAAAAATGCGATTGGCGGCAATCGATGGCCCATCCCCGAAAACCACCATGTCAGACGGCATGCAAAGTGCTAGGTAATAAAAGATGCACAACCTAATAATTACCCGATCTTCGTAGTTTTCTTTATCTTTGAGAATTTTCATTTTTTGTTTCCATTTTTCCATCTCTCCATGCAGCTCCGTATCTTTGCTGCAGTCAGTTTCCGATGCTGATGTGGAGATTGGAGGTACTTGCGTGTAACGACTGAATTCCATTGTAATCCAAGATGGGCTTAATTCAATTTGCCAGGTAAACTAAAACAGGTGACACAAGTTACATTCTGTTGATATGCCTAGAAAAGTCCTAGTAACGATGTCGGTGACAGTCAGTCTACTAGCAGCAAACTTAGAAATAAGTGCACATTTCCGTGACATGACACGGAGATGTCTTCACCGTTTCTGCACGTGACGAGTCCGCGATAACCCAAAGTCCGTTTGTCTTCCCCGAGACACCCCGCCGAAATGTCAATCAGCAATGGACATAACCCTTCTGTTGCAACAGCGAAAGCTAAATAAGTATACAAGTAATTTGAGCAATGCTCACGTGACGCGCGATAGCAGCGGTCCTGACTCTTTGCAATCAGTGTTTGTAGGCCTGTGCATCTTGAAAGATTACTTAAATTTCAGGTCTCCGTACGGAAGACTCCTTGAATTTAAGAAATCGAAACTTAGATTTTTAAAAACGTACGTTCTATGCTAAAATGTCATACGGAGGTTGTCCAAGCCCATCTCCAGCCATTTCGGCGCAATTCACTCTTAAAATGTGTATCGCAGCCGGAATTTGCAAAAAAATTCATTATAAACTTTTATTTTGAAGGTCATCGACGTTTGACACCAATAAAAAGTTTGTCATATTGCTTGTTATAATAAGCAGCATGTCTGTGCCTATCTGCAATCGTTTTCACGCTACACGAGATAATTGCGGTAAAATAGCCACTTTTTAGGGGAAAGCCGTCTTTGATGTCCGCCTGCGCCGGCCTCCTTGAACCTACGGAGTCGGGACTTGGACTGCTAAAATCTAAGTTTAATGCTGAAAATTTCATTTGCAGGTTGTCTTGGTCTATCTTTAGCCATTTTGTCGCAATTCAGTGTTAAAATGTGCGCTGCATCCAAAACTTGCGAAAAATTTACTAAAAACTTTTTTGGGGGTTCAATGTCGTTCAAGGTCATCGATGTTGAGTAATCTAAAAAGTTTGTCACCAGTGCTTGTTATGATAAGCAGCATGTTTGTACTTATCTGCAACCGTGTTCACACTATACGAGCCAATAACGGCAAAATAACGTCTTTTTAGGGGGTACCCCTCTTTGACGCATTTGTTCGAGGGGCACCCCGCACCCAGGGACACGAAATTTTGTCACGAAAAACTAGAGACCTCGAGGCAGTCCATAGTAAAAATTTTGTTATCTTAACTTGCGCCGTTTTGGCACAATAGACCCTACAGCAGTGTGACGGACGGACGGACAGACAGACGGACAGACGCCCAGGCCATAGTTAAGAGGCGCGAAGCATTCTGCTATCGCGCGTAAAAACTCGCAATGTTGCGGCCAATAGACAGTGAAAACTTACCGAAACGAGACACTGGAAGCAACGCTCGACAGTTTTTACGTGCCGACTAAAATTCAATTATTTTAATCTAACTACTGTCTAACTACTCTAGCTGTAACAACTATCTATCGATTAGGTATGGGTCAAGCGACACGGCCCCTGCACAAACAGGTACGAACATGCTTCGACGACCACTGCCGACAATGGCGTAGCCAAAGAAGCAAAAATAGTTAAAAAAACGTTTTTGTACATAAAGACAACTTTAATATTATGATATTAACATTATAATATTATTATAGATTATAATAATATTATTAGAATTATGACGAAATCTTACCTAAATTACGAACGAAATGCTGCTACAAGAATGCAAGTTATCTATAAGCCTAATATGATACGATATGATATGACAAGGTTTAGAAAACGCTTCTTTGAAGGGACATCTTTTTCGTCAAGACAAATTTGTCTTAGAAAAAAAATCAAAAAGCTTGATATAATCGACGTGTTTTACTTTATCGGGAATCGCTGTCTCAACATAATCTACTGTAAAGTATACTTTTAAACAGTCTTGCTAGACTTTTTTGTTAGTGAGATTAAAATTAATCCCGTTTCTTAGCGATACATCGATTTGTTTGTGTCACTGCCGACTATTTTACAAGTGCGATGTATGATGAGATGTTTCTGACGTCATTGCATTGCCGGGTAATCAATCGATATTAGATTCATTGCGAAATATGGCGTTATTTGCATTATTGAATGACACGCACAATGTCTGCTCCTTTATTTCGTCTGTCCGGTGTATTGATTATTTTTAACGACCGTTTTGAAAGTGAATGTGCGCTGTTGCGTTAGTCACTGTGTAAAATTATAGTAAGTATATGGGTCTACGTAAAAAACGTAAGAAGTCTTTCCCGAGCCTTACGGCCCATAGAGCGGCGCTGATCTCCGTTTCCTAAGGCCCTCAGCCCAGACACAGTTTTTACACTGCGAGACCACGGATACGGGATCAGTGTATCGCGCGGTGTGCCTGTTTATGTCCCAGCGGTAAAGCCGGTACCAAATAGTGCTTGGTGACAGAGGCACACGTGTGTGAACAACTTGCCTAAGGTCGTTACCCGCAGTGTCCCGGTGCGGAGTCGAACCTGCGCCTCTGAGTTACCTCAGGATTACAAGTCCGACAAGTTACCGTTAGACTGCAGAGCCAAAATTAAAAAGCTTGATATCATCGACGTGTTTTGGGTCTACTAGCTGTATAACCATAATCTCCGTTAATCACAATGTCTAATTAGACGTAATTACTGCTACTCCACAGTCTTGTTTTGCCGATTAGCAAATCGAGACAACGCGAGCTACAAGGAAAAAGGTGGTTATGGAAACAGCAATTTCGTCTCACTTTCTGTCTATAGGCTTACTAGAGAAATTCGAACACAGCAAATCTCAGATTTTCGAATAGAAATAAAAATAATGTTGAACTAAACGCTCACTTTTAGGCCCCTACTCTGTGGTGTTACAAAGAACAACACGTTGTTGCTACGAAATCCGCAGTATTTTAATATTAATGTAGCATTATCTGTGCCAAGCATGTGCAAGCTAATGAACGTACATTAGCTGGACTATTGCCAGCCTGTCTTTTTACGTTTCGGTTATTTGCTGATTGCCGATACTGCGGTTACAGACTGAGACAGTTCTACATTCAGATGTCACTTAAAGACCCACTACTTTCAGTCAGCCTTTTCTGCCACCTAGCGTCCATCATCCTATGCGCCCTGATTCTTTCTGAGACTTTGGCGCTTTATAAATCATTACTTATTTACTTACTTACAACTACAGTGTATACCTTCTTGTAGGTTTGCACAACAAAAAACATGCTAGACGAGGGCTACTCAAACTATGCAAAAAATTAAATAATCAGTACATCCGTGAATTCGAAATATTCTGCGGATCCCAATCCGCAAGCGGACTCCATCGCAATTTGCAGATCTTTGCTGTGTAGGTCTAAACAGTCCAGGCCGCTAGCCTGCGCGTCTTAGTGTAGCTATAGGCTTACTGTTCATTATATAGCTATTCTACATTTTTACGCGCGAAAGCAGAATGCTTCGCGCATCCTAGCCATCGTCTGGGCGTCTGTCTGTCCGTCTGTCCGTCCGTCTGTCACACTCGTGATCTGTATCAAAACGGTGCAAGCTAGGATCACGAAATCTTCACTGTGGGCTGCCCCAAGTCTCTAGTTTATCGTGACAAAATTTCGTGCCACTGGGTGCAGGGGTTACTGTCGAACGAGGGCGTCAAAGAGGGGTAACCCCTAAAAATACGTCATTTTGCCGTTATTGGCTCGAATAATGTGAAAACGGTTGCAGATAGGTACATACATGCTGCTTATCATAACAAGCACTGGTGACCTTGAACGACCTTGAACCCCTCAAAAAAAGTTTTTAGTGAATTTTTCGCAATTTTTGGATGCAGCGCACATTTCAACACTGAATTGCGACGAAATGGCTAGTTAGTTTGCGAAGAGGAACTGCTATAGGCTTTCGCGCGTCTCGTGAGCATTAGTTCAAATTTCTTGTTGTGATTGATAGACCTAATAATAGGCTTATTTTTATTGCGTTTTACCTGATGCGCTAAGAACGACGTCGCCGTGTGCTCGTGATGCTGTCACAAAGGATATTATGGGTGCTGCAAATAATTTTCTTTGCCCTTAAATTCCCCCACTCTAAAAAACCAAAATAGATGATTTTTAACTTAAAGTTTTATATTTGTGGAAGAAAATTTGTCTACAGGTCACATTTTTGGGGGGAAGCAATTGCCCCTACTCTTCTTTCTCTTACCATGACGGCACTGACATTGGCCTTGTTGGCTCGCTACCGCTATGCTGTAGACGTCTATGTTATCGTTGTCGTCAGTCGTCTGTCCGTTGTCCGTCCGTCGTCTGTCACGAATGTATTGTGGCAAAATCAGTGGCGTCATTTTAGTAAATCGTTGGAGGAGTGTTTCAGTAATATTGGGGGTCTCAGTCTACGTAACATATTGTTTTTGCAGCAGTAACGCTGTTCCATAGCTACGATATACAGGGAAAAAATTAAAATCATGAATTTTTGGGGTCCGTAGACCCCTCCAGCCCCTCCTAAATGACGCCGCTGGGCGAGATAGAACCTACGTTGCTATTGATCAGTAATAGAAAATTTCACACACCCTTTTGGATGAGGTGAAAATCGTCGACCTTGGATAACCTTAAAGGCCACTGCTGCAACAGGCTGTATCGCGTCTTCCCTAGCGGCAGTGTTTGAATTGCCGGGTGGGGGATTGGCGGGAGTAGAACCCCCTCCCCCAACTGTTTTCTCAATTTTCTTAAAACACTGCCAAATTATATACAGGGGAGGTCAGCTATATACTGTATACATACTATTTACTTCACTATTTTGTTCGGTCTCCGGGCGTCGAAAAGTTCAACCCCCAGCCAATTTTTCACAATTCAAACACTGCCTAGCGACAGCTGGGCTTTTTGTGTGTCCTAATTGCATTCATTGCAAAGAGTTAGTTTACAGTGAAGAAATATTTACGTGTGGTGTGGATGATTATTATGTTAGGCAGGCGGTGGTAGATCGTCGGCGTTGCCGAGTGTTAAACTGTACGTTGCTGAGACCGGCAACGTCCGCGCATCACATCGACGCATTCAGCCGCCTTCAGATCTGCTTAACAAGTCAGTTGCTGTATATATTAGACTGCTAAACCTTCTGTCAAAACTGGTGCATTTTTTGAGGAGAGTATGGGCCCGACATAGTTATGGCTCCGCAGCTAATATTGCATATAGCAGCATCCCAGGTTTTGGGTAATGCTGTTAGCGGCATGAGACCCCCTTGAGCCTACCTGAGAGAAGAAAAAACTCCGATCAAGCTTTACGTCACCGCCCCGTAGACATCAGTTTGGGCTCCCTGTTTTCAAGTGTTTCTTTGTGTCTACAATTGCTGTTTAAAAGTTTGTGTACCTAGCTTTTGGGTCTTTGGGTGTTACATTTTATGCTTTTGCATTAAAAGATTTACTTACTTACTAAGTACAAGGACAGTCAAGTACGTGGAGTGCAAAGCATAAAAAAAGTAAAACATTGAAAACTATTTGCAAAATTTTGCATCGGCCGGGAATCGAACCCGGGCCGCCCGCGTGGCAGGCGAGCATTCTACCACTGAACCACCGATGCGCTCATTAAACTCAGCTCGTCGTGCGCTAGTCGTTTGTCACTGACGCGCCGGTCGCACCTAACCTACCTGCAATTAACGTTGCTATATTTAGCACTGCACGCCTCGCTGCACGATCGGTGAACTAGCAGTCAGGCATTTGTATGTTACGCGCGACAGCACCAAATGCTAATCGCGTCTTAGCTTCTTGGTTATTCTGACTGTTCGTCTATCTGTCTGTAACCATCCGGTACCCAATCAATCAGTCAATCAATAGAGACTCTTGGTTTTCACCATAACGTAGCCTAGCTTCTTTAGTTTTCTCGTGAACAAATAACTAGTGTGTCACAGTGTCACTGTCAAATAGGGGTACAGCCGGGTACCTCATGCGAAGTCGTTATTTTACGTCTATTAACTCTTCTAGCATAAAAAACGTCCTAGATACTTTAGCCATGTAGTTCAAATGCAATCTTCCCAATGGCCACATCGAACCCTGTATGGTCGTGTTCACGGAAACAGACACAGAGGACGACCGAGGAAGCGCTCGACGATTGCCAGATGATGGGCCTCTCACTCACACAAGCAACACATATTGAGGCTGAGGACAAAGGACAGTGGAGGAAATGAATATACGAGGCTGTCTGAGCGTGCTTACTGCATCGCCATGATACCGGAGGAGGCCCGGAGGAGCGTAAAAATGATTGAAGATGGGCAGAGACTTGCTGCTTTAATTAGTGCTTATCGTAACAAGCACTGCTGCCGATTCATAGAATTTCCATACGTAGTATAATCATCTTATGTAATGTGATGTGATATGTTGCGCAGCGATCACTACATAACGCTGGTACGCTGGCGCGACAGCCTGCACCTTCTGGTCACGTGGTCGAATCGACTGCAGAACAAAACGTTCGTAACGATCTGCCACGCCGTTTCAACCGACTGTCATCTGGTAAGTTCTTGTAGCATAACTACATATATAACAACTACTCGCTTTATCTGTATTATCAGTGTGTGTCTGTCTGTATAGACTAACTTAAAGCACGTCAGCCTGACGATCGCACTAGCACATTTTTCTATGGCCGCAACACAGGTCTAGATAGCCCGGATGTCTGTTTATCCGTCTGGTCCGTTATAGGGTGTTTACGCGATCCAGCAAACGTCCAGCTCCATTATAACATATGGCAGCAAACGTCCAACAAACTTGCAAGCAGCAAACTTCCAGCAAACGTCCAGCATTAGCACGTGTATTTTGTATACATTTGCTGGAAGTTTGCTGGGCGTTTGCTGGATCGTGTAAACACCCCATTAGGCATCATTACTAAAAAAAACTAAAAGCGCAAACCAAATCGGTGCGTATGTACGTTTCCCAGGGCAGGGACCGTTGTGCCAGTTTTTTGCTCAAAAGGGTTAGAGGTCAACGGTTAGGGTTTGGGTTGCGCATGCAGCGTGACATTATAATTAAACGGACCGCCACGCAATATGTCGGCACTGAGCCGACACATTTTTCTAATTGAGGTTTCGTTCTTTCATTGCTAGTTGTTCTTATGGATTCGTACTACTAGAATGTCAAGCAAATGGCACAGGCTTAAATCCGAACCCAGTTCCCGAACAGACGACTAGCGCCGAATTTTTTAGCCCATTTTCACGCGTTATACAATAGCAATAACGCGAGTAATGCTGCCGTACATGTACGTGTCTGTCTGTCTGTCTGTCTGTCCGGTGTAACGTTGAGGTACACTGGTCATATAGCCTACGTTGGGCTACGTCGAAAATTATAGGTAACGCGAATGAAATGTTCGCTAAGTCTACTCTCAGCAATTTAGTGCAAGAAGAACAGTCTGAAATTTGGGGTAGAATAAAGGTGGAGTAACGCCTACGTCAATAATAACCGCGTTTGTTATTATAAATAAACTCGTGCCAAATACATTTGTCCAATCTAAAAGCAAGTATTAATCGAAAACTTTCGAAGGATTTTTTCTACCAGAAAGAATAATATGCTTTCATTTGGGGACACTATAATAGTTTAAATGTGATGATATGATAACGAATGAATTGGCTTAATTGTTGCAGAATCTCGTAGAAAGTGCTCCGGAAGGAAAAGGCTGGGTCTCCTTTGTAAGTGCGACTTTTCTATGTCATTTTTAAAAAAATGTTTTTGTTCAGGTTTTAAAACATTTCGTGTTTCCAGTTGCAGTCGGCAAAAAAGTATGGACGATTTTTTTTTACAATTTTTATCATTCAATCATAATTTGTCATGTAACTTTTCACACAACAACTGATAAAAAGAAATTGACACACTTAACAGTACACATGAGAACTTAAGCAAAGGTACTGTGCAGCATTACGGACCAGATGCAAAGTGTTTTTAGTAAAACTTTGAAAGCTAACTAAAAAAACTGCGCTAATAATCTGGGGGTCAATAAAAATTTGAGGGATTCAGGTTTTACTAGAGACGGACGGCAACTGGAAGCGCAGGAAATTCGTGTATGTCTTTATGACACTGCAGCCAACATGAAATAATGGATGATAAAATTATTGACATGTGGATGTGACGTGACGACGTGTGTGGTCTGGCTGCGTGTTATAGACAGACGTGTGGTTCATAGATGAAGGTCGGCGCTACGTGACGCTACTCAACCAGCGCGTTGATAACACAGGACATTGGTCACACGTCGCCGTCGTCTCGTCAGTAGTTAGTATAACACAAGGCTTTATATCTAATGGTATTTGCACCGGTGGCGTTGCCAGGTTTTGGTGCGAGGAGTGATGCGAAAATGAAAAAAAATAAAAAAAATCTAAATGTGTGTGCAAAGCGACAGAACTGACTGAAATGCCAGTTCAGTTGCGTTGCACAGACTGAACAAACTTAAGCGCACGAACAAACTGGTTCATTTTACTTAAGTTCATTCCGCGAGTCTTGTTCAGTTTATGTGTTCGCTCTATACGCGCTTTAAGGGTGACATTATTATGAAAATAATTCAGTCACATTGTGACAAATCTATAGAATAGTATGTTATACCGGATTTACTAGATAGGTAGGTACATGGAATGGATCCGAATGATAGAGTTTGTGCGGCTCTGAAGTCGAATGTTGATCACAGAGAGTTCATGCAGCGTAGGCTTACTACTGCAATAGATGGTAGCGTAGCGTGGTCATTCCGTCTGTTCGTCCGTCTGTCTATCACACTCATACACTATGCTCAAACCGTTGTACGCAATAACGTGCCTTTTAGCAGATTTGTTTACCCCCGTGTCCCCCAGTAAAGTTAACAAGAAATTTGAGCTAATGCTTACGAGACGCGCGAAAGCCCATAGCAATTCCGGTTCAGTAGTTTAGCTGAAAATTATGGTGTTCACGCTAAGTTAATATACAAATACCAAATTCTCTATTTGGATCGCATATCGATAGTTCCGTGCAGCCGACGGTGAAAGTTTTGTAATCCTGGCTTGCACCGTTTTTGACTGATTCACCCGTGTGACGGACGGACGGACAGAATTGCGATGGCTAAGACGCGATGGAAGCAGTAGCTGCTTTTGAGCGTAAAAATATAACAACTCAATCAATGCAATCAATCAGCGTTAGTTAGTGCTGGGCGTTGTAAACGAATTACCGAGGTGACAGCACCATCGAACAAAATGTCACAAATTACGCTGTAAAATATGCAAACCGTTTCACCAAATACTGTGCAGCAGAAATGTACTGAATAATACATTATTGCGCTCAGAATACAACGAAATCGTACAACGAAAATCTGTCGCTGTTTGAGTTAGATTTGCGGGAATTTGGGATAAAATACAACACCTTTATTACAGTCATGCCGAAGTGCACATAATGATAGTACCGTGGCGCCTCCTTGTGAATGATACAGACTTG
>Ga0209367_1012059_pt1 | contig 11373 bp, 7 predicted proteins | sample WorMetLIZISLAND2_FD_187412 | JGI IMG/M metagenome (GOLD analysis project Ga0209367, IMG submission 187412) | Marine gutless worms symbiont microbial communities from Max Planck institute for Marine Microbiology, Germany - Olavius geniculatus... ... | reverse complement strand
TAAATATAAAATTGGCTAGACTTTAAGACATGGTATATTCACAATATACCCTGCGTCCCAAAATTAGTGGCCCCTCCCCTACAGATAAGTTAGTGAAAAATCGTTAGTACCGGGCATATTTTTTACAAAATTTGAGACTGTCATTGCGACAATCATTCTGACCTTGTCTTTAAAGTTTGAGCTTAAAATGACAACTTTTGGTCTCGGCGAAAGTTCTTAGTCTAAGGTGGGTGCGCAGCTGCTTGATCCCTTTATCAATAACAATGCACTGAACGTATCTTAATGTAAACAAACTCTGACATCATAATGATGTTACACTGAGCACACGCGGTAAAGTGTGTACGTCATAATGGGTGTGACTGTAAGTAATGTTATGATAGTGCAGTGTACGATATTTCGTTGAAATCCATGAAATACAAACTGAATTAGGCGTGTTTGAAGCAGAGGGGCCGCTAACTTTGAGACATGGTGCATTTATATCATATCACATTATATTATGTCGCATATATGCTGAGTATTTATTACACATATATTTATTTGTTATTGACTAGCAACCTGCATTTATTAATTAACAGCTCGAGCATTCAGTAAGTAAGCAAACAACTAATTCTACCTTATCGTGATCAACGTCGTCATCGCCATTATAGCTGTGATAGCCATTGTAGCTAGTCACTGCAGCGCCACCATGTGAATGCTGAATCACACACATAACACATAATATATATAGCAATACATTATAGCAGTACGAAAATATCCATGGCAGTCACCAAAACAATATATGACAGGCGTTTAATAAGTTCCAGGACTGTTCTTCTCAGTAAGAACACAGTGACAGCTGAAAACCAAAACTATTATGAAGTTGTACTGCCACTATTGTACATCAAGTTACCATGGTCTCATTTATGACGTCACGTTGTGACATCATTATTATTAAGATATAAATGATGGGCATTGACGTTTGTTTAGAGAATTAGATTAGAGAATAATCATAAAATTTTCTAGTCGCAAAAAGTGAAGAAAGTGCTGAAATTTATTGTAGATTATTTGTAGTAATTAGCAGGGACACTTTATCACGTTTGAAAGTATTTGAATAGTTCACTCGCTTGTGCAGCGATCATCAGTCAGTCAGTGATGATGTCAGTGTTGGTGAACTGCTTATGGCAAAAACGATCAGCTGCAGACAAAGCATTTTTTTGGTTTAATTAAAGAGTTGATCTTGCAGACTTTTTTGCTCGAAAGACATACTGTGACTGAACAATATTACCAGGCATTATTGTCTGATTGATTACGACCAGCAATTCGCAGCAAGTGACCAGGGTTGATGCAGAAAGGTGTCATTCTTTAAAATGGCAGTGCCCCATCATGCAATAGGCCCATTAGAGTTAAGAAAATTGAAGAGATGGGCTGGAAACTGCTACAGCATTTGCCGTACAGCCCAGACTTAGCTCCAAGTAATTTTCATTTGTTTGGACCACACAGCGAATCACGTGGAGACATTAAGTTTAAAAACGATAAAGATGTTCTACAGCATTTTGTCCGGAAAGTTCTACAAGTGCCAATAAAAAACTTAATGCTACGGGTTCCAGTCGACTTGCAGAACAACGGGAACATTGCAGTGAACTGCAGGGAAAATATGTTAAAAAATAACATAACTGTCAGACATGTGTCTGTCTGTCGTTGTATTGAGGACGAAGTCCTGGAACTTATTGAACGCCCCTCATACTGATAGCATTAGCAGGTTGCTTATAGAAGGTGTAACATACATGACTTATGTACACCGAACAATAGGTGACATCTGGAGGTGATTATCCCAATCATTCAGTGAAGGGCAGGTCATGTTCACACTGTGTGTTCAAGTGTTTCAAACGACCACACTTCACTCCAATGATCAAGTAAAGCCTGCTACTACCTGTAATCAACAACATTACGACTGCAGTGAAAAAAAACTGAAATTACCGCCGACACCATTGGGCTGGCATGACTGCCAGTGCCAGGGTAGTAGTGGTAGTATGACTGCTGCCATGGTTGACCCTGGCCCTGACCTTGACCCCATGACCCCTGACCTGTGGCTCCGGCCCGCCTGTATTGCTGCTCAGACAGACGGTCGTCCTGGAATGCTGGCAGGTGACCCACTCCGGCCTGTGTCAATTACCACAGAACAACAGCATTTGACAAAGTGGGCACAGTTTAAGGGCAACAAAATTCAAAGACTTGTCAAAAACTTTCAAGTACTTATCCAGACCCATTGCTGCAATATTTTACCACATCATCTCAGACAGTTCTCGCGTCATATGTTACAAAGATAATTTTCCAACTGCAGTCACAATGATTCCAGAAAACTGAAATTAAACAAATTTCAAGACTCTCTTCCAACAAATTCCAAAACCTTCAATACTCTATTTGGTTTTCAAGAACTTTCCAGGTCCTGGAAAAATGGGAACATGTTTTCAAGGACTTTCAAGGACCCGTGGTCACTCTGGTTCGACCGACATCAGCATCTTCCATGTCCGTGGTGCACAAAATGAATTCAACCTAGAGCCGCTACTAAACATGCATCGCATTGTAGCCATTGGAGCTCAGATCATTGTGATAACATATCAGCAGAATGGCCTTACTGATTGACTGATAACAATGTTGTAAGAACTAGCTGCAGCTAGTGATCGATTTTTCAATCCCGAGATCCAGGATTAGAAAATTTGTAATCACATGCTATGCTTCAACAAACGGTCAAAGACACAATAGACAACAAATGGAAATGAACTACAAACACAGCCGTCTCTGTCTGACATTATCGTTATTATCATTAGCTATTTAGCTAACTTAATTAACAAACAAACACACAATAATGAACCTAAAGATGACAAAAACTACAAAAATAACATTTCTAGAACTTCTTAGAAATGCGGTTGAAATCAAGTCAACAGCTAGCTAATTAATAATAACTAGAAATTTGGGGCAAAGCCCAACATCAGTCCGCCCGACGCCCTAAGTCCGATTGGGAGAAATTAGGGGGGAGTCAAATTTTTCCGGCATCAAAGTCACGTAGCCCGAACTCAAATGCATTGGCATATGCCGAACGCGCATTGTCGACTTAGGGTAGGTCAACATGAGCGCCTGTAACTTTGTTCGTTGTGGACGGAATTTCACAAAATTTTTTTTGTTCAACGCCAAAAGGATCGTACTCGTCAACGCCGTTTAGATTTTGTCGCTATCTTCATCAGTTCCATAGATATTTGCACTCAAACTCAAAAGTTGTCGTAAATTGCACTGATTTTTGAACGTTGTTTGCCCTCCCAAATTTTAAGGGGGCGGTGCCCCCAAAAGTGGTACTTGCGTTAACAACCCAACCTAGAGCCGCGTCAAGTGCCAAAGTTTCGTCCAGCTACACCCCCTTACTCCGAAGTTATAAGCGCTCCTTTATTGCATTTTAAGCCAATTTTTGACCCTCCTTTGAAAAAGTTGTAAGGGGGGCCCCTGTCCCCGGTGGGGGGTGCGCTAATAAGACTTGGTCATTCTCTAGCGCGTGTAAAAATTTGGGGGCGCAGCACCCCCTAGGGGCCGAAATATAATTTTCCGAAATATTCGACTTAGGGTAGGTCAACATGAGCGCTTATAACTTGGTTCGTGGAAGACCGAAGTTTACAGAATTTATTTCGTTCAACGTGGAATTGACCATATTTGATAACGCCATTTACCGCTTGTCGATATCTCAATCCAGTCCAGAGATATTTGTGGTCAAACTCGTAAGTTGTCGAACCAAACTTCACCAGACTTGTTTTGTCTAACGCAGGAGGAATCGCAATAGACGGAATGACTATCAAATTTTGAATATCTTCATCCGTTTCGGAGATATTCGCCGCCGAACTTCGAAGTCGTCCGAAATCGGGCCAAATTTTGCATGTTTTTAGCCCCTGAAATTTTTTTGGGGTGCCCCCCCCGAAATTTTGAACCAGCATTATAAAATAGGGCCTAGTACTGACCATCGTGCAAAATTTCACGCCGGTCGGCCCACGCATCTCGGAGATCTTGCGTTGGGAGAAAAAAAGCATCTGGGCTAAAACTTAAGTCCGCTCCGCAAGCTATCGCTTCCAGGCGGACTAATAATAATAATCTGACTTGTAAAGCACCAATATGTGCTAAAAGAAAGACTTCAGTTAACTTGAATATACTACAATGAACATCATCCCATGTTCAACATGTGAAAGCAATATCACTGAATGTATCTCATAATGTATTAGGTGGACACATACCATTGGCGAGGAATTGCTACGATCATAGTTTCCATTCCACTGAGCTGGCATAGTGCCGTAGCGCTGTTGTCCACTGACATATGACGCGTCTCCTGCATACTGTCCATAGCCACCATCAGCCTATACATATTTGTAGCAAAAAATCCTAAGATACACATGCATTTGTGGCAAAATTTACAAGAGGCTTTAAAAATTAGGCTCTTGGATCACAAACCGAGTCTGAATGAACAATATGCTTCTACACTGCATGCTTAAAATGTTTACAGTTTACTGTACATAACTGTAACAAAATTATGCATGCATATTTTCATCATTTTCGGCACAAATAATCCTGATGCTTCACTTTACTCAAAGCAAATACATTAATCAACCTACAGAACGTCAGGTGACTGATGACTCAAGATCGTAGGTATTTTCAAAACTACTGTATACTGTTCAGTCCAGAGAGATAAACATTTACACATATTCACAAAATTCTGCAAAAATGTAGAAATCGTGTGAAAACAAGCAAATTGTGTGGCTTAGCTTAGAATTCTGTGGTCAGTGACAAACGATGCATTAACAATGACAAGACATACAGGAGACATGAGTGGTCTTGACTGATCAGCAGTTGACAACGTGTGGTGGCCATAGGACGACATCGCTGGATCCAAAGGACTTCGCATCTGCACAGAAACACCACTCTACCATACAGCTATGATTACAAAAACTACAACAACAACACAACATTAATGCATGCTATATAAATTTATTTACTTACTTCCTAACTCACAACAACAACAACAACTACTACTACTACTACTACTACTACTGCAATGTGTGGTAGCCACAGAAAGATATTGATGGATCCAAAAGTCTGCATCTACAAAGACACACAACTCTACCATACAGCTAGGATTACAACAACTACCATTATTAGCACTACTACTATGAAGACTAATACTACTCCTAATACTACTCTGACTACGATTACTACTACTACTACTACTACTACTACTACTGCTATAACTACAGTATTACCAGGTCAGGAGAGTAGCTGTCATAGGTGGGCGTGGGTGAAGTAGGGTTGTTGATCCTGCGTCTGTGTTTGAGATCCAGGGTTGCTGTCTGCTGTGTGTCTGCTGCATATGACTCACTACGCTCTGTGCTATAACCTCCTCCTGACATCATCACTGTAACCAGGCAATATAGCACACAATCAATAAATCGATCAATCAACCAACCAATCAAACAACCACAAAATTCACTACGTTCAACGCTGTAACCTCCCCAGACATCGTCACTGAAACGAAGCAATCAATCACCTGATCACTCTACTGGTGAATAAATAATTGTCACACACTCCATCAGTCAATCAGTCAACCACAAGACCACAAGACTCAGTGCTGTAACCTCTGCCAGCTATCATTACTGCAATCAGTCAATATATTAATCAATCAATAAATCAATCAATCACTTGATCACTCAGTCAATCAATCGTAAGATGTGGTATGGTCTGTAAAGTAACTGCATTGTCAATCAGCCAAACAATCATATCAGTCAATCATAAACTTCACTACGCTCAGTGATGTAACCACCTACAGTGATCTTGGTCTTGGTGGGACGGAACAAGAACTGATCAAACTTAATTCATGTATTTTGATTAATTTAAGGGGATGAAAAATGATTTTAAAATTTTAATCAAAATCGATACCAGCTCTATTACAAACCATTCTCAAGGCTCTTTGATCCGCCTGTGTACTTGCGACTGGATATGACGCTGGCAGTAGTGGAGCGATCAAGTGTGGCCGAGCGGTCCAGGGTTGCAGAAGCTGACATTGAAGATGCTAGCTGGACCTGGTACTGGGTCCGTCCTGAGTAGCGGTACTTTGATGCAAGCTTTGATACCAGGTCGGTTGCTGGCATGTCTGCCTCACGCAGACTAACACATGCAGAGTATCCAAACAGGCCACATTCTCAAAACTTTCCTAGGACATTTTCCAAAGATCTTCCTATGTCAAATGACTTGGGAATTCCAAAGAAAATTTTTTCCTTACAGAAGTTTCAATGGCTTTCTTTGCTTTCGAAAAAAAATTTGCTTTCTTACCTCTGTAAACTAGTTCAACCCATCAGATGTGCACTCACATTTTAAAAACTTCTTTGGAAAAAATCTTGTGAAAACATCTTATCTTAGTACATAAACAAAAAAAATAACAACTCACATACCTCTCCATCATTTAAGATAACCAAACACAAATAATGTCCAAAATAAGTGTCAGCAACTGTGTTGTTTTGTAAAAATTTGGTTACAATAAGCAGCTTTCTTTCCAATGTCAATTTAGTGCTTTCCTGTATATTTTCCTAATTTTTTCCCAATGATTTTTCCAAGGAAATTTCAATAATGCACATCCTTTCCTATATCTTCCTGGGTTTTCCAAAAAAGCTTTGAAGATGAGCTCGTCGAAAAAGCAAGCTGTTAAGAAGCGCTGGAGCAATGCTCACTAAGCACACAGCTAAGAACAAAAACAAATAAACAGATTCGACACGAAAGAAATGATGTAAACCACAGACCGGAAGAAAGTGTGATGTTCGACGGCATTTTTCCACAAACGCTTTGCCAACTTGTCACTGGACAACTTGAACTCATAACTCACCGCTGACTTCTGTGACTAAAGACCAAACACACATCAGGCTACTATACATGCAGGAAAGAGTTCGTCAATTCAAGACCAGCATTATCAAGGGAAAGGCCAGCGATCTTCGAGGCCAAGGAAACCTGACGATGTCTGAAATTACTTCGGCATAAGTGGCTAGCTGAATAACAAAAATAGCTGAACCAGTTGCAATGCACACGTAGCAACAGAAATAGTAGACTAGTAGATAATATTTATTAGTAGTAACTCAATTTAATGTCTATTTTCTAGATGAAGACAACACCTTTGTCTAGCAAACAAACAGCTAGTCAATATGACATTAAGACAGCAAGTGACAAGCCCCTCACGTTTACCAATTTCATGTAGTTTTTTAATGTTGCAGTTGCACATTAACTCAATTCTGTCCAAACTTGGCCATTACCACATTAACACAGATGTTGACAAGTTGAGACACTCTCCTAGTCCTAATTTAATTCCGTCAAAAACTCTGCAAGGCTGCAACATGACAAAACCAACAGCAACCTCTCCTGGTCGGACTTTAAGGCTGAAGTTGTTGAACTTGTATGAGAACTTGATGATCTTTGGCCACATGAAGCGGTTCACCCGCAGCCGGTCCTGGTAGAGTAGTAGACCGATGCATGAAACGCCCACTTCCACCGCCTGGTTCCTGCCATCCTGGCACACAGCAGATGCTCACACTTATGCTCAATTCGCACCACCGTGATACAGCAAGACAGGATCGCAACACTTTTACGGACAAAAATTTGCAGCTCTTCTCCAGGACTTTCCATGACCAGCAAAACGTCAGTGTTAAAATATATTGACAAACAACCGTTACTTAGTGCACATACAGAGTGTAGTCCAATGCACAAAGGCATGCGGAATGACAAAATTTTGAAATTTATATCATCAATGTATTTCGGAAAGTAAGTGATATGCTAGTGCTGCATATTCTTTATTATAAACCGATTGCAATTTCATCAACTATTCAGGAATTTAATTTCCCATGACTTAACCGGATCTTAGGCTTTAATTTCTGGATTTTCCAGAACCAAACTTATTTCCCAGTACTTGGGTGGATTGATTGTCTGCAGACAGGTAAATGTCTCAATATATTACCAACATCAAGGTCAACTCAGCCTTCCATCCCTCTGGGGTAGGTAAATCAATCAAGTACCAACCTGTCTGGCTCATGTTATGAGGGGGGGGTGCATTCAGTTGCGTCAAGTGGCAGGAAACACTGTGTGATCCCACATGGCAGGTGATGCTCCATAGCTCTGAGATGGGTTTCCTACAAATGGCTATATTACAGCATTAAACCATTTAAAGGCCAAGTCGCATCACTTTATGCAACTGTTATAAAGTGCTAAGTGGCTTACTCAAATGCTAATTTGTCAATATTCATTAATCTTCTGGTTGCTAGTACATCTTAATACCCTAAAAAATCAGGTTTAAGCACTCACTTTTCCTCTTTCATGGCTTCGGCCATTATCGGAACTGTGACGTCATCTGCAAAAGGGTTGCTAACTAGCTTTATTGCGCCTTGAAGTCAAATGCAGCTTAATTTATGGCCAAATAGCCTTAAAAAGGCCAAATTTTTCATCAATAGTTAACCCACTAAAAACCACAATATTCCAGCACATCATTAACTTTACTAACCGCACACTTCTAGTAGTGAAAAAATAAACAATGAACTAAATAAACAATGACGTAATTTCTGATGTCATCTATGCATCATTACTTGTACTATAAATGTAACATTATTCTGAGGAAAAATAACAAATATAGTATTTTCAAATGCAAATGTCAGTTTGTCAACCAAGCATCCTGTGAGTGACATCATCGGTAATTGTGGCAATGGCATGTTCGGGTGTGTTCGGCTGGCACAACATATCTGTGATAAAATTACTTCTAAGCGACGTTTTCATTTCAACTGATCAGTGTATTATTAATTAGCGTTACATTCTACACATATTTAGCCAATATCATTTTTTCGTGCGACTTGGCCTTTAACGCAAATGCTAGAAGCACATTAACTAACTTTGGCAGCATGCAGATCGACTCCATAGAGAGCTAGTTTGTTGGCGTTGAGTAGATATCTCAGCTCTGCCTCTGCCGGTGACATTCCTCTGTTCAAGCACACAGCACATGCTGCTATATACTGTGTGTCAACACAAAAATTGCAGACGTTATCGATGAAGCCCAACCTAATTCACAAAACAAAGTGCAAATTAAATGAGCATTATTAAGGGATAACAAATTTCACGGACGACTAAAATGACCTGAAATTGCTGTAATTTTCCTTGCCACACATGCCTAAACTGAACGTCAACGACTAAATATGTGCACATTGTAAAACAGATGTAGCATCGCTGCAGCAATTTAGCCAACCGAGCAAAAAGTCAATCAGCTAAAGATAGCACGCCAGTTACTACGGCTATGTATGCACTGATCTTGTTTATTTAGTACATTTTGTTTTCCAATCAAGACGAGCCCATATAGGACAAACAAAAACAAGAAATCTGAGGTAATGCCCATGAGATGCACAAGAGCCTATAGCAGTTCCTGTACATAGATAATCTTGGTCTATTTCAATCCATCTCATCGCAATTCACTTTTCTGCAGCAGAAAATCACCAAAAATTACTAAAAACCTCTATTTTTCAGGTTCAAGGTCATCAATGTTGACATTCCTAAGAAGCTCGTCGCCAGTGCTTGTTATGATAAGCAGCATGCCTGTGCCTATCTGCAACCGTTTTTACGCTGGACCAGCCAATAACGGTAAAATAACCGCTTATTAGGGGGCACCCCTATTTGACACCCGTGTGTGGAGGCTACCTTGAATTTATAGGGTCGAGACTTACACTGTCACCTAGGCTCCGATTGGTACCAGAAAGTGACAGACAGACAGAATTACCATAACTAATACGCGCTATAGCTGGCTGTGCTAGCTCTTGCACGTAAAAACCAGCCTTGTGGCCACAAAACAAGGCTGTCATTGACCTATGACCACTATGACTATGACGACGACGACTACAACTACAACTGAACTAAGATATGATGACTATGATGACTATAAGCACTATGATGACTATTACTACTACTAAAGTACACCAACTGCTATTGCTGCTGCTGCTGCTGCTACTACGATTACTACTACTACTGCTGCTGCTGCTACTCTACTACTACTACTGCTGCTGCTACTACTACTACTACTACTACTGGTGCTGCTACTGCTACTCTACTACTACTACTACTGCTGCTGCTACTGCTACTCTACTACTGCTACTACTACTACTGCTGCTGCTACTACTACTACTACTGCTACTACTACTACTACTACTACTACTGGTGCTGCTACTGCTACTCTACTACTACTACTACTACTACTACTACTATTACTACTGCTACTCTACTACTACTACTACTACTACTATTACTACTGCTACTACTATTGCTGCTGCTGCTACTCTACTACTACTGCTACTACTACTGCTGCTGCTACTACTGCTACTACTACTACTACTACTGGTGCTGCTACTGCTACTCTACTATTACTACTGCTACTGCTACTACTACCACTGCTACTACTACTACTACTGCTGCTGCTGCTGCTGCTACTCTACTACTACTACTGCTACTACTACTACTACTGCTGCTGCTGCTGCTGCTACTACTACTACTACTGCTGCTGCTGCTACTCTACTACTACTACTACTGCTACTATTACTACTACTACTACTACTGCTACTACTACTACTACTGCTACTACTGCTACAACTGCTGCTACTATTACTACTACTACCTCTACAGACCTGTGGGCCTTGTGCATCTCTGCTATCTGTTCCAGTAATTCCTGAGACTGCTGCGACGCAAAGTTGACATGTGAGAAATACTGAACTCCAACTCCATGCTCATGACTGTCATAGTCACCGAACAACGACTGGACGCAGTACGAGCCCAGCAGCGCATGCGTCATGAAGGAACACGGCAACCTACACAGTAAATACCACAAGAGTAGTAGCAGTATCACAGGCTGAACGGTAGTTCAAGCCCTGTGTTAATGGCGACTTCTCTTTCTTATGGGGAATCCAAAAATTCGACCCCCCACAGAATCAAAACCCCTGACCCGATTGAGATAAAATTTGGCACGGTTGATTAAGTCAACGAGGGGACCCCTCATGCAAAATTTTATGCAAATTCCTCCAAGGGGGCTTCTCGGCAAATGGGTGAAATATACGCACAAATTTTTATTTATATATGCCTTTTTTTCTTCCGCTCACCCACAGGTCAGACCTTTTAAGGGATTTTTACGCTTAATGCGTCAAATGATGCAGTTCTGCACAAGGAAGTGCCTTTTTGGGGTTAGAAAATTAAAATTTAATATTAAACGTATTTATTCACAAAAATCAAAAGAATTACAATGGTGCCTATGGGGAAAATTAAACAATTCTTTAAACGGTCATAACTTTGGCTGTGTATAAGATAGAG
>Ga0209367_1012058_pt1 | contig 11373 bp, 8 predicted proteins | sample WorMetLIZISLAND2_FD_187412 | JGI IMG/M metagenome (GOLD analysis project Ga0209367, IMG submission 187412) | Marine gutless worms symbiont microbial communities from Max Planck institute for Marine Microbiology, Germany - Olavius geniculatus... ... | reverse complement strand
GTACAAAACATCAGTTTATACACTTGTTAACGGCGACATGCAATGACTGACACATCGAAAACAGCAAAAATCATAAAAAGGTGATATTATTCAACAGCACATTGACAGTTAGACAATGTGATGGTGAGTGATATCACCTTTTTATGATTTTTGCTGTTTTCGATGCGTTAGTCATTGCATGTCTCCGTTAACAAGTGTAGCCTATAAACTGATGTTTTGTACATTTATTAAGTTAATCATTAGAGTAGGATAGACTGGCTATTATACACTACAGCGGCTTTACACTCTACGTTACACACTGAACTTTTTTCCTGGACGAAGAGGGCGTGTGATGGGACTAACTAGCGTGAAGACAAGACACTGAATACAGACGTGGATTGCAGTAAACGTGTCCGCAGTATTAGCCTGGGGCAATCGGCTTGCGTCTGAGGCGCTCTTGCCGTTACACGAAGCAATGATTTCAAGTTACTGCAATCGCACTGCAGCAGCGCACCGCTGCCCGATGATCGTGCGTGTGTAATAGGCCTAGGCTACGACTTTGACGTAATTACGGTGTCATAATAAATGCAGTCTGCTGAATGAGTCACACAGCGTGACGTCACGGCGTGCAATTAGTTCCCGCTGAGCACATCGTCTCGCTTATTTTATACCGCGTAACTGCTTAACCCTTTTCACTGGCGGATCCAGAAGTTGAGAATAGGGGAGTGGAAGGGTAGGACGGGGTCTGGGGAGGGGCACAGCCCTCTCTAATTTTTTTTTAATTTTTAGGCAAAAATAGTGCATTTTGGTGCAAAATTTTCACTTCAAGTCAATAGGTGGGGCGGCCACCCCCGCACCCCTTCCCCTTGAATCCGCCACTAGCCCTTTTAAAAGAACAAGCCAACATTTCAGCATTACGGGACAGAGGAATGGATTGAAGACAGACGGACATACGGACGAGCAAGACCCGTCGTAGACCAAACATGCGATTTCTCAAAAGCAGTCGCATAGACCTAATAAGATTTTATGAATCTGCTTTCTCTCTGTCACCAACACAATAACCGTAATTGCGCATGCATCAAAAATGGTAACTACGTAATTTATTTTTTACGACATAAAGTAATGCAACTGCAAAGAATGCAGGCCTACGTACATTACAAACGAAATCAATAGGTCTAGGCCTGCTTTTCACTGCTCAGACTCGGACATTGAAACGTGAAGTCTGGAGCAAAAAAAAACAGTCCATCAACCTACCGGTAAGCAGACACTTTTATCTTTCACCGTTGAGAGATATAGACACCTAGGCCCTATAGGCCTTGATAGACTTACACGCATGCACGAGTCAGACTCTTGAGTTGTGACCAAAATCGTTTCGCGATCTCGGATGAATGCCATTCGCTTTATAAAAGAGCAACTTGAGAAAGGGGAGTAAAAAGAAGTAGGCCTAGGTGAGTGCGAAGTCTTGTGTAAACGCTGATGGCAGGTATGCATGACGTTAAGAGGTTAAACGAAGTCGTCAGTTGCGATGTTTCGGCATGCTGTAGGCCTAGGAGTAAGCCTAGGCCTACTGACTTTCACCGTGGAGTGAGTTAGCGAGCGAGTGGTCTTGCCTCTTGCGGTTGTGGCAGGTAAATTGTCGTCGAAAAGCAGCAGTTTAGCATCACAGCGTGTGTGCAATCTCACTGCATGCCCGCTATATAGCAGGCAGACACCCCGGCGATCTGTATAGTAACACGTATTTGTACACGACCGATGGTCGCACGTCACGAGCTACCCGCTGAGAGGATGCCGCTATAGACGCCGGATGACGTGGTGCTCGCGCTATACTGCAGACTGGTGATCCGCTTGATTAAGGCAACCCGCAGATCCACGGATGACGTCGCGGGACATGCAGAATGGCAAAACGTTCTCGTTGTTCTATCTGTTGTAGAAATGATGACATTTGGAGAGGATTGAAGAACAACTTTCCGTGCACAATGCACGGTGTTTTATGATGTTTTACAGTTTGATAATAAATAGCATAAACTTGCTAAGTTGATATTTCGTTCGCTCAATTAGTACTGAGATAAATATTTCGAATTTCGACATTTTGTATTTCGAAAAAGCACACACACAAGAGAGAGCTACTTCTTCCAGTTTCCCAACACGTTGCAGCTTTTTGTACAGGAACCGTCTCTTCTGTCGTTGTTTATAAAAAGTTGGTGATATACACTGTAGCTCTTAATGGGAAGCCCATATTAGAGCTACGGAGCGTCACCTGCCGTATAGGATGACACAGTGCTACCTGCCACCCGACACAGTTGAACGCGCCCCGCCTTAACCCCAGCCAGACAGCCGATCTACCTACCCCGGAGGGATAGAAGGCTGAGTTGACCTAGGCGGCTGGTTACATACCGAGATAGTTTACCTGCCCGCAAGCAGTCACCCATCGCAGCCCAAGCCTAAGCCTTCTATTGCTTACTTTAGACAATCTCCTTTGAGTAGACAAATTTAACGCTAATGACCATCACTGAAGTATATCCCTCTGTTGGAATTGTTCCCTCAACGCCAATTTTGTTGTTTATTCGATTTTATCGATAGGCCTGTTGCCCCTTCTGTGTAGTCAAGTTAAACATTCAACATGACTATCCGATCCTGAAATGATCGAGACTAATCGTTTTCGAAAAATTCGATCTATTCTGTGTCTCAAAAAACATTTCCGACATTTTTGACTGCATGTAACTTGAAAACCAATTGTCAGATTTTGACAATTTTGGAACGAATATTCCTGACACAACTTGCCATTAAACGACTGTTTAGTTTCTTACCTCACCCAATGTATGCTTCTGCACTACCTAGGGAAATCAGACCAAGCGAAATAAATGTTGAAATAAACAGAAAACCTGCAAAAACATTCCCGACATTATCGATAGTAACTTGAAGAAAGATTAGCAGATTTTAATAATTTTTGGCAGAAATATTTCTGACACTACTGGCTATCAAATAAGTGTTTTAGTTTTTACCTCACCCAACGTCTGCTTTTGCACTACCTTGGGAAATCAGACCAAGCATAATACGTGCTAAAATGAATGAAAAAACGACGATAAATTCCATCTGTCCTAATCTATGGGCCCCAACAGCCGGTCTATTACAAGGTTTAACTGTCATGCAGCAGTGTGTCTAAACCAGAAAAAGTTTAGGAATGTTTGTGAGGTCAAGAAGACTGGTACATCCATGGATTGGACTGGAGCAGAACATTATCGATACTGCTGTCAATGAATGAACAAAACATCTCGATCCTTGCATTGTGTTCGCCAACACTTCAAGCAATTTTACTGCAGGCAGTTGAAAAATGGACAACTGAATGAAATGTCAGCCACAGTGTCAGAAATGTAAACAAAATGTGTTTTTACGCGTTATGTTAATTAAGCAAGATCATATCGCATTGGACAAAAAAGTGATATTTCGCTGGTTGTGTTTTCCTCAGGTAGTACAGAAACAAATGTTGGGTGAGATGGAAAACTGAATGGTTATTTGATGGCAAGTTGTGTCAGGAATATTTGCACCAAAAATTATCAAAATCTGATCATCGGTTTTCAAGTTACTGTCGAAAATGTCGGGGATGTTTTTTGAGACACGGTGTAACGCGTAAAAAGTAGCCAATCGTCCGTTGAGTGGTAAAAGTGCAAAAACGCACTTACGCACTTTATGCAGTTTTTTTATACCATAGTGTACAGAAAAATTGCATACTGCCATACTGGCAAAAGTGAAAATGTCATATTCGCAACCGTGATTGGGGTATAATCATTCAAAGTTACGCATAAACGCACCAGATGTTTGCAGTAACTGGTAAAAGTGTAGGCCCTACATTAATTTTGTACGTTTTCAAACCACTGGCTGGAATAGGACATTTTGACTTTTGTCATTTCTTTTGATTGGAAGAAGTGCATAAGTGATTACAATAAAAACTGCAAACTTTCAACATCGTTTTTCTCGAGACTATAAAACGCTACTTATGCACTTTTGTCACACTCAACTGACGCTATGCGCGCCAATCGGTATGAAGTGAGGCGCTTAAACAGGACAGCGCGCAACGGCGACGGACCGAGATTTTGGTAGGAGCGCAGACCGCGGCAGAACTAAACGGTAGTCGCGAACACGCCCCGCTGCTTTGATACGGAAAAGACACCGCGCCGTCGTTAATCAAGAGCTAAACGATCCGCGGCCCCGCCATGGACCTATACAATGGCGCATTCCGTTCAAGAGAGGGCAACTTTAAGGCGCGTACAGAGCGACGTAACTGAACTGAACTGAACTAAACAGACACGGTTTTGTTTTTGACGAACTGACTGATGGGCAAGCAGTAATGCATTACAGTAGGCACCGTCTAAAAGTGTCGGTGACTACTACGTGACTACGCGCACGTATATACGCGTCAGCCAATAACCAGTAGGCTCGCCCAGCTCCCATTGGTCAGTTCGTCAAAACCTGAACCGTGTCAGTTCGTTTCGGTTACGTCGCTGTGTACGCGTTTTTACGTCTAGCTGTCGATGATGAAAACTTGCACAATTTTGCTTTCTGAAACATCAAAATTTATATGTATCATCAATTAACAAAAAGGCGTCAGCTTCTGCTGAACTAGCCGTGTCGTCCAGATGACGGTAAAACGTTGGCCTTGTGATCGTCAGGTCGTTGGTCCAACTCCCGGTCGGAAAGCTGTCAAGTGGTTAGTACTTGGACGAGTGACTGTCTGCGACAGAGAAAACAATCTCGGTATATATAACCAGCACCAAGGTCAACTCAGCCTTCGATCCTTCCGGGGTAGGTAAACGTGTTTCGACTTATCTGGCTGAGGTTGACGCGGGGCGCGTTCACAATATTCACACGTGTCCGGTGGCTTTGTGACCCCATGGCAGGTGACGCTCCGTAGCCTCGAGATAGTTATTCCATGAACAGCTATGATGCTCTATAAAGTTTTTAAAAATCCCTGTACGCGTCTTTCGCTGAATAATGAATACGCCACTGCCGCCGGGAAACGAGCACGGTTAGTCACGGTCGCGACCGGCGAGAACTTGTGCGCGTCCGCCCACCGTGAAGAGACTAAAAGAGACGTCAAGATGTCGCTAAGTGGTCGCCGACTGGTCTCCGATTGGTCGGTGATTAATGCGTTATTAATGCGACAGACGAACATACTGTTGGCTTTGGCATTCCGCTACTGTCGCTATATGACGGAGACAATAACTGAACCGGTTCGGTCGGGCGGGAGAGGTGAAATAACGACGCCATAATAACCGTATGTAATGATAGTGTTCGACCGTCGTGACCTCTACCGACTGACTTGCTAATTACCGCTCACTGATTTGATGCGCGTCACAGCCATAACTAGCATGGAGGAGAATCGTTCATTCGACATTTAGGCCTATAATACATCATTTATTATTCACCAAAATCGTATATAAATAGCAACGTATATTGCAACAATAAAAATTGAAAAATGACACTATACTGACCGCTTTAATACAATATCACAAATCTGTCATATAAATCGTCACATATTTCACTTAAACACTCCACGGCACTATTAGTTTTAGCGATGTCGTGGGCTGGATAGGTTGAGGGCAGGAAATTAAGTAAGTAAGTGAATAAAAATTAAAATTTTATAACGCATAACGTTTACACAATCTACACAATTTGGGCCTGAAAAGTTTTCGTTTTGGGAAAAATTTAAAGGCAAAAGTGAAGTTTTGAGCACATCTCCTCTGTGAAAAATTATGTCAAAACATTGTAACTTTCTACTTCTTTCCCCCGTCCCCGACACCAACTTTGTAATAATCACGACGTCGCTGCATGGCTTCTGATAAAGGCTTAAGCTTATATACACTTTATTCACCATAATACAATAATATAGCACAGTTATAAAAAACAAACCTTAACTGAACTTTTTAATAATGATAACAATGAAACTGTCAGTACTCAGTAAGCATGCATAAACTATGCAACGTTCGATAATTTCAACATTAGTTTAACACTTCGTATCGGTACAATTTCGCTGCGTAATCTGAAGTTAAAACACATTCGACATTCGTTTACAATATCACTGTTTGACGTACAAAATAACTTCATTAAAAATCGCATCAACACAAAGTTTAAACTTCGATAGTCAATTCTAGTTGATGGACAAACCTCCAGACCATACAGCAGAGCAGGCAGACATTTGCTGTGAACTAGATGTACTGTTACCTCCTCGGATGCAGTTCTTCCCAATTTACCAAAAATGGAGTTGACTGACCGGTAAAAAGAACGTTTTGCATGGTCCAGAGAACACTTTAGCTTACTCGACCTAACAAAGTAGATGTCCAGGTACATTATTTCATTGACCCACGGCAGGTCGGCTTGTTTAGGCCTATATTAATGCTAGCGCATCGAATGTCATGGCGTGGTCCAATACGCATTGTGCAAGATTTTTTAACGTTTATAGCATGTCAATAGATAACAGTTCTAGTTCACAGATACTAATATAGTTTGCAATTCTTGGATAGACGGTGCAAATATTAAGATATCGTCTGCGTATAGCACAATAAAAGAACGTTGTCCAGCATGAAGACTTGTAACCATTTATCGTCAATATATAGCAAATAGGCGAGGAGACAGGACAGAACCTTGTCTTACTCCGAGCAATTCATTTGAAATATTTCTCTTTATTAACTTTATAAATAAGGCATGGTGATTTGCCTTATCGAATGCCTTTGATAAATCAATGGAACATAAGTTGACCGTACTGCCACCATCAACAAAATGCTCGACAGTCTTTCGTATACAGTATAAATTGCATTTGTACAACCACGCCCTTTTTAAAATCCAAACTGATTATTGCTTGTTTCTAAAAGGTGGCCAAATCTGCACAAAATACAGTGCTCAAAGACTTTAGAGATTACAGGACTGATAGCTATAGGCCTACTCCTAAAATCGTCAGTAGTCATAGCTTTAGTCCGACAGTCTTGCAACTTAGGAATCGGGATATACGGTATCTAAGCCTGAAGGTTGAAGGAACGTTGCAGAGTATATAAGATCAAATTAAACAATCTGGCCAGTAAACAGGGTAATATCGGGTGAGAATACAGTAAATGTTCAGCTGTATCCAGATCTGCAGCCTTACCATTTTCGTTATTGCCCGCAATTTAGGCCAGTTAACGACTGCGTGCGAAGAAACGAACGAAATCCGTCTGCAACTATAGGCGCTAATAGGGTGATGGGTTTGATAAAATGTATTCAGTAGTTTAGTAGTTTTTTTATGTCCACGTGCTCCTCCCCCCGGCCCGGGCCTGTCCATCACACCATTCAGTGAATGGTGGCTTACGCGTGCACGCCTTCTCGGTTTCGCCCGTTCAAGTAACGCTCAACTTGAGACACGCGCAGTGACGCAACCGCAAGCAGATTTATGACTGCGGCCCACGCATGCATGTATAAGCGTCAGAAATTATGAATGAACGACACGAGCAGCTGCAACCTGCAGCGATTCACTGATACAGAGTCAGATAAGCGCTGGTTATCTCCATGCCATCGCCCCGTAGCCTATACGTCAGCATCGGCGTGACACCAATGAATCGGTATATGACAATAATACGTGTGAATAAAAATTTATTGTATTAAATGAAAACTATGACATTAATGAGTAAAGATCTGCATTCTGCTCAACTGCGGATAAAAATTCATACCAGGTATATTTTGTCTTGCAAAGAAATGTGATGTGGTCTCGGCCTCAAATATCGACCTCACTTAGGCTCACTATATGCCTGTCACTCCAATGTAGTGTCACAAAATCTCGTCTACTTCTCAGCTTTTCTCGATCAGCATGCAAACTGGCCATCGTATAGCTAAAAAGCACGCAAAAATAAATTACTTGTCATTTTGCCGAAAAAGAAATGCAGCATCGTTTTCCTTTTGACTTAGAATCGAATCATCAATTGTGGTAGATTTTTAGTCGTTGTTTTCGACACCGTCTACAAAACAAAGCATCGCTCCATTCAGAGTTATAAATTATTGTCTGCATGGTAATAAACTGACGTTATACTGTCTGGTTATGTGTCGTAGAACAATATTCTGGACAGTGTCTCGAGTATAATTATAATAATAACACTTTATTCGCAACAAGTGTAGAATACAAATGACAAAGAAAAAGACAGATAGGGACAGACTGAGAAATTAAACAGTTAAAACGATCACAAACATCCAAGTACAACTAAAGCAAAATGGCTATAGACGATGCAAAAGAACAGTTAGTTTTGTACATAGTGAGTCACAATCATAATAGTTTTGAAGGTTACCAAAATAACTATACTTGAAATTCTGAACACAAAACACACTGCTATGGTGAAGAAGACAGTTTTACAGCTCTGAGCATGGGAAGAGCGAAGAAAACAACCGACGCGTGCTCGTGGCATTTCCACAGGCCGGAGGCGCTGAAATCAAACAAACTCACCCAACACCAGTCACCCACAGCCACCCGTGATTACATCACTCCATCAACGCTGAGCCTGACGTGTGCCAGTGCCAGACAAGTTCTCGCCTTTCACATCTCCATCAACGCTGGCGGGGCTTTGCTCATGGCCACGCCCACCGGCGCCGTATGGCCAATCAACCACGAGATCGAAGCAGGTGCCCGCTGCGCCAGACGCGCCGGAGGGGCGGGGCGAGCACGTAGGCCTATGTCGCGAAAACTTTTCGATTTACTGCGACCGGGTAGGCGCCTATATAACAGCAAGGCGCTACGTAGTTTCTTCGACGATTGTTTTTTCAGAGAGCAGAAACTGACGACTGTAAAAGAATCGACACTGTAGCGAATCGTCTTAAACGCTATCGAATTATTCTGCACAACCTTGACGAGCGTCGTTTTAATTTATCGACAATACCTAACGAAATAAAGCGGAAATAACAGCAGATAGACCTAATAGTTCAGAGATGCAGATGAGTGCAGAAGAGGCTGAGGAGCTGGGAGAGGTCGTTGCCATGGCGACGGTGACGTCATCGGAAGAAGACGTACCGTCGAAGCCGGTGGCCCAGCAGGCGGCGATGTCTGCACGTGCGTCAGCGTTTAGCATCGATGCACTGATGGCGGACCAAGGCATGGCTCCAGCGTGCAGTGCTGTCAGATGTTGTTCGGTACAGTCCACTGACGATTCTTCGAGCATTAGCATGGGGGACAGCGACTGCTTCAGCAGTGCTTCGACAACCTGCTGCAACGCTGAGCGGCCAGGTAACATCAAGTCAAAACCATTGGTGTAGCCTATAGGCCGGGCCTATGTGGCCTATAGTCTATAGTGTAAATGGGACAGGTACTCAAGGCGGTGTGATGTGAGGAAAGTCTCTCCCCTCCCCATAATTAGTCCACCCGGAAACGATAGTTTTCGGGAGGACTTAAGTTTTACCCGTGATGTTTTTTTTCAACGCGAGATCTCCGAGATGCGTGGGCCGACCGGCGTGAAATTTTGCACGGTGGTCAGTACTATGTCCAATTTTATAATGCCGGTTTAATTTTTTTTTGAGGGGCGGCGCACACCCCAAAACAATTTCAGGGGCCAAAAACATGTAAAATTTGGTCCAATTTCAGACGACTTTGAAGTTCGGCGGCAAATATCTCCGAAACGGATGAAGATATTCAAAATCAGATGAATATTTTATCTACCGCGATTCCTCCTGCGTTAGGCGAAACAAGTCGGTAAAGTTTGGTCCAGTAAACTTGGAAATCTCGATGTGAAATCGCACCCACCTAAAGCACGTTATTCGGAAGAGCATATTTCGGCCCATAGGGGGTGCTGCGCCCTCAAATTTTTACATCCGCTAGAGAATGACCAAGTCTTATTAGCGCACCCCCCACCGGTGATGTAATTTTTTTTCAAAGGGTGGTCAAAAATTGGCTTAAAATGTAGAGTATAGCCGCTAGAACTTTGGAGCCAAAGGGAGTAGCTTCATGAAACTTTGCCAAGTGACATGCTGCTAGATGGGGGTAATAACGTTTAACACTTTACACATTTGGCCTACATTATGCTGTCAAAGTTTAGAACTGTATATGAGTTTACAATATCAGATATTGCAGCATGATTTTTTGTGTTTTTTTGACTGCAGACACTGATCGCCGATACAGTTCACCCATGCATATGACATCTGCAGCGACGATATCAGAGTCGACGTCAATTAAACGCCGAAGCAGCTGGAGCAGCGACAAGGCTGCTGAGACTGTAGAGGGCGTGTCGATGGGCGTCATTTCCGGCGTGGAATGTCGCCTTGAGACCAAGCAGCTGTGGGACAAGTTCCACGAGCTCGGCACCGAGATGATCATCACCAAATCCGGACGGTAGGCCTATAATTATTATATATAATGATTATATTTTCGTTTTGTCAATGTCGTCGTGGCGCGGAAGGACAAAAGTAAAGAGGGGAGAGCAATTATTTTTTTCCAGATTTTTTTTGTTAGAATGTTGTCGGAACATTTTCTCCTGCTTTAGAAAATTTTTGTCCAAAAGTGCTAAATTTGAGGCTAAACATCCTGATTCTGAGAAAATTTTGGGACAAAATAAAAAAAATTGAACACCCATAACATCTTTTGTCGAAGTTCACAACTGTCTAGCTGTTGAATTTTTGTCGGCAAATGATATATCCTCGACAATATAAGGTGTTGTGGAGTCGGTTCGTTCGTATGAAAGCAGCAAGAGTTACGCATGGATTCAAGAAAACTTAAAAACACTATTTGACCGCTCCATTTAGTTTGGTGAACTTTTGCACAAGAACGCATCTTGACAACCTAGAAAACCTTATTGAACTTTGGCGTCAAAGGTCATGGTCGAGTGGATTTCTGGGTGTTTTGATGTGCGTGATACTGCGGCTATAGTGCTATATCCGCGGGCAGTACTTAGCTTGGGCAAAGCCTGACAGTCTTGTATATTTGATTTGCTTTGTGTGTTCAGACGCATGTTTCCGACGGTGCGCGTGAGTTTCAGCGGAATGGATCCCGGCGCCCGCTACATCGTACTGATGGACATTGTGCCGGTGGACGGCAAGCGCTATCGGTACGCCTATCACCGCTCGTCCTGGCTGGTAGCCGGCAAAGCGGACCCTCCCGTGCCGACCCGTCTATACACGCACCCCGACTCACCGCTTACCGGCGAGCAGATGAGCCGTCAGACCGTCTCGTTCGAGAAACTCAAACTGACCAACAACGTCCTCGACGCCAACGGACACGTGAGTGCTATGCACAATTATTATCTCCGTAAAGGTAAACGTAGTGAACACTGGAGGAGATTAAGAGATTGGTCTGTTCGTCGTTCTGTGTGTGTTTGTGTGTGTGCACGATGACTCATCATCATCTCCACATGTCGTGCACTTGGCGGAGATATTCACTCTTACGAGCGCCTTCTACAC
>Ga0209367_1012057_pt1 | contig 11374 bp, 5 predicted proteins | sample WorMetLIZISLAND2_FD_187412 | JGI IMG/M metagenome (GOLD analysis project Ga0209367, IMG submission 187412) | Marine gutless worms symbiont microbial communities from Max Planck institute for Marine Microbiology, Germany - Olavius geniculatus... ... | reverse complement strand
ATGATCGCAAACTGTCCACAGAATGTGCCAGTGAAAGAATTTTGAAAATCGGTCAATAATTGGCGAAGATATGAACCAAAGAAAAGTGGCACGTTTTTTATTGGCTCGCTCTGTACAATACAGCCCCAGGGTCAGGCCAAGTAGACTTTTTATGAAATAACAACGACATCTGAATAATTATTGAGCTTATTTTATACCCGCCACTAAACAAATTTCTGGAGCTGCTCCAAGGCTCCTGCTATAAACAGGCACAGTGATTACTCGTGCCTCAGTAAATGTTCAACCCAATTTTGATATTTCTATGCCTTTTAGTTTTTTTTTAGCTACGAGGGTTGTTCGATAAATAAGTTTACAAAATGGCGCCATGTCATTAATTTGTAAAACATGAAAAATCCAAAATATACATTTTGAGGGAAATTTCATTCTGAATACAAGTTGTGAGTTTTATGAAGATGACATCACTCTGACGTCATTTTAAACATTAAGTATGGCTACGTTCGCACTTAAATTGTCCCACAATCAACAGCATGCCGTTATTGTTTTATGGTGGGCAAAAAGATGTAATGCAAATCAGATTCACTCTGATATGCATCCAGAGTATGGCAACAAGTGTTTTGTGTTTTTGTAAAGCCAACAGTAAAAGTTTGGCATAAGAAAATGCTAGGTAGGCAAAAATTTGCAACAGACACCAAAGTGCAATCAGTCGTTCATCAGTGGCTCAAACAGAGCCAGCATCGTTCTTTGCATCTGGCATTCAGAAACTTGTTGACAGCTATGACAAATGTTTGAACAAACTTGGACGATATGTTGAAAAATGAAATATTAGTATCGTTTAACCCTTTAACTACCAGAACTAAAAAAACGCTAATACCGTGATATTACCGTAATATTTTGGCAAAAATTATACGCTGTATTAAAACTTGTTCTAAAACCCCATAAAGTTATAACATTTAACTACTCTAAGTAAAAAAGTGCCAGTACCGCGAGATTTTGGTGAAAATATAATTCTAATACCGTGATACAAAGCCACGTGGAGTAGGCAGGTAGAACGCCGCCTTTTCTGTACCATATCGTGGTTTTTCTGGGAACGAAATACGATCGGAGCATCTGGACCTGTTTGTCAATGAGTCCATGGGCTCCTATTTGAGTTGTATTCCACAACACAGACTGGCTGCAGTTCTCGTCACAAGTCTCTTTCCTTTCGGCACTGGGACCACAGTCTCATCGTGCCTCATGGTATGCAGACAAATGTGCTACTGAATAACCATGCATATCCATGGAAAAACCACAGGGAAAATTGACAGTCATAGTTGATGATAACCACATAGATATAGGTATTCCAATAGCAATGTAATTAAGCATACCGGAGCTAGTACAGAACTATATTACAGCAGCATCAAAAAAATTCACTCGTATGTTCAGAATTAAATTCCCAACAAAATGCATATTTCGGATTTTCCCTATTTTAAAAATTAACGGAATGAAGCCATTTTGTAAACTTGTTGATCAAATGAACCTCGTAAAAGCCCGTATGGGTCAAACAGATTGATGGATACAAAGATAGGCAAAATGAGTATTACTGTCTATTATGTCTATGTCTGTTACCTTTCACGTAGATTAGTCACACATCAAAGTCACATTTACTACTTCACTATTTATCTATTTATCTATTAATTAAATGTATTATACTTCTGAGCTGCTAGTAGATGCACTAAGCAAAATGTTGTTCTGGAGAAGAAAAATTCGGTTGACTTGAGTGACAGTTTATTCTTGCGGGTTGTTGAAAAAGGTCCACCCACACACCAGCATGGACACAAGTTTTGTAATGAATATAAATTGTGTCAGACAGTAGGTTAATACTTGCCTATTTGTTCGATCGGCTGCTTAACGCCAATTTCATTGTTGACGGTCATAATCGACACCAGCACTGTATCTGGCCTGAACGATTCCTCCAAAACCTGATATCAGACACATCACTAATTGCTTTCCAACAGCTGACTACTGCCCGTCACTTATACTATGACTATAATTAAAAATCAAAAAAACTCTCATCTAATGTACAATACTAAAGCATTGTTATCACAATGCTTCTAAGATGCATAATGCATTAAAGGGTAGAACAAAAACAGAAAAGAAACTCACCAAATTTTAACTGCTAACACTTTCAGGCCGTAAATCATGTGCAAAATATCATCAAATCAATTTATAACTTTCTAAGCAATCTCTAAGGCAAACGCGCACCCAGACAGACAAACAGACACTGAGCAGCAAAGAGACAGACGTTAGTGATAACATCACCTGCTGCAAATATATACTTTTTTTGCATAAAGCAGCACTGTACAAAAATGGCTGAGGCAATAGTGAGAAGATCTGTTTGTGTTTATCATGTACATCATCATCATCTTTGTTTACTAGATCAAAGACAGTACAACCAGACATACACTCAATAAAGTTAGAAGCAGAAGCTCAAAGATATAAGAAATTTGAGCTAATGCTCACGAGACGCGCGAAAGCCTATAGCAGTTCCAGCTCAGTAGTTTAGCTGAAAATTGGGGTGTTCAGGCTAAGTTAATATACAAATACCAAATTCTCTATCTGGATCGCATAACGATAGTTCCGTGGCGCCACCTTGTGAATGAAATAGACTTGTGTCGCAGCCCAAAATCGCCAAAAAATCCATAAAACCTCCTATTTTGGCGTTCGAAATCATTCAAGGTCATAGAATTTGGTGCCAATCGAGAGACTTCCTATTAGTGATTAATAGTAACCAAGGCCCCATTTCGCACCGTTATTGAGATACTGTGACTTATTGGCCAAAAATCGCAAATTTTGCCCACCCTGTCTCATTTAGCGCCCTCGTTCGGGGTGACCCCCTTTGAATTTATGCAAAAGCTTTACAGTTCCTGAAACTAAATTCTTCCAGACAGCCAATGGTGAAGATTCGGTGATCCTATCTTGCACCGTTTTTGACTGATCCACCCATGTGACAGACAGACAGACGGACGGACAGAATTGCGATGGCTAAGACGCGCTGAAAGCAGTAGCTGCTTCGCGTGTAAAAACCGAGATACACTCAAAATATAAATACACTGTGTCCCAAAATTAGCGACACCCCTCACTTCAAACACCCCTAATTCAGTCTGTACTTCATGGATTTCAACGAAATATTGTACAATGCAGTAACTTAACATTACTTACCGTCATGCCTACTATGGTCTGCGCTTTACCGTGTGTGCTCAGTGTAATATGACGTCAGAGTTCGTCTACATTAGGGTGCCGTTCAATACGTTGTTATTGACAATGCGATCAAGCAGTGGTGTACCCGCCTAAGATTAAGAGCTTGCGTTGAGGCTTAAAGATAGCCACGTTGAGCACAATCTTTATAGATTAGTTCAGAATGATTGTCTCCATGAATGATTCAAATTTTGTAAACATCCGTCAGGTATTTACGATTTTGCACTAAATTATCTGTAAGGGTGTCGGTAATTTTGGGACATGGTGTAGAATAAATACAGTAATCAGAAACTTCATACAGTAGTGATTGTGAATATTGTAATATTCAGTAAGTGAATTAGTCCTAAAATACAAGTGGTCTATTGGTACATTAATGCAACATACTTTGAGATCAATGATGCCATTTTGTTGAACTGGTAAATAAGTAACATTGAAGCCTTCCATTTCCAGTGATCGACATGAGTCCAAGACACACTTGTGCTCCTAAACCAATGCACAAATACTACAATAAACTAATAATGACCAACATAACAGCATTGCGTATCATAAAATAAGTGAGCATATGGCAAGTAAACTTCATCTCTTAGGCCCACCGTTTTCTGCTGAGAATTTTGCCGAATTCCGCTGGCCAGTTTGCAAAATTCAGTGGCTTACCACCCATGTGCCCTGATTCTTTCTGACACTTTAGCACTTTATAAATCAATAACTTACTTACTTACTTACTTACAGCAAAATCGTCAAAATTCTGCGGCTCACCGCGGCCTTCCATTTGTGAATAAACTGAGCTCTATTCTGTTCAGAAACTTCCAATATAAATGTGCTCAGTTATGCTAGCAACAAACAAAGAAAATTATCAATTTTTTAACAGCGCAATCGTTCAAGTTGGGTTGTGTTTGCTTCATACAATTTTGCCATATTGCGACAGTATGGCCCAGCTTCAGGCAGTTCCCTTTGATTTTTTCTGTCGCATTCTGTGATAAAACTACCTCATCAAGCTAACGATCGTACTAATTGCCGGTCATTTCTCAACTCCTGCAAAATTCCACGAATATATCAAAATACCATGGAAAAGGGCAAAATCTGCAGCTCGGTTCAAAATTCTGCAGCCCACGGAAAACTGTGGGCCCTATTCATCTCCACTGCAAAAGCATCTTTGTGCTCCGAAACCACTCATAAATTCACAGAAAATCAATAAAACACTAAACTAATAATAATGTCACATTCCTGTTGGCCTACATACAAGCTGTTGTGCGTAGCTTATCCAAAATGGCTTGACAAAATCAGCACATCTAACGTTCAGAAAACTAAAACAACGACAATAACAAAAATAAATAAATAAATGTGAAACCAGCAAGTTAAACATGCGACCTCAAAATAAAAAACCGGCCAGCTGTTGCGTGTTTACCGTCTGCGTAGTGATGATATGTTTCTTCTTTTCCTTGTAAAACCGAGCGACGCCCTTCACTGATATGTTATTACTCTCCGTAGCTCCACTCGTGAAAACTATTTCTTTTGGGTCGGCTTTTATCAACTCAGCTACTTGCTGCACACAGATCGGCATGCCGTAAACATTTAACTTTGCAAAAGTGTGATTCCAGCATTAGTTGCTAAAATGCATTATACAAAGAACATAACTGAACAAGCTGCTCAGTGCTCATGGATAGAAAAAAACATTCCAATTACAAAACGTACACCCATTATTTATTGTTCCCTATCATTTGCATCTGATTAATTGCAACCATTCATCTCTGCCCTTTCTGACCTGTGTTCAATGAAATCGTCCACTTATTTGACCAATGCACACACAGCCACCTTCACATGCAAGCACAGGTGTTTAATGAACATTTTCTAGATTTACTTATGCCGGCTAGAGTACTAGACGATCCCAGCATTTTCACTTAATAAATATAGATTAATAAAATTATTGTACAGGCAAGCTTTACTCTCTGATAACAACAAACATTGTAAAGCACAGACTAAGACTACTGAATAAAATAATCGACATGCACTCTTCTTTATCTAAACTTTTAACTAGCCCATTTCTTAGACTTAGTCCAAAGTAGCTCACCCTCAGAAAATATAATTTTGAAAATATTGGTAATAGATATATTAACATATCAAAATGCTTTCTTTATCTCTCAAACAAAAGTGAAAAGCGCACTGGGAGACACAAATAAACCATTTCAAAATAAATAAACCTTTCATGATCACAGGTATTACAATGGCACATGGTGTTCTGCAAAAGAATAATAATCAAACCTCTCGAGCTTTTTCGACAGCCGCCTCACTTTCCCAGCCATAGGCATGAGTACGCGAGTGAGGGTTACCAAACTGAGTCAACTGATATGGCAACATCGCATCCAACACGCGAGGATCCTAACATAACCCACAATGCAGTGTTAAAATACTGACTATCATGATGCACTCAGAGATAAGATTGCTAAAAAACGTTTTATAGAAAGCCTAGCCTGGTGGGCTTTTTAGGGCTTTCTGCATTTTAAGGTTTCAGCAAAAAAGCCCGACTTAATGGGTTTTGGGATTTCTATAGGTTTTCAGTTGGTTGATTCATATGAGCTATTGAGCTTCTGTTGTCCAATGTCCGACCTTCCGTCACACAGGTGGATCAGTCAAAAACGGTGCAAGCTAGGATCACAAAATCTTCACCATCAGCTGCCTGGAAGACTCTAGTTTCAGAATGCGTAAAACTTTTCCATAAATTCGAAAGGAGTCACCCCAAACAAGGGCATGTGACGTACAGACAGGGAGACAGACAAACGGATGGATAGAACTGTGATGGCTAAGACGCGCTACAGCAGTAGCTGCAGTTGCACGTAAAAACTAAAAATTTAGGAAAAAATAAACAAAGTGGTCACTAAAATGCCAACAAGATCTAGCAGTTTTTCTGTGGTCCATGCCCAACCCTCTGAAAATTGCATCAAAATTCACTTGTGGCATTTGTTTGAGTAATCTGCCAAACACACAAAATCAGATGATTGCAACAGACCCTATCTCCTTTGGAATTTATGCTACAGAGTAAGTACCAAAATATTAGCTCAGAAATTTCAAACTAGAAATATCAGCTACAATTGTTAAGGCTTAGACGTAAAAAAAATATAACGTGTAGGGTCCAATGGCTAATTACATTCAAATACTATATAAAAACTGACATATTTCCAAAGCAAGAAGAACTGATAAAGCAGGGATAATTACCATGGGTGTAGTGGCCTGCGCATCAAGGTAGAGAGGCTTCCAATCCAATTTCTCATGTTTCTCTTCAGATTTATCTGCAAACACATCACTGTACTACTGATTCTGTCTTCAAGCGATTTTTATTATCTTTACATACATTTCAATCTGTAAAAACCATGGTCAATATGGTGGCATTGTTATAAATATTTTACTAACAAATGAAACATACAGTATTTTTAATAGCAAATAGTCCCAAATAACCTAGTTTAAAAAATTTTTTTTACACATATGCATTTTTTAAGTTTATACAATGCTCTGTTTAGAGTTTTTGAGCAAAGTTGGGATTTGCAAACTTCGAATTTCAAGTTCGAATTCGTATTCGTTTTTCAGCCCTTTGATATTCGAATCCAAGCATCACTAATTAGACGCAGACGGTTTTGCCTTGAAAGTGGAGCGCTGTTATTACTTCAGCGGTGCACTGTGTCACGATTTCTTTGTTCTTTGCTGGCCTTCAATTCAAGTGACGCCCGCCGGGTGTCTGCTTACCCCTCACCTCCCCTCCCCTCCCTGCATACCACCGCAGTGTTCAATTACTCTCGGTCTTGCACTGCGCCCCTGGCACGTGTTTTATACTGACACAAGCTATCAAAGTGACAAATCTTGGTGGTCCAGACACAGTGCAGACATCAAATGCAAATTGCTTAAGCTTCTGCACAAATATATAAATGAAGTTCGAATCTAATCCGAATTTTAGCGGTAAAAATCCAAATTTGGAAAAAAACGAATTTAACATCCTTAGCTCTGTTAAAAAATCAATGTTTAGTTAAGATTTTTTACGGTTCCAGCGCCATAAGCAAAAAACAGAAAATTCATCAGCACAGCTGATGAATTTTCTGTTTATGGTGAAAGAGCTAGGAAAGACTAATTCCTTAAGCCTAACCACAACCCTAACCCTGAACCCTAAACCCACTAAACTCAACCCTAAACCCTAGCTTTAATTCTAGCATTTACCCTAACCCTAATACCAAACTGTAACCCTATTTCTAACCCAAAAACCCAACCCTAAATTTTATCCTAGCTCTAAATTTTGTAGCTGAAAAATGAATAAATCTTAAAAGTCCAAAAACCTAGGTTTTTTGCGACCATTCGGCATTAAATTACTGTAACCAACAAAAAATACTCTTAACAACGCCCGGAGCGCTGCCATATTGATGGCAATTTGTTGGTAATTTGCGGAAATGCAGAATGCGGAATGCGGAAAGTAATTTGCAGAATGAAATCTGCAGAAGTAGGCTGCGAAATGGTGGGTAATATGCGGAATGTGGAATGACCGACCGACCGATCGATAACGCCCCCCGCCGCACTCGGCATTTATTGCCACTAATTATTGAGCAACGTAGGCTACTGTACGCAATATCTCATGCTTAGATTATAATACGACTTAAATCTATGGCGATTTAATTGTCTCACTCTCAGCTTAGAAGTTTTGATGTTTTTATCACTCAGCGGGTTCTTCACGTGAAGTTAGCGGCACTCTGAAGTTTGGTTGAACAGAGGCCTATACACTACAGTCTGTGGACGTCTGTCGAATACGTCAGCGAAGAACGGTCGTCGTTGTTTTCTTCAAGCTTTAATGACCTCGACTGCTTAAGACTTCAGTTATGCCACACTATTTCTGGGATTCGCTGCACGTCAATTTATTATAGGCTATTTAACGCCATATGCGGCAACTTCAAATGCACTTGATTGCTTTTGTTGTTGGGACGTCGGCCGACGGGGAGTCGGTAGCTAGAGTGGCAGGTGTGCTGCACAGTCTTTGGCACTTTGACAGTTTTGAAAGAATTGGTTTATAAGCAAGGCACACAAAATAGACTCAATAAAGTGACACAAACTAACTGTTTTGTTTAACATAATTCATCATGTGAGGTTATAATGTGAATATATTGCACTGCATTCCAAGTATATAGGCTACTGTTCATTTCAGCACAGGCGTTATAATGATTTAAACATAATTATTTGACATAACAGGCTACAGCAGCACAAATTTAAATAATAACAACAGTAGACCTATATTCAAACATCAATTATAGTCATAAATCATAAGTCATAAATCAGTTTATTACAAAGTCACGGTTCACAATCACATTGTACGTTTTGGAGTGTTAACGTTTTTTAGCGTTTTTTCTACATTTTGCAACATTTTCGTCGTTTCCCATTGTTAGCTGCAGCAATTCCGCACCACACATTCCGCAAATTACCAGCCCACGTCGAGCTCAAGGTTGGCAGTAAATTGCGGAATTGGGCTGATCACGTAATCATGCCCGTCAACCAATCATCTTCATTCCGCAGATTTTATTCCGCAAATTACTTTCCGCATTTCCGCAAGTTACCCATTCCCAAGATGTACATGTAATGCAATGCATATAAAGGTAGGAAAATTGCTTTAAAACAAAAGTTAAGAAAAACCCGCAAATTTTGTTTTAGATATCGTCTATCAAGATGAAGTAGTATGCAAAAAAGTAATTTAGAATGCAGTGATCCTAGGACAGGTTGATAACTCTTGGCCAAATTTTTCACAAAGTTCATCAAATTCGGAAAACTTGCCTAACCTAACGTAAATCCAATGTTCTTAACTACTAAACAAAGCAACTGGTGGATGAGTTGACTGGTTAACGTCCGATGCAAATCCTATCACACCTGCTTCGTCTTGTTTCGACTTGGCTACGTCACGTTCTGACTTGATGGCGCTGATTGTTCGACTGTGTAGCACCACAACACTAGCTGCACGACGAGTTAAATGTCGAAACGATGCAGCCAACATCCTCCTTGCCCTCTGCGACAAAACTTAGTGTATTACTGTTACAAATAAATAAAACTATGCAGAAAATTCAACATATGCACAAAGAAATCCGCAACAACGAAATAATCACCGGCGGAAGTAAACAAAGGTTCATCCAAAAGACGATCTAAGAGAAGCGAGTCAAAAGTGCAAGTAAGTAACACCGCGCTGCGAAAAACTTTAGGGGGCTACTTTTTGCCGTGACTAGTCTTTGTAGGTTACTGCTATAACTGCAGAAATATCAGGCGGCGAGAGGCATTTATGTGAGTGACCCCAGTCCAACTATTTAGAAAACATGCTTTCCCTGTTCCACGGGGATCGCTGGTCTCCGACAAAGGACGAAGGTCGTCATCAGCTGCGTTCTGCCAACTCAAGGACATGTGTCGTCAGACGGAGCTGCAGCAGCTATGGAGACAGATGCTTTGCTGCTGCAGGTCCTAGGCTGTGGAACTGTCTGTCAACTCATCTGAGACGAACTGACATTAACTATGAACTGTTTGAGTGGCTGCTAAAAATATTTTTGACACGTTACAGCTATGCTGTAGGGCGTCTATGGCACGATTGTCGTCTGTCATTCTAAAACGGATGTGTTGTGGTTAAACGGTAAGTCTTAATATTTTACACGATTAGGCTAATTAGCTCTGTGTGTTAAACCTAAGCATGCAAAATTTTAGCGATTTTGTGCAAGGGAAATATTTTTTTTTAAATTCCGGGTTGAATGGAGGGGCGTAGGAAAAATGTGAGCGTTTTTCAACGGAAAAAATGGCCATATCTCGGAAACGGTGAGAGATAGGGCCAAGGTTACTATTAATCATTAATAGGAGGTGGCATATTGGCTTAAAAGTTATTGACCTTAGATGACATAAAAGCCAGTACGCGCTATTATGGCTAAGCGGTGCGAGATAGGGTTTAGGTTGCTATTGATCACTAATAGGGAATCGCATACGCCTCTTCAGATGAGATGAAAATCACCGACCTTGGATGACTTTGAAGGTCAGTGACAACTAGTGTGGTCGGCTGTCCTAGCGAGAGCAGAGTTTCTTGTTTGTTTGGGCGTTGAGATCGTGGCGCATTGCGGCTAACCGTTAGGCATAGGAAGTCGCATACTGCCAGTTACTGACTTTCAAATAACATAAAAATTACTGACCTCATATGACCTTGGAGAAGCATAACGCACTATGGTATGCCAATCATGCGGTGTTGTGGCTAAACGGTAAGTCGCAGGGGGGTCGGCGATAATGCCATCGAATAGGACGCTGGCGATTTCCTACAGTAATAATAATCCTGTCTCTATTTCCAGTGCTATGGGCGTAATTTACAATGGAAAGTTTCAAGCTATAAGTTGCCGTATTTCGGAAATGGTGAGAGATAGGACCAGGGTCACTATTAATCACTAATCATTGCCTATCTCGCACCGTTTAGCCACAATAGCGCGTACCGACCTTCAAGGTCATACAAGGTCAATGATTTTCAAATAATCTGTAAAGGCGTATGCTACTTCCTATTAGTTGACAGTTCGACGATGTGATGGTGAGTGATATCAACTTTTAATGATTTTTGCTGTTTTCGATATGTCAGTCATTGCATGTAGCCGTTAAGAAGTGTATAAACTGATGTTTTGTACATTTATATATACCGCAAAGCGCGCGTCCTGTTAAAAATTTTGGCATGTGCCTACCTACATCTGGCCTGAAGTCTGAGGCACGTTATATAGAATCGCTGTGTTTTGTATAAGTTTTTCATCGCATTTTATTTGTTTTTTTTCATGTTGTCGTGGCGAGTATACTATTCTATTGTTGCAGTGCTTCAGATTTACTAGATGACGAAAGAGTCGTGCAAGGCGATAGGCTAATGTCACCGCGTAACTGAATGTAAGTAGATAGTAGGGTGACTTAGCCGATACCACGACATACTCCCGCGTTCTTTGTTTGTTTAGCCTTACCTCAGCTTTTTTTCAGCCTACCGCACACTCCAGTGCAGCCTACCTGGTGCCTGGCTTACCTAGCCTGTCTTTGTTTCCAGCCTGGCCCTTCATTAGCTCTCGTTCTTTGTCCTTACCTCGGTCTTTGTCTCTCAGCCCTACCTCACACTCCAGCTTGCCTTGCCTTACCC
>Ga0209367_1012054_pt1 | contig 11375 bp, 6 predicted proteins | sample WorMetLIZISLAND2_FD_187412 | JGI IMG/M metagenome (GOLD analysis project Ga0209367, IMG submission 187412) | Marine gutless worms symbiont microbial communities from Max Planck institute for Marine Microbiology, Germany - Olavius geniculatus... ... | reverse complement strand
ACACATCACATGGCACCGTGTCCGTTACTGCTTGCCGATACGGCAAGTTTGGTTCAGACTCCGATGTAAACCTGCCGAAGCCACGTGTCTCGGGAACGAACGGTTGCTTGCAAGTCACGTTTGCTGATCCGTCCTTTGATTTCACGGTCGCTCGAGAACGTCTCGATGTTCTTGTTCGACCGCATCTGCGCCGGTTTCGTGACGTTTGCTTGGCTTTTGGTTCTTCTCGGTTCTTGGAGTGCGTCTTATTACAGAAGAATTCCTGCAGCATTCGCAACACATCATCAGTCTCTCAACCAAACTTCTCGGCAACATCGAAATCTTACAGAAAAAACCTTGCGATGCAGTATGTGAAATATTTTAAAACAACAAACACTGCGCACGAAGCATCGTGATCTGCAGTTCTAGTTTCAATGTTTTTTACAACACACGTGAAAAAATCTATCTTTTCACTTTAAGGTCCCAGATGTGCCCACAATCAAGCGCGTCAAAAATATTTGGTACATTGGGCAACTTCACTTTTTGACTTAGACTTTCGCTGAGCCTTTTCGCTGAGCGAAAGCTAAAGCTGAATGCTAAAGTCTGTACTTAGACCAAAGTTCAACTAAACGATTAAAAATGGCGGAAAACCAGTAAACTTATCAGGAAATAAATCAACCAGTTACACACGGACCTGCTTATTTAATTGCGCCGCGCACGCAAATGACGTAATTACGTATCGTCTTATGTCACTGTAAAGCCATTACGGCGTTTACTTTTTGTTCCAGACTGTTTTAATTTACTAAACTATCCGTGTTAGTCGCCATGTTTTCGCTCAGTGAAATCACTTTACTTTTTGACTTAAGTAGGTACTTAGACCGAAGTTTAGGCTCAGCGAAAGTCTCAGCGAAAGTCAAGTCAAAAAGTGAAGTCGCCCATTGTCACTTGCTTTTCACCTCAACGACAACTCAATCAACCAGTCGGCGTAGAAATACTCACTGCCTGATAAAATAACAAGTATAACAGAGGTAGTGAAGACGAAAGTAAGGTGTTCGCTGTCTCAATGTTTTTAAAGTCAAATTCAGAACATTTCAAACTATCGCGACAACTTCAGAATGACACGAAGTCTACTCACTCATTCCACATGTTTAATTCAGGTGCAACTTATAAAAAACAGCAGTACCAAGAAAATCACAAAGACAGTAATAACTAAAAATAACATAATCTAAATGTTCTAACTATCAGAACTCACAGCAAAAGAAGGTAACTCGCTGCTACTTGACAAGCCACTGCGTGCTGCAGATGGTAAATCCAGCTGTAACACACATCACAATACTAAACATTAATAAAAACCACAATTCATGACAAGTTTACAGTTTATAAATAAGAATTTCTTCTCAAACGCCTGCATTAAAAGCAGTAACAAAACAGACCCAGCTGTGCATAGGATTCAACATTACCACAGTGCAAGTCGAGATTTCCAATATCAATACAACTAGACGACCAAATAAATTTCTAAAAAGCTGTACCATACAGAAACAAAAAATAAGAGCTAATGCTCATGAGATGTGCGAGAGCCTATAGCAGTTCATGTTTGCAGGTAATCTTAATCTTCTCCATCCATTTCATCACTAAACCATTTTCACATTAGACAACCTAAGAAAACAGACAAAATATATATGTTAATTTTGGTGACCTAATCAAAGCTTAACAACAGCAAACAGCAGCGTATATTTCAATCACGGAAGCTGAGAATTAGTATAACAAACCGGGTGAGATTGCAAGGAGTGGAGTGTCTGTTGAAGCGCGGCTGAGGCAATCTTAAGCTGGTGATGCTGCTGTACAATACTCGTAGCCTGATGGAAGAACTCGAGCGGAGTGCAGGCGCACATCGACAGCTGACAACCAGAAACAACCATCGGACTTATGGCAAGACATCTAATAAGCTCAAGTACAAAACATACCTGAGACATTAAACAGTTAGTGGTTGGTGGCGTGGTGTAGTTGGTAGTGCGTTTCGACTGAAACGAAGTTACTCTACACCAGGCCCAGTTAGTACTGCGATGGATGACTGCCTACGGGCAGGTAAACCATCTCGGTGCGAAGCCTGCCAGCTAGGTCGACTCAGCCTTCTAACCTCCGAGGGACGGTAAAATGAGTAGTAACTCATTCACATGAGTTACGGAAGGTGGGGACCTTGGTACAGCTGACTGGGGTTGCCTAGCCGGCCGCTGCGCCAGCCTGTGTCTGCAGGCTGCACACAATGGCCGTGCGGCAGGCGGCTCTGGTTAGTGACGAAAGCGCATTAGAGGCGTGCGCATGCTCGCGACGATGCGCTATACAAATTGATGACCTTTACCTTTACCTTTTATAGATAGATAGGTTATGGCGAATTTCTAGTGTAGACTTCATGATAATACTAGAAAAAAAGTGTCATCTTAAAACAGAACAATAATGCCCAACGACTGTACACTGAATGTGGAAAAGTTTGAAAGACACAATGAAAAGCACGTCCTTTATTTAATTCGAGCATTAACTCGTTTAATGTTGTAGTCTAGTTAATCGCTTTTTGTATTTGACGACTAATAACTCTGTTAGCCTAAAAACTCAGAACGATTAATTACGTAATTAATCGTGAATTGCCGTGGCTGCAGTAATTATAACAATAGCCAGCAGCAGTACCATTCCGTATGTCGATGCTGGGGCGTCGATGTGGATAGCGCAGACGCACTCTCTCGTCTCTAACAAGTGCGCCGTCGTCTTCGAATCCATCGTAGTCTGCTGTAAAACAGACAAAATCGCAGAATCGAGTTACTTTCAAAGATCAGTATTGCGCATTTTTTAAATATCAGAAACAGTGAATCAATCAGAAAAGTTTATTTTATTTTCAACTACTTGGTCTATTTTTTGTGACGACAACGATCCAGCCCTGAAGAGGCGTCATAATAAGGATGAGGTCCGGTGTAGTGGAAAATTCGTCGCAGCGGAAAATTATTCCCACACGCAGCAGTACGGGTTAGGGTTAAGATTAAGGATAGGGTTAAATTTAGGGTTAGGGTTAGGGTTAGCGTTAGTTACATTATGACAATATAGAGGTGGGAAAAATTTTCCAGGTGCGACAAATTTCCCACGACACCGATTCCATGCTCTGGCTCCGATTGAAATCTAACGCCGCGCGACTCCGTCATCGTAGATTGATTGCTCTGTCAGTCTGGTGTCGTGAAAAATCTATCTGCAACGGCACGTGTAACTAACGGTCACGACTGCGTTGGTGCATGTGCAGAGTTATTCCTGGCCAAAAGAATGGAAAAGACAGTCCGATAGGCTAATTGACGGAAATAGACTCGACTGCAAATTACCGGTCAGTCAGATCCGTTGTTTTTTTTCATTTTTGGTCCGAAAAGTTCGGCTTTCATAGAGCTTACGTTAGACGTTCACGTAAATGGAAAAAGCTCAAATAATTATTATCATATTGAGAGACTGATAACTTCTCAATGTCGAGTCTCTTGTACAGGCCTAATGTGACATATGGGTGTCACGCAAAGAGATATATACTACATTATACATTTCTTTAAATTGTTTGAGGTCATTAGTAATGCAGCTTTTTAGATAGCACAAGTAATAGGATAAGTAAGCTACGGATCAATTGGGAAATAACGCTTCCTTCACGGTCTCAATAAGGCGAGGTAAAGAAAAACTTAATTAAAGATTCAAGGTTCATTAGATTCGTAAACCCAGTGGCGCTTGCATGTATTATAGTGCTATAGTTGATTTAACTTCTACAGCAGGCTAAGTCTACTGTCAGTTTTCTAGCCGAAAATGTTTACATTCGAACAAGACAATGCCACAGCGCATCGTACTTATAATACGCCTCTTGATTTGTTAGCAACTTATTTATTTAAACAATTCACAGTAACTCAAATTAGAACAAGACGACAAGCAAACACCAATTAACTAGTGCAGACAACGAGAAAAGTTCAGAAAACTGCAAAGATGCCAAGGCTATATGCACTAACAGACACCTTTAAAAACAAGACAAACAAATATAAAATGTAGCTTATGGCGCTATATAAATGTGTTTTAATTAATTCATCAAACGGTAACTGATAAAATCGCAAAATACAATATTTAATTGTGAAAATATTTCATTTTTATCACAGCTCAACGTGACCTCTATTTAGCCCGCTTCTGCTGGAGAAAGACATTGTTCAGTCGTTTACATCACTTAACCAGCAGCGTTACTCGAAACACGTAGCTATGCTTAATACCCTGTTTACACGAGGAAGCATACATAAGCATACTTGAAGAATTATAAAGCACACATAAGGTTCTCATCAAGCAGGCCTGATGAAACCTCTGGCTCAAATGTAGGCTTAACCCACAGCTGATCACGTGTTATATATTCTATAAGCCTATCGCCAATATCATATCATGTTTTCACGTCCTGTTAATTGTCGTTGTTTGCGTTGTTCTTCCGATAGGCTAGATGGATAGAAACGAGTTATTAGCAGCAGCTGCTGCAGTTATTTGTTGTTTGGCGACGGTGCCAGCCGTGGTTGCTTGGTTGGGTAGGCCTGCAACTATATAAAAATCTTCATGTCTGTGGTTATAGCCCCTTTCCATAAATAGCATGCTAATTAGTAATTACCATAGCTCGTCAGGCAGCTTGATGAATACTTGCAGTATCAAACATGAAGCACATATGAGCACAGTTCAGAGCAAGTTTAGAGAAAACTCGAAGCAAACTTAGAGCAGACGTCGCGAACTTTTAGAGCTGGCTTGATAACGGTGTATATTGTAAACATTCACGCGTTCTTCATGTGTGTTCAATGTATGCTTCATGTATGCTTCCTCATGTAAACGGGGTATAAGTCTTAGTTAAGTAATTTTAAATTATTAACAAATGCAATCCCAGATAATTAACGATAGTAAATAGTATAAAAACGGCATGATTGCATAGCGGCATAGTTGACATCGTAGACCCCATATAATCTCTTACCTTTTCGATACTTTCTGACTAATGCCAAATGACTTTCGCTCTCGTTTTATTTTAAAATTCATCTATCTGGGTTTTCAAGAAAGTGACAAGCGACAGCAGGTAGGCACTGCTGTCCATGTAGCCGTACTTTATTGCGCATCTTAGAAGTACAGGGTGGTCCAAAAAACGAATACCCAGTTTTATTTTTGAGATAACTTTGGTAATTCAGCACCGATTTTAACCATTCTTCACTGTTACAAGCAGAAATTTATGGCGCGTAAACGTGAAGTTCTTCCGCCCACCGCGCCTTTATTGTGTGACCACATTACCTAGCAAAACAAGCACTACTGCTAATATCAGTGTTCAGTGTTTCGTTATTCTGCCCATATCAAACAATTGATTCTAAAAATTATTATTGGTAAACAAAGTAAATAAACACAGTATGACGTAACAATGACGTCACAAGGCACTACTGCAAATAAGTAAGTACTGTAAGGTTAACTATTTTATGCTACGAAATTGATATCTTTATGTGTTGCCTGTTCTCTGAGACCACTGTAGCTTTGACAGTGTTTGTTTTGCTAGGTAATGTGGTCACAGAATAAAGGTGCGGTGGGTGGAAGAACTTCTCTTTTACGCGCCATAAATTTCTGCTTGTAACAGTGAAAGAATGGTTAAAATCGGTGCTGAATTACCGAAGTTATCCCAAAAATAAAACTGGGTATCCGTTTTTTGGACCATCCTGTATATGGGTTTTCAAGGAAGTAACAAGCGACAGCAGGTAGGCACTGCTGTCCATGTAACCGTACTTTGTCGCGCATCTTACAAGTATGTACAACAACGATAGACGAGAATCAGAAATGTACTGACGCAGTGCAAGAGAGATGTCGTGCAGAGTGAAGACGACCAAAAACATTGCTGCTGCTGCTGCTGCTAATGCGAGACGCATCTTAACCGTCATCAAACGTCTGCTGCATACCAGCCGACAGCGACAACGGCATGGCATTGTATCGTACCAAAACATCGTGTAACAATCATGCACCAAATACAAAAAGATAGACATGAATGTTAAATAATGAAAGCAGTGTTCAAAATAATAACAAAAGTAAACAAGAAATTTGACCTAATGCTCACGAGACGCGCGAAAGCCTATAGCAGTTCTGGTTCAGTAGTTTAGCTGAAAATTGGAGTGTTCACGCTAAGTTAATATACAAATACCAAATTCTCTCTCTGGATCGCATAACGATAGTTTTGTACGTGGCGCCACCTTATGAATGATATAGACTTGTGTCGCAGCCCAAAATCGCCAAAAGATCCATAAAACCCCTTATTTTAGCGTTTAAGGTCATTCAAGGTCATTGAATTTGGCACCAATCGACAGCCAGTGTATTGCGATGGCTAAGACGCGCTGAAAGCAGTATCTGCCTTCGAGCGTAAAAAAACTGCGCAGTGACAGCGACGGATTTGCGGGAAAATGGATTGTCGTGCAGGCATTTATTCATAATGACGCTCTCTGTCATTCAATCGGCAATTAGTCCATGATTTTAAGGACTATTTTAATACTGGACTAAAAAATTTTATACAGTATGTAACGTAATCCGGAATTAATAGGTCCCACATGTGTTAACTACAGTCCTAAACATAAATCGAAATCTTATAATTTCAAACAAAAATCAAAAATTTATTTTAATAATTGTGTTAAATGTTTTGTAATAATGATTTATTTGTTAATTAGTTGTGTTTTTTGTAGTTGCACATTAAGACCTCTACCTACAATAATGTGAAATAATAAGTTGGATGTCATGAAGTGAATAGTGCTATTTCACGTTGCGCGAAAAACGAAAATTTTCTCGCAATAATGCGATAAGCCTGCATCAACAGCGCATTGGAAAAAGTACGCTAAACACGACTTATGCAAGAATGCAAGCAAACTACAAAAAAACAAGTGCTTGAGAAACAAACCTATAGTTTTCTTGTCAGACGGTTGCTTATCTCGTTCGACTGTCGGTTCCAATGAGCCTGGCTAATACATGTAGCTGACTGCAGTGGCAAATCGTCAGTAGAACTCAAAGCTCGCCTGCAATTGACTTGGTAGCGGATGCGGACCGAGCAGGGCGCATGCTGTTCTAAGCTCAAAAGTGCCTCGAGTAAGTTTCTAAAATTAAATTGTTTATGATTGCTAAAATTATCACGTTATTAAAACTGCCTTTTTTATTATAACATATGAGACACGGAAACTAACGACAGCATTTAGATCTTCGAGAGAACTTGGAGTATTGGACAATGGACACCGTAATATAAAACATTATTTTCCGTAAATTGGAATTTACACAAAACTTTTTAGTAAACGCATTTATTTGATGTCGCAATCAAATGCCTATTTTTTATAATGTAGGCCCTATCAGTCATTATTTTTTTAGAAAACCAACAGTTACAGTTTCAGCACGATACATAAAAGCGAGAAACAAAAACAATGTTCTGAATAAAGTCCGAAACACAGAAAAGCCAGTGCCACTTACAAATTAACTACCCTAAAATATGCGTACTGTGTACAAAAATCTATCGATAACGACGTATAAGCGATTTGCATTTGGCGCAGAAAGCTGCAAGCTGCCTATTCTAGCGCACTGTGTGTGTTCGTCACGCACGGCATCGTCGTCGCAGTAATGTTTTATACTACGTTGTCGGCTATTAATAGGCCTTATGGAATGTGACAGGCCTAGAGCATACCGGGCAGACAGACTAGGCCTACATAGCTCTGCTGTGAGTCTTATTTGTTTATGAATGCTATCGACGACAACGGTGTCAGACATGCAGCCTGAACGCATCTGATATTTTGCCAAAAAGAAACAGTTAAGTTTATTTGTCATTTAAAACTATATTTTACTGCTTATAGCCTACTAGCTCTCGTAGAGAAAAAACTATAGGCCTTTATGTCGTGGCGTCTGCATATAGGCCTAAGCGTAAGTCTGTTAGCCTGTTTTCATACTGCATCGTGAGTAGGGCCTGTTGCAATTCAGGAAGTATTTCGGAGTAACCTGGTTATACCAGGGAGAAAAGGCAAGTTCTGAGCAATCCGGTGGAGGTTAGTTACTTTCTGTATCGCTCGTCGGACTAAAAACAATCACAGTAATGGCAGCTGACTTAATTTTTGACTCAAGTGATACCGCAAATTTACTTATATAATATACAGTTACTATGTGTTGTATTTTAGACAGAACAGTCATCTGATCTTGGTTATTCGTTGTTTCTACGAAGAACTACTTTGCATGGCAACGTGTGGACATGACGTCGAAAAGAAATCGATTAGTTTTTGTCCATAAAATGACTGCAGCCCAATGAACTGAAAAATGGTAGAAATGATGGCGGATTTTAGTGCAGAGCCAAAGATGCCTCTAAAGAAGTTCGTCTCAATCTATTCGCTTCCTCAGTGCGCCAAGGTCATTGAAGGTTATCAGGATCCGGAAAACGACGACAACGAATTTTCTGCAAATGATTGTATCGAGGTGGCTTGCGTTCATGTACTTATAACCTCGTTGGACATTTTGGCTGTCCGTATTTGGTGGCTTGTAGTATTTTATCGCTATTTTAAGTATACTAAAACGTAGCTACATGCAAATTAAAAATCTGCCTATATTTTGTATATCAAACGTACGTTTACTCACTGCACAACAAAAATGTTGCAAATTTGTTTGCAAATCTCGCAAAGCATTTCTAGCCTCTTAAACGCATGTGAAAGTCATAGCGGTAGTCTAGACCGTGGCTATATGCATAATAAAATATTTCTGCAGCTATAGTTTTGTATTTTGCACAAAAGTACGGTTTATTTTTAACACGATAAACTGTTTTCGCGATTTTTGAAAATTTTTTATTTACCATGAGTAAGTAAGTAAGTAACTAAAAGTAGGCAAATAATGCATGCTTTATTTATGAGTGACCAGAACAGCGTTTTAAGTAGATGGACCAGCATGTCAAAAGCATGACTTACGTAGGTGGTCATCCCGACTCGGGAATAGTAATACGAAACGAACAAACAGAAAAATGTAAACTTTACCAAAACGTTAGCCTAGATCTTCAGTGCTCATAACGTACTAAAGTAACGAACATGTCGTATCTCCAGCATTATTACCTCTGCCAAGGAGGTTATGTTTTTGCCGGTTTTTTGTTTGTTTGTTTGTGTGTTTGTCTGTGTGTCACAAAGATAACTCAAAAAGTTATGGAGGGATCTTTATGAAATTATGAGGGTATGTCGTGCATGGCATAAACTACCAGTGATTAAATTTTGGGCGTGATACGGCTGGAATCCTGGATTCTGGTTCACTTTAAAATTTTCGTTACCATTGCTTTCAATGGGGCATAAGAGAACCGCTGGCAAAGCAAAGATGGTGACGCCACCTGGCGAATAGCTTTGCCTTGGCGGAGGTACCTGCGGGCTACGACTGCTTTCTAGTTTCTATTTTTCCTCGTGAATGACATTTATGGTGCATTGTGTTTAGATACACGGAGTCACGTGTCCCCATATGGACCTAACGTTTCGTCGACTGCCGCAGGACGGAGGCGAGATAACGGTGCAGTTACCGACGGACATCAACACGCTGCGTTTCCGTCTGTCCGACAGTGACAGAAAACGTCACGTCTTTCACGGCGTTGAACAACTACTCGACAAGCGACCTCTTTACGTCAAAGCTATCGGCGTCTCCGCGTCTCTTACTTTGCCGCCCGCCATGCTGAAAGTTGGTTTAATTTCCTTCGTGCTAATCTCTCTGATTAAATGAGCAGAAATATTGAAACGTTTTGATATTACGAATAATCATCGTAATTTTAAAGAATTAAGTCTACTTGACGCCAAAATACGGAGCAGACTGTCTGTCAGTCGATATACCTCAGAACCATGGCTCACTTTCAGGCATCAAACAGCGTCTCAGTCTTAGGACTTCCCTGTTTCGTTGATTATGTTCCGACCTAGACTATGGAGCATAAAACACACCCAATTTTTTATCGCAACTTTTTTTTGTAATGTTTGAACGATTTTGATAGCAATTGATATATTTTTGACAAACTGGAATAGAAGGATATGAATGTTTGCTTTTAAATTTAAAGTTCGCACGAAAAATGTCTTTGTAAAAACAAAACCGTTCAACAGAAAAACAGTTATTTCGATTAATCAATATATTGTTCAAAGAATTGTTTACTAGCAAGAACACAATGCTCTCAGCCACTGATCAATAACCTTGTCGATGACCTCTCTTTGATCTCAGTCCAGACAAAAATTTGTCCAAAAACAGCTACGATAAGTTTTGCAAGGTAATGCGGCGACGTCATTAGGTGAGGTTGGATAATTCAATCGTACTTTGTACTATAGCTAATTTATCTCAGACACTTCACATCAATTTTTATTAAAATCGTTTAAGTATTGTAGAAGTTATGGTATGATACAAAAATTTGGGGGTGTTTTTAACTTCTTATGTTACACGGTGTATATCTGACGTTCTACACTGCACACCAATAATAATATCGTTTGAAAAAAAATAATTTCATTATTTAGGTCACTTCAAACCTTTCATAGTAGTGACGGTCAGATGATGATTAAGACAGATTAATTAAAATACACCCATAGGTCTACAGGATGGGTCGATAAAAACCGAACTGTTTTTGATGACGATTATGGGGTAAAGGGTATGTTTAATTTTTTCTGAACTAAACGTGCGTGCTAATGATTGTTGTTATTTCGCTGTAGGCTGTAGGCCCTAATGAAAATTCCATAATTTCAGCCAACTACAGCTGCATTCTTATACAATATACCTAGTCGTGAAACGGCTACTGTACAAGCATTTTGAAGACGCGTTGTTGTTATGCGCTTGGCTATAAATTATGCAACTTTAGCTCAGACACAGTGACGCTTCGCCTATACATGTACGCAAGTAAAGTTCACCAATGGCACTTCGTGAAACAAGTGCGTGTTGGAAACTTACTTATAATGTTTATTGTGTTGGGCCTATCATATGATTTTGCAAAGCCAGTGAGGTCTATACGGACATTGATCATGTGAGGCGGGTTGTTTAGGGTGAATTGCTGCGAGTGGTCGGCGTAGAGCCTCCTCTGCCAGGCTGTCGGCCGTCAATGCTCGAGCTGAAGACGTCGACAATGGAAATCATACGTCTGCCTCTCGACTACGCCGGCAGCTTTCAGGAAGTAGTCGACTACGATCGTCTATACACGCTCGGTATGTTGACAGTCGCCGCACGAATCAAACCAGGGCCGAATTTAGGGGGGCGGGGGCCCCGGGCCCCAGGCCTCCCACCAATAGGGGGTCTCCCACCAAACCCCTCAATTTTTAAAACCCCGTAATTCGATAGCCAATCCTGGCTTGCATAACTTTTGCTACCACCTTTGTATCGTTAAGTAGATTTCCCTAGCT
>Ga0209367_1012053_pt1 | contig 11375 bp, 8 predicted proteins | sample WorMetLIZISLAND2_FD_187412 | JGI IMG/M metagenome (GOLD analysis project Ga0209367, IMG submission 187412) | Marine gutless worms symbiont microbial communities from Max Planck institute for Marine Microbiology, Germany - Olavius geniculatus... ... | reverse complement strand
GCAAAAGAGCGGATAATCACTCTGAATTTGGCTTCCGAAAGGTGTGAACGCCTGAAATACCTGTTTTTCCCTTGCATAACATAACCTTAGCATGCTCTCGCAGTGGCTAAAGTTATCTAGACCCTATCTTGTTAATCTTGGAAATCCTGTGCTATTGCTATGAATTGTTCGAGGAACTGCCCAAAGGTAGTGCCTGCGGTGCGGTTTGCCGGAGGGCTTGCCGATAACACAAGAGCAACCCCTATGTGGAACACGATAGCTCTGGCGGTTGTTATGATGGCTGTACTGCTGCTGTCGGCATGCGGTAGTGCGTCGGATGGGGGCTACCTACCCGATCAGCGTCTGCAATACAAGAAGCAACGCGAGGCGGCGGAGAATCTGGAGATTCCGCCGGACCTGACCGCCGGCAGCTTTGACGATGCCATGGACGTTCCGCCGCTCGGGGGGACCACGACCTACTCCGAGTATATGGGCGAGCAGGCGGTGCGGCGCCGGACCGCGGGCAGCGCCCAGGTTCTGCCGGAGGTGAAGGACGTCAAGCTGCGCCGCGAGGGGAATACCCGCTGGCTCGAGATCGCCGGCTCACCCCAACGGATCTGGCCGAAGATAATCGGCTTCTGGCGTTCCCAGGGTATCCTGCTGGTGGAGCAAGATCCGTCCGCCGGCATCATGAAGACCGATTGGTTGGAAAATCGGGCCGAGATCCGTCGGGACTTCATTACCAAGCTACTGCGCAAGGCGGTGGACGGGCTCTATTCCACCGCCGTACGCGATCAGTACCGCGTCCGTATCGAGCCGGGTCTGCGGACCGGGACGACAGATCTGTACCTGACCCACCGAGCCATGGAGGAACACCTGCGCAGCAGTGTGGCAGGCGAGGCGGCGTCTTCCATCTGGGAGCCGGCCCCTGCGGATCCGGGCAAGGAGGCAACGATGCTGCGGCGGCTCATGGTCTACCTCGGTGCTTCCAGGCAATCGGAAAGCAAGCTGGCCGCGGCCGCCAAACAGCAGACAACCAAGAGCCCGAAATCGCAGCTCGCCAAGGGCCCCGGCGGGGAGAGCCTGCTGATCATTGCCGACGAGTATCGACGGGCCTGGCGTTTGACCGGAGTCGCCCTGGATCACGTGGGTTTCGCGGTGGAAGACCGGGACCGTACGCGTGGGATCTACTATGTCCGATACGACGATCCTGCAGCGGGTGAGGAGAAGAAGGGTTGGGGCTCGAAGCTCGCGTTCTGGCGGAGCAATGATAAAAAAGGGGCCGCCCAATACCAGGTCAAGCTCGTGGGCAACGGCGCCCGGACCCGCGTCCTGGTGCGTGACCGGGTCGGCCAGCCCGCGTCTTCCGTTACCGCGGAACGCATCTTACGGTTGCTGCACGAGCAGATCCGCTGATTCCCGGCACCTGTCGCCGAGAGAACCAGCGACACCAGGGTGCGCCCAGGCGATAGGTGCGGGGGCTTGGTAAGGCCGTGAGCGATGCTCCTGAGCCTGCAGACACAAGATCGGTAGGCGCGGGTTCAGGATCGGGGAACCAAGTCGCCATCCTAACGGGTTTATCCTCACGGCAGAACCGAACATCAAAGACGCCGGAATCGAAGTCAGCAGCCAAACCGTTACCTTGGTCATCAGCCAAGCCGGTCGGATGGGGAAACCCCGCGAATTCAAGAACGCCCCCCAGGGCCATGCTGCCCTGATCAAGCGCTGCGCACAGCTCGGGTCAGGCGCGTCTGCCTGGAGGCCACCGGCCAGTATCACCTTGATCTGGCCCTGGATGACGCCGGGTTGGAAGTGATGGTGATCAACCCCAAGGCCGCCAAACGCTTCGCTGAAGCCCTGCACACCCGCACCAAGACCGATGCCGTCGATGCCGCGGTACTGGCTCAGTTTGCCTTGCGCATGCCCGTCACGCCCTGGCAGCGCCCCGACGACCTGGCCCTGGCCATCCGTGCCTGTGCACGCCGCATCGCGGCGCTGAACCAGCTCCGCACTCAAACCAAGGATCAGCTCCATGCGGTACAGCAAACCGCGACGACACCGGACTTCTTGATCGCCAATCTGCAACACAGCATCCAATTCATCGCGGCCCAGATCGAGCACCTGCGCCGCCAGGCCCTCGATCTGATCGCTACGGATGAAGCGCTGCAGCAGTCCTGTGAGCTGCTCATCAGCTCTACCGGCATTGCTGCCGCCAGTGCCATCCAGCTCCTCGGTGAGCTGCTGGTGCTACCCGACGATATGCAGGCCAAGCAGTGGGTTGCCATGGCCGGCCTCGATCCACCCCAACTCCTGTCCGGCTCCAGCGTCAGCATGAAGCCGCGCTTGTCCAAGGCGGGTATCCGCTACTTACGGATTGCTCTGTATATGCCCGCGCTCAGCGCCGCGCGCCACGATCCCAACGTCAGGGCCTTTTACCGCCACCTCATCGAAACGCGGGGGCTGAAAAAGATCCACGCCCTCTGTGCCGTCATGCGCAAGCTCTTGCTCGCCATCCATGCCTGGCTCAGGAGGAATGCTCCGGTTGTCGGCGGTCGCTTCTATTCTCCTGCCGATTTCGGGCAGAGCTTCCAGGGCTTCATAGAGGGTTGGTTGATACACCGGTGCCGGTTGCATCATGGTTTTTCGGTCTCTGTGCAATGTGGTCGCTTATTCGCCCGGCTGTCTGTCCGGAAAAAAGGGGGCATATCGCCAAGCAGGGCATGGTCCTCGCCGGCTCGATGCAGGGCCTTATTACCACTCGTAAAGCATCCATGAGGCTTCAAACCTCGGCCAAGTCCCCCTTTTCCTGCAACCAGCCGCGCCGGTCCGCCGCCCGTTTCTTGGCCAACAGCATATCCATCAGCGAGCTGCTCGCTTCCCGCTCCTCCACCGTTTCTTCCACTGTAAGCTGGACCAATCTCCGGGTGTCGGGATGGATGGTGGTCTCCCGCAGCTGCATGGGATTCATCTCGCCGAGCCCCTTGAAGCGCTGCACGCTGACCTTGCCCCTGAGCTTCTCCGCCTGGATGCGATCCAGCACGCCCTGCCGCTCGGCGTCGTCCAGGGCATAAAAGACCTGTTTGCCCACGTCGATGCGGTACAGGGGTGGCATTGCCACATAGACATGGCCCTTCTCCACCAGGCTCGGAAAGTGTTTCAGAAACAGGGCGCACAAGAGGGTCGCGATGTGGGCGCCATCCGAGTCCGCGTCGGCCAGGACGCAGATCTTGCCGAACCGCAGCCGCGAGAGATCGCGGCTTCCGGGGTCCACACCGATGGCGACGGCGATGTCATGCACTTCCTGTGAGCCCAGTACCTCGGCGGGATCGACCTCCCAGGTATTCAGGATCTTACCGCGCAGGGGCATGACGGCCTGAAACTCCCGATCCCGGGCCTGCTTGGCCGAGCCCCCGGCGGAGTCGCCTTCCACCAGGAAGAGCTCGCTCTGCTCCGGATCGGTGGAGGTGCAATCCGCCAGCTTGCCGGGCAGGGCCGGTCCCTGGGAGACTTTTTTGCGCGTCACCTTGCGTCCGGCCCGCAGCCTGGCTTGGGCCGCGCCGATCGCGAGCGCGGCGATACGCTCCGCCTCGGCCACATGCCGATTGAGCCACAGGCTGAAGGCGTCTTTCACCACGCCGGAGACGAACGCGGCGCACTCCCGAGACGATAGCCGCTCCTTGGTTTGTCCGGAGAACTGGGGGTCCAGCAGCTTCACCGACAGGATGTAGCTGCAGCGCGTCCACACATCTTCCGGGGTCAGCTTGACCCCCCGTGGGAGCAGGTTCCGAAATTCGCAAAACTCCCGCACCGCTTCCGTAAGTCCGGTACGCAGACCATTGACATGGGTGCCGCCCTGGACCGTGGGGATCAGATTCACGTAGCTCTCGGTGACCGGATCGCCACCCTCCGGCAACCATGCCACAGCCCAGCTCGCGGCCTCGTTGGCGCCCTCCAGGTCGCCGACGAACGGATCGGCGGGGATGGTATCGAGACCTGCGAGGGATCGGCCCAGGTAGTCCTTGAGACCGTCCCGGTAGCACCAGGTCTGCTCCTCGCCGTTCGTCTCGTCACGGAAGCCGACCTCGAGCCCGGGACAGAGCACCGCCTTCGCCTGCAACAGATGCTTCAGCGAAGGTCGGGAGAATTTGGGGCTGTCGAAATAGCGCTCGTCCGGCCAGAAGCGCAGGGTCGTGCCGGTGTCGGCGCGCCCGACGCTGCCGATTGCCTCCAGCTCCGAGACCTTGTCGCCATGGGCGAAGGCCATCTTGTATTCTTTGCCGTCGCGCCGGATCCGGACCTCTAGGTGCCTGGAGAGGGCATTCACCACCGAGACGCCGACGCCGTGCAGGCCGCCGGAGAAGCGGTAGCTGGCGGTTGAGAACTTGCCCCCGGCGTGCAGCTTGGTGAGGATTACCTCGACGCCGGGCAGGCCCTGCTGGGGGTGCAGGTCCACCGGCATGCCGCGACCATCGTCCCTGACCTGCAGGGAGCCGTCGGCGCAGAGCACTACCTCGAGCTTGCAGGCAAAGCCGGCGATGGCCTCGTCCACGCTGTTGTCGATCACCTCCTGGGCCAGATGGTTGGGCCGGGTGGTATCGGTGTACATCCCCGGCCGCCTGCGCACCGGGTCGAGCCCGCTCAGGACCTCGATGGCGGAGGCGTCGTAGCTGCCGCTCATGGCCGAGTTTGGATTTTCCTTTGGAAATTGTCGCCGACCGCCGGGAAGGCCAGCGGGTCTGCAACCTAAATTGACCGCCAAATCGAGGTAAGTTACCGTAATTTTTTAGCTGGTTTCAAATTTTGGAAAACCGACATGCTCATAATAAGAAGAGAGCAACAACACCTGCCGGCGGAAGGCCTTTTCCCACATTCCGTGACCGATCCGAACCGGAATGGGCATCTACAACCATTTTCGACGACCACCCAATGACTTATACGGCAGACACCCGACCCCAGGGCTTCGAAGATACCCTCACGGAGCTGGAATCCCTGGTCGATACCCTGGAACAGGGCGAGCTGACCCTGGAGCAATCGCTGGCCCACTTCGAGCGCGGCATCGAGTTGACCCGCACCTGCCGGCAGGCCCTGGACGCGGCCGAGCAGAAGGTCCGCATCCTTACCGACGGGGCGCCGGAACCCTTCCAAAACCATGACTGACCCACACCTGCAGGCCTTTCTGACCGAATGCCGGGACCGCGTAACCGCGGCCCTCGAGGCCCAGCTCCCGGCCCCGGAGATCCAGCCCGAGCCCCTCCACCGAGCCATGCGCTACGCGGTCCTCGGAGGGGGTAAATACATCCGTCCGGCGCTGACCTATGGTGCCGGGCTTGCCATCGGGCTGACCCCGGAGCGATTGAACGCTCCCGCCTGCGCCTTGGAGCTGACCCATGCCTACTCGCTGATCCACGACGACCTGCCGGCCATGGACGACGACGACCTGCGTCGCGGTCGGCCCACCTGCCACAAGGTATTCGGCGAGGCCATGGCTATCCTGGCGGGGGACGCGCTGCAGACCCTGGCGTTTCAGATCCTGGCCTCGGACGACACCGTGCCGGGGGGGGCAGAGGCCCGCATCGCCATGCTGGATACCCTCGCACGCGCCACCGGCTCCCGCGGCATGGCCGGCGGCCAGGCCCTGGATCTGGCCGTCGCCACGTCCGATCGGGAGCTCGACCTGGTCGCGCTGGAGAACATCCATATTCACAAGACCGGGACCCTGATTCGGGCCAGCGTGCGTATGGCCACCCTGGCGCGCCCCGAGCTGGATCCGGAGTCCGCCGACCACCTCGACCACTACGCCAAGTGTCTGGGCCTGGCCTTTCAGATCCGCGACGATATCCTGGACGTAGAGGGAGAAACGGCCGTAATCGGTAAGACCAGAGGCAAGGATCAGGCCCAAAGCAAGGCCACCTACCCGGCGCTGCTGGGCCTCGCCAGGGCCCGTGAGCAGGCCCGCAGGCTGGTTACCGAGGCGCTGACGAGCCTGCAGGACTTCGACGAGCGCGCCGATCCCCTGCACCGGATCGCGCGCTATATCGTCGAGCGGGATCGATAAGCCCACCGCCGGCTCCGCCGGGGAGTACACCGACCGGGCTTCCGGTCACCGGCTACCCGTTGCCGACCTCCGGCTTGTCGATGCGGTTCGCCGCTGGCCCGCCCCAGCGGGCCAGCGGCGAACCGCATCCTACGCCCCCGGCACGACTGCGGTGCGACCGTAGGGTGGGCTGTGCCCACCGACCAGGCTGAATCCCCTCTTCCCTTGTGACGCCGACATACGAATGTCAGGTGAAACGCGCTGCCTGATGGCGTTGTCCCAGGACCTCCTGCATGGTATCGATCAGGGAAAAGGCATCCTTGAGGTGGCTGCGTTCCGGGGATGAGAGCTCGTCCGGGGATAAATAATTGTCCGCCTTGCGGCCGGCTCGAATCTGGCGCGCCTGGTGCCGCATGCGCAGGGTGCCGATAAGCTCCAGGGCGTCGATCAGATTGGCGGCGCCGTCGCGACTCAAGGCCCGGACCTGCGCTCCCGCCTGCAGACGCTCGATGGTATTGATCGGCCCGATTCCGGCGGAGAGCGCATGCACCCGAGCCAGATCCACCACCGGCACGGTGCCGCGGTTTTTGAGGTCTAGAGTGTGGTCGTGATCGCCGCCGTGGATGAGCACGAAGTTGCGGAAGAAACCGAGCGGTGGCCGATGCTTGAGGGCGTTGGCGGCCACGTATGCGATAAAAATGCGGTTGGCACGGGAGCGTTCCAGCACATGCCGGTGCAGCGCCCCGAACAGCTCCCCCGGATCATGCACGGGGCGCAGGTCGAAGAAGACATTGGCCAGCATGAGCGCCATCGGCTCGGGACGCTCGATCCAGTCCGTAAAATACCTGCGCCAGATCCGCAGCGGTTGACGCCACTTCGGATTGCGGGCCATCACGTCGCCTGGGCAATGGTCGTAACCGCAGGCGGCGAGCCCCTCGTTCACGCGATTGGCCAGAGCAGCGAAATATTCGTCATCCTCGGCCTCGACCTGATCGGCGACCAGCAGGGCGTTGTCCTGATCGGAGTGGGCCGACTGCTCGCGGCGTGCCTGGGAGCCACCCGCCAGCCAGGCATAGGGCACCGGGGGCGGGCCGAGCTCTGCCTCCGCCAGCTCCAGCAGGCGAATGGTGAAGGCATCGGTCACGGCGCTGACCGCCTGGCCGACCTGATCCGCGGAGGCGCCGCCGGCGACGAGGTTGACCTGCAGCTCCGGGACCTTGGCGCTGATCCGGACCAGGGTTGTGAGGCTTTTTGCCTTAAAAATATCCCCCACCAGGTAGACCGCATTGGCGCTCTGGAAGCGCACCAGGTCGGAGGTGGACACGACACCGACCACCCGGCCGTCGTCCAATACGGGCAGGTGGTGTACGTTGAGCCGGGTCATGGCGATCAGGACCTGAAAGCCCAAGGTATCCGCCTCGATGGTGTGGAGGTTCTCCGTCATGATCGCGCGCACGGGGGTCGTATAGGGCAAGCCGGCGGCGATGCACCGGCTGCGCAGGTCGCGATCCGTGATCATGCCGACGAGACGCTCCCCTTCCATGAGCATCAGCGATGAGGCGCGCTGCTCGGTCATGATCCGCGCGGCATCGCGGATGCTGGTGTCGGGCGTGGCGGCAACCAGGGGATGACTGAGCAGATCCGAAGCGCGGACGGTCATCCCCCCTCCGCCGGCGGTTACTCCTTCTTTGATCCGGTGTAAGGCGGTGCGAAGGCGTTCGGTGACCCGATGCTCGAAGTGGTCGGAAAAGGCCCGATGCTGCCCGCGCAGGCGATCCAGATCCGCGCAGGAGAGCAGATAGGCCAGGGTGTCCTCGGCGGCACTGCAGGAAAAGAGGGGCTCAGGGTGATCCCGCGGGCGGCAGTGCCACGGGAACAGGTCGCCCTCGGCGAGCTTGCCCACTAGGTCGCCGCGCTCATCGCGCAAATCGAAGGCGCCGCGGCGTATGATGTACAGATAGGGTTGGTCCGCGTCATCCGGTGGACAGGGGGTACCGCGGCGGAAGTAACGCACCGAAAGTCGTTTAGGCAGTTGCCCCAGTACCTCCTCGGGCAGCAGATCGAAGGGATGGTGGCCGGCGAGAAAGTCGCGGATTTCGATGAGCTCTACGTCCACTTCATCCATCCGATGGTGGCAGCCCGATCGCAAACAAAGAGGAATGCGCCGCAGAGCCGAAAGACGGGTGTGCTCCGGTACAATGTCTTGTTATCGACCATTTTCGGGTGGTGCCTAATATGTAGTGATGAACTTCCTACTGAACCTTTTTCTTCTTCAGTGGTAACGTCACAAACTACCCGCCTCGCGGGCAGTCTATGACGCTACGACTTGTATATCATTCGTTAGAATCCTGTCCGCCGCCAACTCACTCGACAGGTACCGTGCGGATTGCAGTGAATCACATGAAGGTACGGATCGAGCTGACCAACGGCCGGGTAACCCAGGTCCGCTTCGGCAGATGTGGCCGAAGATGTCGTTGGCGGTCGGGGTCGGTGCGGTCCTGCTACGGCATACCACGCTCACCGCACCATTGATGCGACTCGCAATCAGGGTTAGTGCAATCCTGCCACGGCGTGCCACGCTCACCGCATCCTACATGACCCGATGGGTCCGGCGGTGCCGGCGGTGCCGGCTCGACCGCGCATGTGACTTCCCGTCCCGGCCAGGGCGGACACCGGGCGCGATAGAGCACGAAGCCGGTTCGTCCGGCCCGGTGCTTCGCCTCCCGCAGCAGCCGCAAGGAGGTCGGATCGAGCTCCTCGCCGATGGATGCCTCGAGACTCGGGTACACCTGCTCATAGTAGAAGGCGTCCGGCTCGACGAACAGGATCACTTCCGCGTCTACACCGGGCTCCAGCGCGAGCGTCAGCCGCAGCGCCTGACCGGGTCCCAGCCGGGTATCCGCCAGCTCCGTCCAACCCGCGTCCGGATCCCAGTGCAATCGACGCTGGATGCTGTGCTCCAACCTGGTGCCTTCCGGGCCTCCGCTACGCAGGGTCACCCGGATGCGGGGGGTGGCGTAGGTGGGCAGTGCATGACCGGCCCCCAGGTTGCGCGCCCGCAGCTCGATCCCCTCCCGCCCGCGCCGGACCTCCACCCATAATGCCTTGCGGCTCATCTCTGGGTCGTGGATGCCTTTGAATGCGTGGCTGCCGGCGGGCATATGGCAATTCCGGCAGCCGATGCCCGCGGAAGCATAAGGAGAGGCGCGCCATTCCTGCTCCGTGTTCTCCAGCAGCTTGCCCTTTACCCGCTCGCCCCAGTCCGGAAATTGGTGACAAGGGGAGCAGAAGGCCGCGTCTTCGAACAAAGGCAGCGCCTCTACTCGGCCATGGGGCGTAATCGATTTGGAATCGGGGCCATGGCGGCGATGGCGGCGGACATGGCAGGCCACGCAATCGACCCCGCTCAGCGACCGGACCCGGCCCGCCTCGGCGGTCAGAAACCTGGCCTGTTGCTCACTCGTCGGGGCGTGACAATTCAGGCAGGAAATCTGGGTCTCCGGGTCGAGCGCCGGGAGCTGTCCCAACACGCCCCCGCGGGCGGAACGGGCGTGCAGCGAAGACGACCATTCCCGAAATTGCTTGCGGTGACACACGCCGCAGGCCGCCGGGGAGAGGTCTTTCGCTGGCTCCACATAGTCGGCAGGGGCGGTCCCCTGGGGCGGAACCGGGAGCGTCCAGTACTCATCGGCCCCTGCCGCCGCGGCCAGGGTGATCCTGAAAATGACTGAGAAAATCAAAAGTAATGCTACCTTCACTCCCGCGCCTCCCTTGGGAGGGTGTCGCAAAAGGCATCGGTCTGCGCACTTTGCTCCCCTTACCCCAGGCCCCCTGGGAGCGCCGGCATCTTGCCGGCTTCCGCGGGTACCCGGTCGGCGGGAGAGCTAGGCAGTATCCTCGGATCGACGCCTCAGCGACGCCTGCCGCCTGGAAGGCGGCGCTCCCAGCCACGGTCTTTTGCGACACCCTTCCCTTGGAAGAGAGGGTTGGAGCAGATTGGGATGAGGAGGAACCAATGGTTTCAGGGACTGTTGACATTCATCGTTCACAGTCCGGTTGTGGCCCCTTTGCGCGTCGTTTTAAAAGGGGTAGTGCTTAACATGTAGTGGTCGGGTAGCTCTCCCAGCGGGGAAGCAAAAGGTTCAGCAGGAAGCTCATCACTACACATTAAACACTACCTTAACAAGGAAACTACGAATCGCGCGAATCCACGCGAAAACTGATTCGCGCCGATTCGCGTGATTCGTAGTTTTTCGCCCCTAACGCGCAAGATTTTCCCCTTGGGTCGCAATGATAACCGGCAAAATCAGATGGAATGACCTGCCGGTAAGCCAGCAAGCCCCCGACTCACGGGCCGGGAGGCGTCTCGGCGAGGAGCTGTTCCCTGAGGTCCCGCTTGAGGACCTTCCCCATCCCGGACAAGGGCAGCGCCTCCAGGATCCGGGCCTGCTTGGGCACCTTGTAGGCGGCCAGGTTCTCGCGCAGGAAAGCGATGAACTCATCCTCGGTGGCCGTCGCGCCGGGTTTCAGGGTCACGCAGGCCACCCCCGCCTCGCCCCAACGCGGGTCCGGGACCCCGATGACGGCGCACTGGAAAACGGCCGGATGCCGGTAGAGCACGCCCTCGATCTCGGCGGGGTAGACGTTTTCACCCCCCGATATATACATGTCCTTTTTGCGGTCGGTGACGAAGAAATACCCCTCCTCGTCCCGGTAGACCAGATCGCCGGTGTGGAACCAACCGTCCGCGTCCAGGGCCCGGGCGCTCTCCTCGGGATCGGCGAAGTAACCGGAGAAGCGGCTGGGGCCTTTCAATACCAGCTCGCCCACGGCGCCGGGGCCCAGCAGGCGGTTGGCGTCGTCCATCACCTGGGCATCGATGAAGTAGTTGGGGCGTCCGATGCTGCCCGCCTTGCGCCTTGCATCCTCCGCGGACAAGGCGAACAAGCCGGGGCCGAACTCGGTCATGCCGAAGCCCTGCTTGAACCGGACCCCTTTCTGTTCGCCGTATTGCTCGATCAGGGGCACCGGCAAGGGAGCGCCTCCGCTGGTACAGAACCGCAGGCCGCCGAGGTCGGCCGTCGCACAGCTCGAGGCCTGGGTCATCACCTGATACATGGTGGGCACCCCGGCGAAGACTGTGATCCGCTCCTGCTCGATGAGGTCGAGTACCTGGACCGGGTCGAACTGGCGCGTGAGCACACTGGTGTTGCCCAGGATGATCTGAGAAGAAAGTATAGTGGACCCCGAATATCGGACCAGTGGCTAAGTTAAAGTTGAAGGCCATCTAAGCAAAGGAGACACGAGGGATGGCAAGCAAGAGAAGAGGGCACGCCCCGGAGTTCAAGGCCAAGGTGGCCTT
>Ga0209367_1012052_pt1 | contig 11376 bp, 9 predicted proteins | sample WorMetLIZISLAND2_FD_187412 | JGI IMG/M metagenome (GOLD analysis project Ga0209367, IMG submission 187412) | Marine gutless worms symbiont microbial communities from Max Planck institute for Marine Microbiology, Germany - Olavius geniculatus... ... | reverse complement strand
TCACTATCCAACGTACACTCGGCTACCTATCCCTATTCCACCCACGGCGAGGTTAACCAGTCGGTTCTTGTAGATGACGAACGACAGGAAGGCGCCTCTGGCAATTGCTACTTAACCTGTTCTTACTTCGATTTACAAGACCGACTGACTACCCTAAACTATCACTTCCCAAACAATGAAAAGTGGCTGGATGACAATCAAAGCTGGGTGACATTAATCGACGAACGCGAACTTACGTTTTTAAGGGACAAAGTTACTTTTCAAAGGGGAGGACAAACCTATAGCTTTTCAGTACATTGGTCTTATGTCAAGAGACAAGACCCTATGTAACTGACCTTAAAGCACCTATGTCCGAAGACACTCGTCCCGTCTTTAGGAAAACGGCTTTGCAGTCAAAGGACTACGTACCTTTGTCACTAAGACTGAAAAGGACACTTAAAGGAAACTTTGCAAACTTCTGTACTCGAACGGTCACACCAGCTAAGAAAGTCACCACGGCAAACAGATTACCTTTAGGTAGGCTTCCTTGTCACTCTACTTTGTATTCAAGTGACAAGGCATGCCTGACCATGAAAAGTAGGTACGTTTCTTAAGGAAACGCCAAACTACCTTTCGTGATAGCTCGATCGTCCGAACTGGTCTGAAGTTGCCTCGAGGTCCTTTTTATACCCCTAGCTCGAGGGCGTGGTCTGCACTAAACAAGTTTCGTCTATGTTTTGGTATTCTGGGCATAGGCTACTCTTTAACTGCATTTAAAAATACCTGATCGATCTGGAAGCCTAACCAGGTAGGTATATTACGTTGTATTTTTATTAATTAAAAGACGTGAAATTATTATTTCTAAAGATATAAATGAGAGTTTACTAAAAATTAGGAACACTAATACGTGCTTTATATTCGCAAAGAATTGTGGACCTAGTTTTAAAAGGACTCTAAAATGGCTGACCTGACAAATCTTGAATTGTCGACAAGCGTTTTTCGACGTATAATCGCTAGAGATATATTAATGCTGAAAGAATGCGGACAACGGCATTCGACGGCTAAATGTTTGCACTTTCTTGGATATGAAAGGGTTTTTCTCCGAAAAATGCCGGGGTCCTATTTTTATGGGCGCATTTGAGGTGACCATTAAACTATGATGGCAATGACTGGAAATTTTGCGTGCTAAAAATAGCAACTACGATAGAGGCCAGTGGGTTGTCGAAAACTGGACTCCTAAATAGTTAGAAATTTATGTTTTGTTTACATCCGAGCGAAAACTTGTACGAAGATGTTGCTAAAGTTACGTTATACGAATATTTTGACATTCAGACTCGACGAACAGTGAATTTGATATACTATTAAAGGCTAGTAAAGATCTCATTACGATCTGATAGAAAGAGAGTGCTACATGGTGTTGGTAGGTACCGAAAATTTGCTACAAGTACAGTGGTTAGGGATCGAACCCACGACCTCGCGGTCATTGGGGCTGACACGCTAACCACTAGACTACCAAGCCACGGAAACGGACCGTGCGTCCGCACGGTAAACATAATCATTGGCATCGGAATGTAGAAGGATGCGTTTACGTCATCGGGTGGCTAGTTCACGTACACGATATACAGCACAAACAAAAACAACACTTTACTAACTTAACTACGCTATGTTCGTTGTCTAATAACAAGCCATACAATATAAGATATTAATAACCACAATAACCAACCAATATTATCAAGTGTAAACAAACCAACATAGATAAAAAACTTGACCTTAAAGTTGTTATAAAATTATAAGCATTTATTATACGGAAGTAGGCTCATCAGTTTTTTTTTGGGGGGGGGAGCGACCGTTAACCTGTAAGCTTAAAGGTCCAGCCCTTTGCTACGGTTGTCGTCCGTCTGTAACGGCTAACGGGTAGGGAATAGGGGAAAACTTTTTATACGAATAATTAGACATGCCTCTTAAACGCGGACGTGCAAAATTCCAGCATCTACTCGACGGGGAACAGTTTGAATGGACAGGGGTAGCGAAAATGTGCTTTTTCAACGGAAAACTGGCCACATCTGGATACGGTAGAGATACGGCGAATGTTACAATTAATCACTAATAGGAAGTGACATACGCCCTTTCAGATGAAAAGAGAATCATGGACTTTGGACGATTTTCAACGTCAGTGACGACATCCAATGAGGTCAGAATTTCCACATTAAATAAGAAAATAACAGATTAAATGTAGCTAGATGACGAGTCAAGTAGTACCATAGGCCTACGGTTGACTTTTCCTAGCGACAGCTGGGTTCTTAACACGCAACAACCGTAACTCGAGTCGTGAAGTTCACTTGCCATTTGCAGCAGAAGAAAAAAATATACCATTTCTGAGCTAATTATCAGGCTTTTTGGCAAAACGAGCACTCAGTGACAAAACTAGGAGGCAGGTCCCCCAATCCTCCAGACAAAACATAAGCATACGTTTAAACTGCACGAAATTTGCCAATTTGGTCAGTTTATTTTTGGGAAAATAATTGAAACTGTTACCACCAGATCTTATCTCGCAAAGCTAAAATGCACCAAATTCGATTTCGGCTCTGCTCCAGACCCCGCTGAAGAAGCTCACAGCGCTTCTCAGATTCCTAGCTAGGTATTTTTGGGGAAGTGAGGGGAGGGAAAGAGGAGAGGATATGGGAAAGGAGGGAAAGAGTAAAAGGAGAAGGGAAGGGACGAAAGGGGGAAGGAAGACGAGGCCAACTCCAATTGAAAATTTCTGGCTATGCCACCAAATTCACTTCTTCAACAGCAGCTAGTCCGTCCAGCGTGTTGGTGCAGATGCTTATAATTATGAGAGCTATCTGCTAACCAAACTTTAGCATGAATTGAACTCCAAGCATCAACCAAGAATAAATTTCCAATAATTGCTATGTATAATATTTTTTTTCAGAAAAGCGTGAAATATTGATAGCATAAACTGACAAATATCACTGAAGAAGCAGTTTTTAGCAGAGAAAAAAACCCTATAATTATTATCAGAATTGTACCAGGTAGCGCAGGTACATATAACGGACTAGGTGCGTATAACAGATGACTATAACCTCAGCCTTATGTATACCAATTTTTTTTTTTAAAAACAAGAACAACGTGATAGGGAAAATGGTGCACAGTACATTTATGCGTCTTAATTTTGTGTCCCATCTTGTTTCTTGTTTTCTTATAAACCTCAAAAGAGTTTAGCCCTGCTTATAGCTTCAATGGTCATTGGCTAATTGGCATACGATCAGAGCCATCTTTTGGCAGCGCAAGGCCCTTGGCACTGACTTACCCGCACGGCTCCTGATACCACATAGTGACCTGTGACCGTAGTACATCACCAAGTCTGTAATGTAGGGCTTGCAGTATCTTTTGTGTTTATAGGCGTACAATTTCACGAGCGGGGCGAGGGAAAAAACTAGAACCTAGATTTTAGCTTCCCTCCCCAACACTTACAGATTTTAATTGAGTACAAGTTGTGACAGTCAATTATATTTTAAAGCGATGGAAATTGGTTAGATTAATCAATTGATCCATGATTCGTTGCGGCGATCACCGCCGTAGCGTGGGGCCCTTGGCACAGTGCCAAGGCGCCACCCCCCCAAAAACGGGCCTGCATACAATAAACCAAAGTTAGAAGTTACTGTTGCTACTTTTAGTATTTATGGCCAACTTAAATCGCAGCAGTAAAGACACAGCAGATACAGTAACTCCCTAACTGCATATGCATCGGCAATAATTTAATATCCACAAACTATTGGTAAAACTCTGCCTTTGCGGATTGCCCTCGCAAAAGAAACAGCAGCATAACGTTCTGCCAGCATAAAATGACACAATAATTACACAGTGAAATCATAAGGGCTGTCCCCCCCAAAAAATATCCCTGCCTCCTACCCACAAATGGCAATGGTTTTTTTTATGCAGAGGCACGTGGGCACTAGAAGAATGGCTACTGGGCAGAATCTGCCTGTGGCCGTGGCATAGACATACAATATACCGGGTGGCGCAAAAAAACGTCCTGAACATTTGCATGCATTATTCACCCGAGCAGTCGAAATGAATCAGTGCAAAAACATGTATGTAATGACCAAACATCTTTGAACATGTGTAGGAATTTTCGCCTAATACACTTCTGTATTAGCCGCGATACAAACAAAATAGCGTCATACGCCGTAAAGCAATCTTTGCAAGCAGTTCATCATTTGCTTTGCCAATTGTACGCAGGCTACGGTAAAACGTCACAGTATGCCGAATCATCAGTCAACTAATTAGCAGAAAATGTGCTGAATAGGTTCTCCATTCTCTTTTGCTACTGCTGCTAGACGCTTTTTCCATTGCTATGTGGCTTTTCTGATTCTGGTTGTCTGACATCGACATTGTGCCATTTGTCTCTGATAACATCCTGAAGATCTTCGAGGTTTGAAAAACGGTTTAGCATTCCTTCATAGACATAGACAAGCTTTTGCAAGGTATCCCAAACTGAATAATGAATGGGGATTCAAATCTGTTGAATGCAGTGTACATTTTTGTGAGCTGATGAAATCGGGCGTTTTGTGTCAAATGAAATTTGAGTTGCTTTGATGCAGTGTGATGAAATGCTGTCTTTACATAATTGGATTTTTAACTCGTCTTACATCATTAAGCAGCATTCAGTGGTGTCATTAGTGAGGACATTGAAATTTATAAGTAAGTAACAATACATATTGGTCTACAAATGTGTGAAAAGAAATTAATCTCTATAAAGCATATGCACCTTATAGTTACGCAAAGTTCGGGACGTTTTTTTGTGCCACCCGGTATAAATAATAAACATAATGCTATGCATAGACACGGCATTTTTTTAGTGAAAGATGGTAGGTCAGATTCAGTTGCATTTGTGTGGGGGGGCAGGTTTTTTTGGAACAGCCCTAACAGACATAATGGCAGTGACTGGCTTGACTGGACTACCTACATATGGCAACAATCAGTTCAGTTCACAGTTAAGTTACACTATCTTCGTTACAACCAATGTTCTAGCTTCATAACAATTCACATATTCTACTAACACGTGTACGAATGAGAACACTGGAAGGTAACAATATACAATGCTATACATACATCTGTACACCTCTCATCAAACTAACATGAAAATAATAGCGGTACTCTAAATTCCACAGTCGGCCCAGCACTAATGTGGTTCAGCTTCACAAACAGTCAGAAATAGACTCTGAAGTAAACAGAAACTGCAGTATAATTATATTAATTATATGAAGTTAGATTATAGTGGCAAATCAAATCTAATTTTTCATCTATAAAATCAAACTTGAACAAACTGCTGACAAATATATTCAGTGGTCCAAAAAGCAAGCATTTCTTGTCATAATTTAACGAAATACTTGCCAGTTTTCAAATGAAACACTGGTCATTTTTGGGCCCGATCACTAAAACTGTAAGCTTAAAAGTCGGCCCTTTGTCATGAGTTGCTCTCTGTCCGTCCATCAGTCACAAATGTATTGTGGCTAAACGGTGCAAGATAGGGCCAAAGTTACTATTAATCACTAACAGGAAGTGGCATACGGCCTTTAAGATGACATAAAAATCATCGAGGTCAGTGACAACCAGTACGATCGGCGCCACCTTAGCAACAGCTGGGCTTCTTGTTCAAATTCTTACACTGGTGCATCCAACAGAAAATCTGCCAAGAAATGCAATGCTGACAGCATTTAAGTATCTGCCAGGTGCAATAGCAAAACCCTTTACACGAGATCTTGAACAACCACTTTACTGCAAATTCGCTGCTGCACAAAAAATTGGAAAATTAATCATCTTCAATATCGGTTATATCATGAAATTCTGCAACAGACTTTTTCTTGGACCACATGACAAACGAATTGATCAGCAAAGCACTTTACAAACAGCGAAGTTCCGCAATAGACGCAGAAAGTTCAAACCAATACAGAGGACTGTTTTCTATCCCTGCCTGCATACTGGAACTGCAACAGTAAATACCAGGTAAAAAATCCTTACAAAAAGTTCCTGCTTGGGCCATGCCAACCGCCCAAAAAACTCAATAAAATCCGTTCACTGCAGGACAACGGGACCTCAAATGACTAGCAACAAAGAGTGATCATTCCACAAGCATTGTGAAACCCCGAACAGTATTATAACTCTAAAACTACGCACGCAGTGTAACATTAACAAAATATAACTGTAATTATTACCAACAGCATCACAAACATGCACCTTCTATTACACTAAAGCATATTGGTGCTACCTGAAAACTGAAGCTAATAACATAAACGCTATTCCCTGCTGTAACCGAGAAAAAGCACTTTCCCAAGAAACTGCACAAAGACTTTTTTGGTCTTACGATTTCATGACTTATTGCATCAATCAACATCATAAAATTTCCCAGTTTTCCTGGCAAAATTGGTCATTCAAGACTCTGCAGAGAAACTATACCAGCTGTGAATGCAAACCATACACCTGATATCATTTGCTGAATGCCACAATACACCAACAAAAAGATATCTAATATTATTACTACTTATCGAAAACTAATCTTAAGAAGGATCATCTTAAGATTTGCCACTAAAGACTTACTTTTACAAAACTGACACCTTTCACATTACCCTGTCAAACGCATCAAAGCAGTGAAGATAAAAGAATATCGTTCTGGGCCGTGAAAATTTTCTTAACCCCCTTAGTGGTAATCCAGAGCATTATTCGGGCTGGTTGTCATGTACTGAAAGCAGTAACCACGACTGAGACTCTGCGCGCAGCTATAGCGGTCTCCCTCCAATTCTGTGTTGCGAGGTGCCGGTCATTAATGCATAACCAGAACCGCGTCGTCAGCAGGCGATGTCTGTTGTGCTATCAATTAGTCACAGTCATGTGGTCAGTCGCAACTGATAAAATCCTTCTTCCCTTCCAACCGACTGCCAGATGTCCCAGCCGTGTTCAGCTAGTTTATCAACATCACAAGTTGCAGCGCATCCAGCTACATCGGCTGACAGCTGCCGTCAGCATGGCTGTACTGCCAGTGCAAGTCCGGTGAGTACAGTCGAACGCTCACTACATTTAATTGTCATCAAGCAAATGTCGCGGTGAACTCGCCATGGCAGATATATGTACCACCTTCAGACAGAAACTCTGTCCAAATTCACACCGCCAAGAAGGCTAATCAAACAGACCAGACGAGACAATAATGCCAACATGTCGCATCATGTCAAATAATCCAAGACTACAGTTTGAGCTTCAAATGTAAGTATAAGTTAATTATCGCATTTACTTGAGTGCAAAATTTCAAACGCCAGTACTCAAGATTTCCAACAGATTCAGCAAAATAGGCCGAAAAATGAATAATTTGGGCCAGCCCGTGCACAGGTTGTAATTTTGGCATCTCACAATAAATTTACAAGTTAAAACGATGACTAATAAATGATATGAATTCACCAAAGTTACAACCCTAATTTTTTGTTTGGTTTGCTAGCGTAACAGTAGCATGTTGGACTCATGATGAGATCATAGGTTCAACTAGGTGAACCATGTCGGTACATAACCAACACCAAGGTCAACTCGGCCTTCCATCCATCCAGAGTAGGTCAATCGAGTACCAGCCTGTCTAGCTGGGGTTGGATAGGGTTGCATTCACCTGTCATGTGGCAGGTAACACTGTGTGATCCCATATGGCAGGTGATGCTCCATAGCTCTGTGATAAGTTTCTCATGAAGCACAGTATGCGACCTTTTATCTAGCTGTTCTAATGGTAAACTGAAAATGATTCAATAAACACCTGAGCCCGAATGTTGACAAAATTGGGGTAATCAGTTAAGCCATATTTCTGACAAATTCAAATTATCTATTAGAACACCACGGGTCTGTTAGTCTGTTTTATTAGTCTTGGTCAGTATGGTTGCCCTCGGAGGACTGGACCGGAGATCCGACAGAGTTCGACGTTGCGTTGTGGGAAACATGGTTATCAGGAGACGTCGACGTCATCATCACAGTGTCATGACTTGACTGACTGTCAGATGACGCACGTGACTTAGACACAGTCGACGAAGTCGCGGACGACGGCTTCAGTTTATAGTCCGTGACGACGACAGTCACTCCGCCTACTGTCACCTCCATAGATACGCCGCTGCGACGATCTATGTTCTTCAAACGCCGGGACTCTGTCGAAGAACTGACACGCAATAACAGAACAAGCAAAAGTAATGGTAAAAACGGTAACAAGACAAGGGATATGACCCACATTAAACCACCGCAAACTTCAGATAGCTTTCGTTTCTTGTTCCACAAATAACTAAATATTTTATATGTTTGAAACATTCAAACCTTCTATTTGCAAATATTGGTATATGTTCCTCTGGGGAGCAAAAAACTAACAATAAAGCTACCGTAACTCGCATTTATTTGATGTGGAGACTAGAGAGTAGCTACCTAACAGTGCTCACTCTAATAACAGAAAAGTGGAAAAAAATCCCAAAACCCATCAAGTTGGGTCATTTTACAAAAACTGCTTTAACCAAAAAAACCAAAAGCCCAAAACCTAAGAAACCCTCCCTCCAAAAACCAAAACCAACCAAGATGGGTTTTCTAGAACAAAAACCGGTGTTTTTGCAACTCTGTATTGGATTAACAATTTCTAACAAAACTAGACTGTTAAGCCTTGCAAAGGCTAAATCTGTCCAAAGTAGAACTTTACAGTGACATGCTGTGATATTTATAGCCACAATGTAAGTGTTGCAGCAGCAGCTATTGGCAACCTGATGCTATCTCGCAATGGTAAACTATGCAAAAAATCAGGTCTGTGACCTTGACCTTTAACCTATGGTATAAGTAGCAACAAAAGCAGTAGCAGCAGCAGTAGTAGTTACACCAGAAAAAAAGCAATCAATCTGTCTTGCAAACAAAAAGTCGATATTATTGCATTGTACGTATGCAACATAAAGTCACAATTTATACCATTTCCGATGTTCTACGTGGTGGTCGGTGGCGTGATCTGATCTGTGGCTGTCCTGAGATGTTGTATCGATCTCTCCACTCGGCTCCGGCTTGTCTGGTCGTCGGATGTGAGACGTGGACGACTTTTCTCGCTTTGTAGCCGGTGGCAGCTGCTGCGCCACTTGCTGCGCTACCAGCTCCAGGTTTGGCTTCGGCTTCCTGTACCAGCCAAGAGTGTGCAGTTAAACCGCACAGCTACATGATGCAAACAAAATCTTAGAAACTAGAAATGTTGGGTAGGGCACACCATGAGGCTGCCCAGCACCATAAGTCTGACTGGGGTGAGTCTTGATCTAAATGAGGTAAAATACTCCCACCCTCCAGAACACCTCAATGGATCTGTGACAATTCAATTTCTTCTGGGTAAAATTCGTCCTTACCCCAATTTTGATCTTGGTCTGCTGCCTAGTTTCAGACAAGAAGTGGAAAAAGAAGAAAAGCAAAAGAAATAGAGCAAAATTGTAAAACCTTCTGTAAGTTCCGTTAATGCATATGGGCGGCAAGACTGCATAATAATAAACAGCAAAATAAGAAGTGACTTTTTGAAGTATGTGTACTGCCGGTGAATGAAGCAACAGTTTTCAAAATAATGCCTGAGTTTCTAGGCATCTCTTCCTGTTCCCATCGGAAAACGTTTGGTTGTCATGCATTGCCATCACTATGTCTATCTGACCCAATACGCTGATGTGCCGATACTGACTTATTTCTAGATATTGAGTGAACTGGTAACCTGTCAGTGCATTGCCAGCATATCATGCTGCGGTGCTGCCATCCATGTAACTATTTGCTTACTGATTTTCACACCTGACATCGACACTGACTAACTTAATTTGCAGCAAACAACATTTGCGATAATTAGGTCACATTAGTGATTATGTCAACATCACATTTATGTTGGACACACATCATTTTCTGGAAGCTGTTAACATCTGGTGAGCTTTATCTTTGATCTTTAGTAACTTAAACTGGCATGAATGCATATCGTGGCAAACCTTCACACCAATTTGGGTTTTTCAATGCTTTTTCCAAAAGTAGGAGCCTTAAAGGGACAGATGAATAGACGAGCAGACAGACCTGTAACATGACCTTGACCTATCCCGCTTGTCCATGCAAACAAACAACAACTAGAAATTTGGGGCGAAGCCCAACGTGAGTCCGCCTGACGCCCTAAGTCCGATTGGGGGAAAATTAGGGGTGAGGGTAAAATTTCCTTGGTACCAAAGTCACGTGGCCCGAACTCAAATGCACTGGCATACGCTGAACGCACATTGTCGACTTAGGGTAGGTCAATATGAGCGCTGATAACTTTGTTCGCTACCTTCATCGTTTCCAGAGATATTTGCGCTCAAACTCAAAAGTTGTCGTAAAACATACTAAATTTTGGATGTTTTTTGCCCTCCCAAATTTTAAGGGAGGGGGCGATGCCCCCAAATGTTGTACGTGCATTATCACCCCAACCTAGGGACACGTCAAGTGCCAAAGTTTCGTCGGGCTACACCCCCTAACTCCGAAGTTATAAGCGCCCCTTTATTGCATTTTAAGCCAAGTTTTGACCCCCCTTTGAAAAAAATTGTAAGGGGGGCCCCCGTCCCCGGTGGGGGTGCGCTAGTAAGACTTGGTGATTCTCTAGCGTGTGTAAAAATTTGGGGGCGCAGCACCCCCTAGGCGCCGAAATATGGTCTTCCGAAATATGCGCTTTCGGTGGGTACCATTAAGAATCTAAATCTCCAAGGTTACTGGACCAAACTTCACCGGACTTGTTTCGCCTAACGCAGGAGGAATTGCGGTAGACAGAATGACTATCCGATTTTGAATATCTTCATCCACTTCGGAGATATTCGCCGCCGAACTTCGAAATCATCCGAAATTGGGCCAAATTTTGCATGCTTTTCACCCCTGAAATTTTTTTGGGGTGTGCCCCCCAAAATTTTGGACCGGCATTATAAAATAGGGCCTATTACTGACCATCGTGCAAAATTTCACGCCGGTCGGCCCACGCATCTCGAAGATCTCGCGTTGATAAAAAATAAAACATCTGGGTAAAACTTAAGTCCGCTCCGCAAGCTATCGCTTCCGGGCGGACTAATAATAATAACAAAAAAGATAATAGAGAGCAAAATGTCAGTGTAAATGTTTACCGAGTGGAGGTTCCCTTACGCACATCACACATGGCACACTTGAAAGCCTCGGCAGAGTTCTTGTAAGTGCACACTGAACAGTCCCACATGCCATCATCCGCCTTCATGCGCTTTGCTCTACAATAATGACTTTATTATTTCAACACAACAATATCTGTACATGTAACAGAATATAAACTAGAAATTTGGGGCAAAGCCCAACGTGAGTCCGCCCGGCGCCCTAAGTCCGATTGGGGGAAATTAGAAGAAA
>Ga0209367_1012050_pt1 | contig 11377 bp, 4 predicted proteins | sample WorMetLIZISLAND2_FD_187412 | JGI IMG/M metagenome (GOLD analysis project Ga0209367, IMG submission 187412) | Marine gutless worms symbiont microbial communities from Max Planck institute for Marine Microbiology, Germany - Olavius geniculatus... ... | reverse complement strand
GTTAAAGGACAATGTAGGCCTAACGCAGCGTGTGAACTCTACTTCTTTGAAGTCAGTGGACAGTGGCGATCTACTCAACTACAGTGTTCACTGGCGCGCCGATGGGCCGATTGAGTATTTACAGTAACCGCTCCGCAACATCCGTCTTTTACCCGTTGCCACATCCGCAGATCCGCCTTTTACCATTGACCTTCGTGAAAATTCACGGCAGATAGCGAAAATCGACTATTTTCCGTGAATTTTCACGGCAGATAACACCTTGCATGGAATAATGCTGCGAAAAAAACAGTTGTTTCTAAACTTCAGTTCTTCTTCTTCAGCAGATGGTCAAACTTCAACTTGTGCCGGTGCCAAAAAGTTTGAACGTGCGTCTGTGAAGTGAAAGAAGTGAAATTAACGGTATTAACCTGCAACTGTTGTTGCTAAACGAAAAAAAAAAACAAGAAAACACACAATTATCGCAAATTTCGCAAAACCTATTCAACCAAACACCGTCATTATTGTAGTTTTCGCGGCAACCAAGTGCCACGCCTTCAGCTTTAAATGCAGTAATAAATATTCATATTTTAGGGATACTATTAGAGCTTAATTTCATAAACACTTTAAACGTTAATAACTGATAGTGATTGCAATAGTATAGGCTCCAATGAAAAATATGTCCGAAGTGTAAAGAGTGACAGTGACTGTAAAAATACAAGTTACAGTGCACAGCATGGAGTATAACGTAGGCTACGTGCGCGCATGAAAGATTATATTCATAAGATGTCCAAAAATTTATTTTTTATTATTTAACATGCGAAAAAGTACAATTTTAACTCATTTTTTGATCCCGAAATCCCAGGATTGAGACTTTGCCAATCTAGGGATTCGGGATTGGCGAAAAAGATCGGGATCCCGGGATTGCAATGACTATACTATAGTTGTTAGTTGTTAATCTTTCATAACAAGTGTCATCAAGCGAAAAAAATGCAATTAATATTTTTTTTTTGTTTTTTATTAGCATGTATACTTCAAGCTTTTCTCAGTCCTTGCTTCTCCACTTTACAGTCCAAAGTTGTAAATTGCTGCTTACCGGTACTTCAAGATGTTTATCGTATGGCAAGCCAAAAAATCACTAACTTAACAAACTTTACAGCGTGTGAATTTTAGTCAAATTATTTTTATCACGTTACATAAAATTGATAAAGGAATATTCGGAGACATTTGTGGATCTGTGTTTTGTTTGCCTGCGTTCAAAATACATTTGCTGCATTTATTGAATTTGCCCAGCCCCAGCCACTGGCTCCGATGTTTGTCAACAAAGATGGCTGCCCGTCGTGATAGGTGTTTGTTTACCTGTTAATCTTTCGTTTGCTCGGCAATAATATTCACCGCCTGTCGATTCGTGCTTGCGGCGGGCATATTTCGGATCGGTTTTGTAGGGAATATTTCGTCGACGGTTGATCGTCACGATGGCGTCTCGCACCGGGCGTACGCGCAAGCCTAGGTCGGATGGAATGGTGCAGCAAGATGTGCCACCAGCGCCACAACCCCAGGCACAGAGCGATGAGCAGCGGGGAATTCCGGAATCAGCAAAGCCTGCTAAAGCTAAGGTATGCGTTCTGTTTCATGCATAGAATGCGACGCACAGTTTGTCACTTATACTGAAGTGTGAGAAAACTTGATTAGCGGCGGTGCAGCTCTGATTAATGCACGATTGAAACAATTAATCAAACTTATAGTCATAATGAATGTTTTTATAACGCCAAGTTTGTCCGTACATTTATAAATATATAACCACTGCCACACTTGTGGAAAAAGAGTGTATGAAAAACAAAACAGCTGTGTGGTTCAACTGCAATTAACACAAAATTAAAATTATTAATTGCACGGTTAATAATCACAATCATTGCAGAACTCTGTAATAAAGGTACACATACTGATTGGTCTAATATCATCTAATTTAGGGAACCAAGCTTGAATTGTTGAAATTTTTAACCGGTGAACTTTTTATTTTTAATCTTGAGTTTTTAGTTGCTTTGCTAGTAAATCTTTATTCTTGTTCTTGTTTATTCGCCACTCAGGCAGAAGACAAATACAAGTACAAATACAGAATAAAAAAAGTACAATACGACTAAAAAAATCGACAATACCGGACAGACAAGATGAGAGAGAACAAAATAATATAGGCCTACATAAAGTTCAAAAGTACACATTATTCAAACAAACAGAAACAGATATGATGACAAGTGTCTGTTTTTTCAGAGCATGTCTGTTATAGTTTATCTAGATTTAACTGGATAAAGCATTCACTGATTTTGTCTCAGTGCATCTGTGATACCCGGTAGCTGATTTGTGATAAAGTTCAGTACTGAACAGAATCATGCATTTTTGGGAGACAATTGCCATTTTTGGTTTTCAGTCAAAACTAGCGACTGTTTGATCATTAATTTATGTAATGTTAGGTATTAGAAATTATTTAGTTACTGACTTCTCATTGTCTCTAATTTAGAAGAAACTGACTGAGACAAGGAAGCATGGGAGGAAAGGGAAGGAATTGGTCTTATACAGTTTTATTTTCTTATTTTGGCCAGTCTGCATGAATTATTGATTCAATTTTTGAACTGTTAGTTACAGATTATCATGGCATTTATATTTCATCCACATGAGTGCCATTTTTTCTGTCATCTAAGTGTATTTCATTTTGCTATACATATGGGCATTACATCTCTTTATGCTGGTTTCAAGTGTTGTTGTAGCGGGCACATCACTGAATGGTTTTGATACCAGTAGTTATAGATAGTTATATAATGTAGTTAGCAGTTGATGTAATGCAGATTTATTAAGTGCTGTAGTGTCTGAACTGGAAGTCTGTGTAAAGTAATAATGAGTAACTGCAGACAGGTACTTACAAAGATGATAATACAGAGTTGTAATTCTTTGATATGATAGCATACAATTCGGCCTAATGCTACTGTCTTCTGCATGTTTAAGAATACAGAATATTGCTAAGGACTAGCATTCCATGCTTAAGCACAGAGGTTTTTTGTGAGTGGTTGAGTGTTTTTGAGGACTTCAGCAGTGTATTACTTGGATCAGGATGTCTGAAATGTAAAATGCTTAGTGCTGTAATGCTGAAGTGCAAAGCTTGCCACTAAACTTATGTATGTGTGTCTGTTGGATAAGTGTGTGAAATGCATACAATGGGAGAGCGAAACTTGTGCTGGTAGGCTAATATTGTTGGCCTGATTATTAGTATGGCCCACAGTTTTTCATGGAAAATTTTGCCAAATTCTGCGGGCCAGTTCGCAAAATTTCGCGGCTCACTGCAGCAAAATCATCCAAATTCCGTGGCTTACCGCAGCCTTTTGTTTGTGAGTAAACTGAGCTCTATCCTGTTAAGAAACTTCAGTTTTAGGAGACTGGCATTGTGCTTGGTTGCGCTGGTAACATACAAAGAAAAATTATTAGTCATTTTTCTCTTTTCAAAAGTGCAGTCTGCCAATTAGTTGCTTTGTGATATTTACCATTGTGCGGTATTTCGATGGTGATTATTAATACGGCTCGCAGTTTTAGGCAGATTAGTTTTTGCTGTTCTCCATGATATAGTTAGTTTAATTTGCGTTATCAAGTCGACGATCGTACTAGTCATCGGTCAGTTTTCAACTTCTGCAAAATTCCATGAAATTCCGTGGAAATGTCAAAATTCCATGGAAAAGGAGGCAAAAAGTTTTGAGCTCGAACATATTAGACTACAATTTTTTAACAATCTATATATCAGTGAAATGTGCATTAGACGTAGGACTGGACTGCAGTGCCAAATTTGGGGGAGGGTGCTTGCGGCTTGCTTCCAGCCCTTTGCCCATCAAGCACCCCCATGCAGCAGGTTGGATATCTTGAATAGTTCTTCATTAACACAACTGATATAATTAACAGTGAAATTTTAAATAATTTTTTTCTGATACCATCAAATATTGACATAAAGTCCTAATTGGCTGAAATGCTGTAATTTGTGGTTACCACAGATTAGGCCATCGTATATTCACAAATGCAAATGAGAAATTCATAAACGTATTTGTCAAGGCTTTCACAAAATCGGATGCCACGGAGCCTCAGTTTGGCAAATCCAGCTACAGACTGAAAAAAGTTTCATGCAACAACCAGCCTGGTTCAAACTCTGCTTGCATTAGCACACCGAATCATTTCTGATTTATGCTCTATGATGTCATGCATTACAATGGCATCACTTTCACAACCTGCTCACACGAATATGCATGGAAGGTACCTTTTACTGATATACAGGCAATAAAAAGTTTAGTGTAATGTATTAAGGCTCAAAAGTTTTTGACTTCCTGCCATATTTGCATGAAGTCGTTATTGACTCAAGTGTTCTTATTTGCGGTTGACACAAATTTAGGCTATCGCATATTCTTATATGCAAATAAAAAATTCACAAACGTGTTTGTTGGGCTTTCACAAAATCAGATGCCACGGGGCTCTGCTTTGGTAAATCCAACTACAGACCAAAAAATTGTTATGAAAGAGCGAGCCTGATTTTCCGATTTTTGCGCTATCACTTCAAATCGTTTCAGTTTAAAGCTCTACTGCGTCATAAATTACAGTGACGTCATATTTTCAACATGCCCACACGAGTGCACGTGAAAGGCATGTTTTACTGATATATAAACAATAACAAAAATTTTGGTCTAATATATCGAGGCTCAAAACTTTTTGCCTGCTTTTCGTAATTAATTTATTAGTACCATTATGTACCACTATGCTATTACTGAGGTGCACCTGATTTAATTCTTTTTTATCATATCAGGAGTGATTAAATTTAGCTGATATGAGAAGATGTGTGCTAAAGTGATGGCTAAGTAGGCTACACTTTTCTGAAATAAAAAAAAGTTACAAAGAAAGAAGAGTGAAAACAAAAATCAAGTTTACACAATTAACAGTTAGAAGAAGACACTAAAGTCCACAACATGACTGCCTTTGTATGACTGAACTCAGTGGACTGCAGAGCTGCCTGGTGGGTCGTAAAAAGCTTGCAACTGTTGGTGGTGATACTGTGTTCTTATCAGTTGCCTGTGTACATGCATTAGAGCAGTTGTTTATGTTGAGGTCACTGGGGGCACCCTGCAGTTAGCCTAGAGTCTGTTCTGCTTCTTGCATGGTGTTATCTCAGAGTTTATTTCAGCAACGTAAACGGACATGATTTGTGTGTAATCAATTTGTGATTTGCTGCCTTTAGGTCCTTTTCACCATACATTTCTCACTCTGCTCTGTGCATTTTTCCACATTTTTCTGCTTAGCATTTTTTGTTGATTTTTTTTGGTCTTTAGCACATTTACCCTTTGTTGCTTGTTCTTGAGATGTTGAGAAAAGGCTGTTGATGAGGGACTTTTTGTAGACCTTTAAAGGATCCAGCTTAACTTTTGTAATGGTTGAAAAATATATGCAGATATTGAAAATAATGTAAAAAAAGTAAGTAAAAAAGTATGATGAACAGGCAAAAGGCGTCACTGCGTACTGTGTACATAATCTAGGAGCTGGTATAGAAAGGAGATGGCGTCTGATGGTCTTCATCCTTCAGACAGGTTAGTAAGAGCCATTGAGGATGCTCAGATGGCGTAATGTTTTCAGAGCTATTTTTGTTGGTAATTTTTTTGGTATTATTGCATTTTTATCACCTTTGTAGACAGACAATGACTGGGTTGCAGTATTGCTATAATGGTCTATATTACGCTGAGCTTGACTGCGAGTCTGCGACTGAGATAAGCAGTGAGCGTGGCATGGGATAGCGTGAGTTTGTTTGTGTTTGGCGCCAGTACGTTCCATTCATTCTTTGACTAACTGCCGGTGCCTAGCGGCCTGCCAGCCAGCACCTGCCGGGCTGAACCGTTGTGACTCAGCGCTGCAACTTGTAGCCTGATCGCCCAGAGGCTGGGCTGCTGGTTAGATGAAGTTAAGGGATGGGGGAGGGGATGACAGGAGCTGGAACAGGCGGCTGCTGCTGCAGGCTGTGCAGGCAGAGGCTTGCATCTGGAATAATCATCATCTTGGGCTCACTGGGTAGACTGAGACTCCAGGACTTGGATGAAGCCGGACAGACCGACAACCGACAGGCGCTGCTAGTAAACTAACTTAACTGGGCAAACTTTCGCCTAGATGAGTTGAGTTGTCTGACGCTCAGACATCTCTATGCCATAGTTATTGACTGAATAGTTTCTGATAGGAATATCAGTTGGTGATCTCCGGCGCTCGTTTGTGTGACGTTGTGCGTGCTGTGATCATGTTCAAACGATTCAGTTCCTGGGTAAGTGTCCGCTCATTATGTAGTAATCCATTGGCTGCTTTTGCTGGTGGCCTCCACCCACGAAGGAGGTTGTGGCATTTTTCCGAGTGGTGAGAGAAAGCTGATTGTAATGATTTACTCGCCTGGCCAGCTAGGTAATACTACAGAACGCACCTCTGAGCTGACTTTATCGGTACCTGGCTACGGTAACAGGAATTTTCGTTTCCTGCAACTTTTGCTCCCTGAGCGAAAATGAGGTGGAACTTTCACTCAGAGTTAACATTATAGGCCTACACACTTAATAGAAACAGATGAAATCAAAGGACGCCAGCATGTGGTGTAAATGCTCAACGTCCAAAACGAGAAACCCCAGCTATCGCTAGGGAACGTGCTACAGTTAGTCTATAAAGGTTTTCCGAAAGATGGGTTTAAGGTTTAGGGAAGTGACTAGAATTTGAAATAATGGTAAGAATTTGAGGAGAAATATAATTTAAGGAAGAATTTATAAACAAATATAATTTGAGGAAGAATTTGGAGAACTTAGTAAATTTAAGATAAATTAATTAATAAAATAATTTCCTAGATTCTGCCATCTTTTACTACAATGAAGCTGTACAAAGACACAAACGAGCTATAACGCCTTAGTTTCCATTAGTTTATCAATTAAATAATTATAATTTGTGTTGGGGAACGAAACCACGTTGCGCAGATTGTGGGAACGAAACTTCCTGGGAGCTAAAGTTCCCCGTCACTTTCGCTGCCGGGTTCGTTCCCGGGAGCGAAAGTTCCAGGTAGTTCCATAATTTCAGGGCTACAGGCGTTTAGTAGTCAGTAATCGTTTACATGGCAGATTATACACAGGAAGTCATACTGAAGCTGTGTGTACGTGTGTGCGTAAATACTGCCTAATTTTTACGCGCCAGAGCTAGCTAGCTAGCTATAGCACGTATTAGCTATGGTAATTCTGTCTGTCCATCCGTCCGTCCGTCTGTCTCTCTGTCACAACCCGGTACCGTTTTAAGACCAGTTGAGATAGAGACTTCTGGTTTTCACCATATGATAGCTTAGTGTCTGTAGTATTTCGTGACAACATTTCATGCCGCTGGGTGAAAGGGGTCCTCATGAACGAGGGGGAAAAATAGGGGCACCCCTCCTGAAAAGACGTTATTCTAACTCTGTTGGCTCATCTAACGTGATAATGGTTGCAGATAGGCACAGACATGCTGCTTATTATTACAAGCACTTGCAACGAGCTTCTTAGAAATGTCAACATTGATGACCTTGAACACCCAAAATAGGGGGTTTTAGTAAATTTTTTGCAATTTTTGGCTGCAGCACGCATTTCAAAAGTGAATTGCGTCGAAATGGCTCTAGATAGACCAAGACAACCTGCATATGAAATTTTTAGTATGGAATTTAGATTTTTGCAGTCTAAGTCTGGACCCTCTAGATTCAAGTTCTGTTGGTATACGACTATGACTATACTATACGTGGACTCTTACTGACTTGCAGAAGTCATTTTTGTAACACGTTGTTGATTACGTTGATCATCTAATGCGCTTTTCGTCATTAACCAGAGCCGCCGGCCGCATGGCCACCGCGTGCAGCCTGCAGACACGGGCTAGCGCAGCTGCCGGCTAGGCAGCCCCAGTCAGCTGTACTAAGGTCACCACCTTCCGTAACCCATATAAATGAGTTACTACTCATTTAATTGACCCCGGAGGGATGGCAGGCTGAGTTGGCCTTGTTAGTTGACTGATAGCGGACGCTTTACCCACAGAGTGGTCAAACAGCCATCCATCAGTATAGCGCAGGATAGGGAAAGTTCGCCGGCCAGGACCGACGTTCTAACCACTATGCTACGCTACCAGTGACCAGTATCGAAAGTCCAGCGTCCTAATTACCGTTAGGCTACCAGGCCTCCAAAATCAAAATGGTATCACTTGTTACTTAGGCCTTGCCCAACTTTTAGGCATATTTTCAAAAGCTAGACGCTGGCTATAGATGTAATGTGATGTATGAACTGGATATAAACTGTCAGCCCATGTGGTCTCTGTGTCTGTGTTCATATCATGTATGTTGTTGCATCATATTGCATGCTGGGTATTTGATTGATTGATTCTTGGCTGCAAGGTAGCATGCTTCAGCTGCTGGATGCAGAGTCTGTTGTCCATAGCATCAGTGCTATATGATAGCCACCTCGCTGTCTCTGTACAGCCAGCTGCTAAACGTCATTGGCTGGTCGTACTAATGGATGTATTGTTGCTAAACAGTATGTGTACGTCATAGTGAAAAGCTGTCTAAAGAAGCAAATAGGGTTGCCTTCACCATGTTGCTATCTGCGGTGGCGACCGTAATTTGCAATAAAAGTTCCTGTATGTTTGCAAACACAGAGCTACTTATTTACTATAATCAGAAGTAGTGAAGGCATGATTTTTTGATGTTGCTATCTCGATATTAAATAAGTAAATACAGTTGGCTTTCCCTAGCGACAGCTGGGCTTCTTATTTTCATCATTTGTCAGTAACAGACAGCTGTATCAGACGTCCATCAGCGTTAATTTACTGTGGCATCGGCGTAGACTTTGCCTGCTGATATCTGATATGAGCCATTCCATTTCATATCAAACAGCAGATGCAATGGCCTGTTCGTCCATCGGTGTAGATTTTTTATTCAAAAATTTATCTGTAATAAAATATGTCATTATTAGTGGAACAAGAAACTGAAATTGGATTAACCTTGGGTAGGTATTTTAGCAGTTTTAGGTGGGTTTACCGGTTTACCCAATAAAAGTAATAAAACCCACTGTTTATACGGGTATCTGCCTAAGTGTCTCAATGCTGGTTAGTCCGTTAACTTTTATTCTCTCTCAGTGTCCGTTGGTTGCTATTTTGAGCATACTCATGCACTGGACAGGCCGATCTAACACACTCCCGCCACCAGGTTACGGCTTGAACCATTCATCTTTATGCTGAGCATGTCTAGAACACATTAATCTGCTGGTGTTAATAGCCGGCCACGCAGGCCGACTGATTGCAGTCCTGCAGTAATTTCTAGTAGTTCACAGTTCGTATCTGACTAGTATGACTGAAGCGCAGTTACTGTGGAAGAACACAGGTAGTTTTAGTTGATGTGAAATCGATCAATTACTACCGTAACCATTACAAGGTAATTTAGAATTCAGCTCCTTCGGAATTCCAACGTCGTGAAAACTGTAGTGTAGCATTAGCTAGGTTGTTTTTATTGATTGTTTGTTTTATTGAGTTGTTAGAGAAACATGCATGGGCTGTCATTTGAGCGTATCTGCTGAACGATAACTGGCCATATCTGCAGGGAAAGAGTGGGAGATAGGGTTACGGTTACTGTTAATTACTAATAGGAAGTGACGTACGCCTTTTCAGATGAGACGAAAATCATCTACCTTGGATGACTTTGAAGGTCAGTGCGGCAACAGGAACTGTATAGGCTATCTAGCGTGTTTTTTTCCTCGCAACAGCTGGGTTTCTTGTTTGTATTAGTATCACCGACCAAGTAACTACAGGAGCGAATGAGTGAGTGAGTAACAACTGCAGGAGGAGTTTTTCTAGCAGAAGATTAACGCGTCTAATGAGACGTCGCTTTGCCCAGACCTGTACGCGTATAGCTAAGATATATGTACGTAATTACGACTGGTTTAAATCACTCGTAATTACTTAGGCACAAATCTACGCGCAGATCCCGTGTCTTTGAGCTTGTATGGGTAACATCGTTGGTCGCGTCAACAAAGTTGCCCTACATTGAGCCGGGTTAGTACTGAGATAGGTGACCGTCTGACGGGCATGCCAACTTGGTATTGGACCAAGCCATCCAGGCCAACTCAGCCTGGCCATCCGTCCGTGGGTTTACAGGCGTAATAGTGATACTGGCAACGGTGGTTATGGCCGAGTTTTCCGTAACAGTATGCCTTGTTACAGTTAGTCCAGTACCGTTGCCATACTGTACTGACCCAGTGGGTTAAAGGCGATGGCTGCTAATAGAGCCTGGAAACGGCGGGCATCCGGCTGTCTTTTGTTGTGCGCTATAGCTTAATTGGGTTTAACGGTGGTCGGCTGAAAGCGCCGCCTGCCAAGGCAATGAGCTCCCTGCACGCAACGCGCTAGCTGTAGCTGTCTGTGTATAAATCTTCTGCTTCTTCTCTGGCCTTGAAGTGGAGTCACTCGTTTAAAGCGTCCGATGGACGGCGTATTCCGTGCAGGGACGGATTAAGGCTTCGAGGTGCTCTAGGCCCAATTTTGTTGGGCCTATTACACATACAGTACTACAAATTACAATAAACCATTCGTCGTCCAAGCATCAATCAAATAGTAAAATTTAAAACAAAAATGAATTAGTTTTTTGTTATTCTGTGTAACCCCTAAATCTGGCTTGGGAGTCTGAGGGAGTGCAGTGAGCTCGCCCAGCGAGGTCTGCAGGAGGGGAGTACCAACCGAAGTCGAATTCGGCGCATTTCAGCTTTAAAATATGACATCTGGTGGCAAAAATTTTTGATTATTTTTCTGAAAATCAGCCAAGCAAATTTAAAAAGTGCAGTTTTGCGCGGGGGGGGCTCGTTGGCTTATGCCTTAATCCGGCCCTGATTGCGGCCGCGCGGGAGGTCGGTTTAAATACCACCCACGACGTTGAACTAACAGCGCTGTATCGACTGAATGCTGGGAAAGTCTGCAGGCCGGAAGTGTCTGTATCTGATCAATCGCTCGCTACAGCCGTTCACGGAGGCCCAATCGACCGAGTCGATCGTCCCCTCTTCTCCCAACTGCCAGCAGCTTATGGAGACGACGTTTCCCCCACAGGCGTTTCATTGGTGCATATTTTTGCAGTTGCAGAACTGACCAATTTCTGCACGTCTTCGACTGCTTTAAACTTGGTGCAAGTCCACATTTACCGAGTTGAGGAAGCTTACTGCAGTCCTCATTTACTCCATATAGCCCGATTGTAGCTGAATTTTTTGGAGGGGGAAGGCACTGAATGGAAGGGCGAAGGAATGAGAAAAGAGTAGGGAGGGGATGGAAGAGATGTCGGCGCGGGTGAGGGTGACCCGCTCACCCGCGCCGACATCTCTTC
>Ga0209367_1012049_pt1 | contig 11378 bp, 4 predicted proteins | sample WorMetLIZISLAND2_FD_187412 | JGI IMG/M metagenome (GOLD analysis project Ga0209367, IMG submission 187412) | Marine gutless worms symbiont microbial communities from Max Planck institute for Marine Microbiology, Germany - Olavius geniculatus... ... | reverse complement strand
TTGATATGGGCAGAATAACAAAGGATGATCGCTGTTTGATCATGGGCTTACGAACTGAGAACTGTTTTGCTAGGTAATGTGGTCACACAATAAAGGTGCAGTGGGTGGAAGAACTTCCCGTTTACGCGCCATAAATTTCTGCTTGTAACAGTGAAAGAATGGTTAAAATCGGTGCTGAACTACCAAAGTTATCCCAAAATAAAACTGGGTATCCGTTTTTTTGGACCACCCTGTACAGTTAATTTGGTCAGTTGATTCTGAGAAAAATAATTAAAATTGTTGTCACCAGATGTCATATTTTAATGCTAAAATGCAATAAAGGGCATTGAACAGACAATAACCCATTCCCTTGAAAACAATTTTCCCTAACTATTGTAAAATAAATGGGGTAAACAGTTTGTACATTGTCTATGTATTCTTTGTAAATAGTGTTGTTAATTATTAACGATGGTTGACTTTGCACCAGAAGAAAACTTTGCAGCTGGTGGTGTCAACGTAAAACAAAGTTCATGGAAGCGTCATTGAAAGTGTGTGGAGAGTTTTATCATAGCTTGTATCCATTCAGACGTAAACATGGCTAGTAGATAGAACAGTTAGAAAAGATCAGGCAGATGCACACCGTATGTAGAATGTTAGCACAGAGTCTTCAGGTGACAACAAACAGATACTGTTGTTAAAACAAAAATCTGAAAAAAAATTTAATAAGAGGCAAAACTGTTACTTTATGCTGCCACGTGATTAGCCTGAACTTATCTTAATTCCTAAGTAAGAAACAACAGCACGTTTTGTTTAAGTTGGCGCACACAGATTGGACTGGAGACACATCGCTAGTTCCAAACATTATTCCGTCGCATTTTTAGATCAACCACTTTGAGCATCTAATCTTTACGTGCGACAGCTAGGCTAAGCGCGTCTTAGCTATCGTAAACACGTATGAAAACGAGACGAAACAGAATGCTAGTTAATTCCTGTTTACACGAACAAGCTGGCTTTTAGATCTGGCTCCAAGAACACACTTAGAAGCAGCTACCACATGTAGACGGGCATTTTAAGTAGAGGATATTGCTAAAAAGTTTAGCTAAATTGTTTAGTTAACGTGTTAGACAAGTTTCTTAAAATGTAATTTTATGCATTGTATAGATAAGCGAGTCGGCCAAAATCACAGTACTGACAAATAAAGGAAAGCTAATTCAATGAATAGCTAATTTGTATTCAGCTTGCAGGGAAAGTTTCTCAAAGGTCACTTAGTACTTACTACAAGCTTGGCATAGCAAGCTGCTTGGCTGAGTGAGAGATGACTACTTATAAAAAAAAACTATTGTTGGGCTTTGCTAAGGTGAAGGTCGTAGCTAAGCTGGACTGTAGCTTAGGGAAGAAATTGAATATTCAGTGGCTGTAGGCTGGAGCTTCGACGGTATTGCCCTGGTTCCCAAAAAGGCAATTTGTCGGCCCTGAGTTTGTTAGAAGGTGGAGCTAGTGAGTGTGTTTAGATCTTTGGGGCTACAGCCTGTAGCCAGGAAACCGCTGTTGTCTAAGTTTAGCTAGGCTTGAGAAATCCACGCCTCTTGACGTCACTTTCTAGGCTTAGTTGCTAGCGGTCAGATGAAGGACACTTCGCTTGCTGAGTATGCTGAGTAGTTTTTCTGTCTGAATTGGATCGGAATGTTACGTTGAATAATAGCGTTAAAAAGTCCTCAAAAACGTTTCTAATAACCCTAGAAGCTTCCCTAGACAAATGTCATCATGACAAGAAAACGTGACGGCAAAAGGTTTGCCACATCTACGCGCATTACCAATGAAAATGTCATCGTGAACGTCAGTGATACGTCAGACATCCACAGAGTCAGGACGATGTTACTTTTTTCATAACGTCAGCGTGGATGAACAGTACGCCGAATGCTAGATTTGTGAACATCACAAAGGATACTGAAGTGTATTTAAATTTGTTTCTTTATTTTACTGTTGTTGTTTTTTATTTTGTATCAAAAGTTATATCTGTTTCAAATCGAATATAGGCCTACAGTAGTTATAGGGGCCTACCGCTATTAAAGTTATTTTAACTTATTAGTGAACGAGAGATGCGCTGCAATTCTACTGCGTGCATGAAGCCAAGGCCTGGACAGGAACAGCCGACTTCGTATCTCTCGTCGTCAAACTGTGAAAAGTCCTCAACGTCAAAACCAGAAGCAAGGAAAAGCACAAAAGAGACAGCAACATGGACCCTGTTCTTTCATAGAACGACTGGAAATTGGAGTTCTTGCGAGAGTTTGCTCATTTCCTACAGCGATGACAGGACTCAAGAAAGCCCGGTTTAACCCGCGAAACATTCCTGGCCATTCGTCACACTTGCGCCAGCTTGGCCGACTGTCCCTCGTATCTACTGGACAAACTGGGATTCTCGTACGTACTGCTTGGGCACTTGCAATCCGATGCCACTGAGTCTCACTTCGGTTGGCTATGTCAGCTCTCTGGAGCCAACTACTTCAGCAGTGACAGTGCTGTCTAAGACCTGTTTCATCGATATGAAGTAGTTGGCTCCAGAGATAATAATTCATATTCTGACGCCTGTCTTAGGTCACGTTTATATGCTTATAGTAGAAGTTTGATGTTGTTTGCATATTTTACGAACATTTACAGTAGTTATTAGCGTTAGAGAACATTAGGCCACAACTTTTATGTAGCCTATGTATGCATGTACGTACGCAGCTGCTACAGCAACAACTGTTACTAATTGCTAATTACATTTTCTGTGTGTCGTACAGATGGCGACGACTGTTCACTCAAAAGTTATGAGTGGAGTTTAAACGAAACGTAGAAGCGACGAAGTGTGATTCGAAAATTTTATTCAATCACCGACCAGGGTACAATTGCTTAAGTGGTAATCTATGAAGAGGAATTGAATATGAGCAACGTGCAAGAAGGCGGATTTATCACAATAACGAACGTGACGTACGGCAGAAGAATCTATTTCCTAACCGAGAACAGGATCAACATAAACATAACCAAGAGATCGAAAGCAAGGACTCTGTCTATCCCCCTGTGTAACGCACAGTTTAATTAATATACAATTCCTGGCTACGCCTATGCAATAGTAAGCAAAAATAAACAATAAATAATGCCAGGGTGTCTACACCGTATAAACCTTGCAGCGAATGAAAAGGTTTTTTGGGGGGGAAAATGTGGAAAGTTGAATATCATTATTATTATTCGGCATTTCTTATAGCTGATAGCTCTCGACATCTTCTTGAAGGTGCAGTAGGCACAAATAAAAATATCCATGTGGATAAACCTTTTAAGACACATATTTTAGATAAAATAAAAAAAAACACTTTACAATTGAAGGGTTCCGTGGACGTACCAGGTTTGTGCCAAAAATTGAGTTTTGGCCAGAAAGCAAAAACAGTTTGCACATAACAAATTTCGTAACTGTTGTGCATTACCCGACCAGGCATTTCGCTGATTTCAAACACGCACAGCAAATCCTGTAAGACGATCTGCGTGTACCACCAACAATTTCCTACTACGCTTTACCGCCGCTAGACTATTTTACCAAGCATCACCCTGCTGACGACTGCTCTAAGCGAAACCAGACCATCACATGTCCCTTTCCAGTTATTCCACCTGCACCTGCTGAACCACTTTGGGCCTAAATCACCTGCTGCACCGTCGACGCTACTATTTTGACTTAGACTGCTGCTGCAAACGTGCTACTGTTCATTCATTTTTCCATTGTAGTCCACTATGCTGTTGTTCTTAATGGCAGTTACTGTGTAGCCGGATGCAACGTCGGAATATCGATCCGACAAAACGTTGTGGGACTCTTTATGCTAGACCAATTTTGCATCCTAAAAGCAATATCCTATTACGCTCTGTATTTTCGAGCGTCCGCCTGCGCAGTGGACGCTGAATGAGAGAGGAGTAGGAAAAATTTGCTGCTTATCACAATAACTACTAGCAACGAGCTTTTCAGTCGTATCAACGTGGATGATTTCAAAAGATCATGAACTGTCGAAATAATGGGTTTTATTGACTTTTTTCAATCTTCGGCTGTAGTGCACTGTTCAGGAGTGAATTGCGACGAAATGGCTGGAGATACAGTAAGACAATGTACACAGAGAAAGTGCTATAAGCTTTCGCGCGTCTCATAAGCATTACCTCAAATTTCTTCTTACTTTTACATTGTACAGAATGCTACTTAATTCCTGTTTACACGAACAAGCTAGCTCTTAGATCCGGCTCCAAGAGTGCTTTTAGAAGCAGCTACCACATGTAGTCGGGCATTTTGAGTAGCGGATATTGCTAAAAAGTTTAGCTAAATTGTTTAGTTAACATGTTAGACAAGTTTCTTATAATGTAATTTTATGCGTTGTACAGATGAGCGAGTCGGCCAGAATAAAAATTCTGACCACCGTCATTATGAAGAGAAAAAGGGATGGCAAGAGGTTTGCGTCATTTACGGGCATCACAAATGAAAGTGTGATTGTCAACATAACCGACACATCAGATATACACAAACAGATTGAGGCAGGGCGTTGCTATGTATTCCACAATGTCAGCGTCAACATTACGCAGAACGCTCGATTTGTCAACGTCACAAAAGATTCGGAAGTATATTAAAATTTGTGTCTTTATTTTACTGTTGTAGTTTTTTTAATTTTGCCACATTCACGGGGATTACAAATGAAAATGTGATTGTGAACATAAGCGACACATCAGAATATATCCACAAACAGATCGACACAGGACGTTCTTACGTATTTCATAACGTCAGCGTTAACACGACGCCGAACGCCAAGACTACATTCCTAATTCATTCTATCACTCATGGTGAAAGAAATCTTCCCACTGAAAAGTGGCAACCCAATACCACATCAGATTTAACAAGTGGCTTATTGAATGTACAGGAATTCAAAATGCACTTTTACATTTATGCAACGTCTAACCTGCCAATGTTGTAATGGCACATTAACCCATTAGTACCTCAATTATTTTATAGTTTGCCATCGAACTAGGTGTCTCATTTTTGGGGACACTAGGCATGAATGGGTTAATGCTTGTGACGTTATTGCAGATGATAGGCGAACACTATAGACTATCAGATTCGTAACTTTCATGTTGCGGTTAAAATCTCACGCCAGAGTTGAACGCGGGACATTTTTTGCACCTAACCAGACCCACATTTTTGAGCTGATGAGTGATGACTGACCCATGACCACGACAGGCATGACCGATGTGTCAATGTAACTGTTGTTTGTAGCGTGGTCTGTTTGTCTGTCATCTGCTACATATTCCTGCACCATGCTTAACCCCTTCGACGGATTTACATGCCACCTGACGAGCACACTTGCAGAGTCTGATGGCACGTTAGATTAGGTGGGTATCCCTGACCCAGAACGGGGAAAGGAGATGATGCCAGGTGAATCCTCCGCAGCTGCAACCTGCGCTTACCTACCTATGATTCACCAGGAGTAACATCGATCACCGATTTCACATTTTATCAAATTACTTCGGTCATTTGTTGATTGTCGCTGAAACGTTTATACACTGTGTCCCAAAAAGCATCCCCAACATTTTCGACTGCAACTTAAAAACCAATTATCAGATTTTGATAATTTTTGAAACAAATATTCCACACATAACTTGCCATCAAATAGCTATTCAGTTTCCCACCTCACCTAACGTCTGTTTCTGCACTACCTAGGAAAATCACAATCAGCAAATATCATTTTTGTTATCTACTGCAATATGATTGCTTAATTAACGTAACGCATAAAACACATTCCATTTACATTTGTGACACGTTGCCTGAATTTCATCCAGTTGTCCATTTTTCAATTGCCTGCAGTAAAATTGCTAGTCATAACCGAAACATGTTTTGTATTGTAATGGTTGCATTACTAAGTATTTACTTTATAATAATATTTTACGGTATGTTATTATTAAACATTAGCAAGCATATTATCCCACAAGCATGTATGTGACACTGTGAATTTTCGGTTTGATACTTTGAACTGTTCACAATGATGTCATGTTGTGTCGCTCAGAACTTTATAACGACGACCAATTTGGTCACTGTTTCACTCTGCTGCGTTGACGTACAGTTCTTACATGCGTTTGTGCAAGTCTGCTCACTTTCAGTTCGTATCAACATTCAAGGTACATATCTAGCTAGAGCTAGTTGCGTTGGTATAGTCGCCACAGCTCTCTTTTAGTTTAATAGTGAACTGAACACGTATGTATTGAACTTCGAATGAATTTCATATGAAGAAATGTAATATAACAAATTGAATACAGCTGAACATCCTTGAATTGCCTCTATTATCATTTCGAAGTTATAGGCATTCTGGGACGAGCTAGCGAAAAGCTGATAGGGCTCAGCTCGTCCCAAAGCTAGAATAAAAGAATAATAACATTAAATATATAATCGATAAAATAGCAATAGGTTAGGCCTAGATGAAGAATAGCAATTAGAACAATAGGAGCAGAGAAGTGGTTAGAATAGATGCAGACTAGCGGAATAATAGGGGAGGAAATGAGTGAAGCTGGCTGAGGAATTGAGAAGACAGATTAGCAGAAAAAAGAGAAAAGTAGTATAGATACAATACCATAAAATTCCCCTAAGATTTCCCACAACCTATATATTTACACTTGTTTCTCCTGCAGTTTATTGTGTTGTTATTCTGGTGCAAGTAAAGTAAAATAAATTTGCATGCAATGGATGATTATTGACAATACTTTTTTAATCTTCTAATATTTTACAGACAGTATTTTACAGTAAGTGAAATAAAATTTTAGTGAGAAATGTTATGATATTGAAATTGATCAGGCGGGCAGTGCTTGGAGACGGATGCTGGATATAAATAATTGATATGTGCACTGTGCAACTGCAAGTAGACGATGATTTCATGCAGGCTTTAGTTACAGTGTGGACAACAGCAAAAGGGTGGGCCATATTGTTTTTATTTTATCCGGTAATCATCCGCGTGGAATATGGTAACACCGGCATTGTCCAGCAAACATAATGCTGAAATTAATGTTCAAAATAAAATCACGTATTCCAGTTGTTTAATGAAAACTGTATGATGGCTGTCATGGTAGTTATTGTTAGGCAGTAGGGACAAACTGCAATAGAAAGCTCCAGAATTTTTTCTTAGTCCTTACAGTTGTGGTGTATCTGTGATGCAGGCTGATGAAGAATTTGCTGCAATGATGGCATGTAATGTGCAGCACCTGCGGGACCATTGGCGAGGTGTCCGAGACAAAGTGCTGACTTACGCATCATCTCTAACAGCCAAGAATTCTGATGTGACGAAACTGCTGGCCTCAATTGACGACGATGAACTTGATGAAGGTTGCAAGTGTATTCTTTTCAGTAAATGGCTTGAAGCCATAATCAGGATCATCACATATCTGTAGTGTTTCTGTTTGCCAGTAAACAGATAAAATTGGGCATTGTACAGTATGTAAGTAAAAATGGTTAATGAAACAGAAGAACTGATAACAAGCAGAATTAAAAATGCTGTGATTATGATCAGAATACTAAATAAAAAGAATGACAATATGGTGTCAGGTGAACATTTACTCGAAGTATTGAGCTTGCTACTGATATGATGATGTACTTCAGAGTTTGTTTAACTGTGTTTAAAATAACTAGGTGATGTGAGCCATTAGTATCTGAAGTGTAAGCATTATTTTGCGGGCACTACAGAAGTGAGAGGGTCACAGGAAAAATACCTGAAAACATAGGTCTTCAGGCAACTTAAGGCAGAAACGGTGCAGACAGTTCCAACTCAATTTTGTGCAAGTAATATATGCCAAAATTAAACCATGCTGTGATGATTTCTGCTTAAATGGGGTCTTAAGACTGTACAGATAACATGATGAACAACAAAATATATAAACCAAAATTTGAAAATATAAATGGTACATGATCAGTCTCACTTAGAACACTTATACTGTCTGCGATACCGCAGTGCAGTTTTCGAAGGAGCACCGGTACAGCCATTGCTTATGTTGGTACATGAGCGCCGCACTACCGAGAGCCATGAGCTCATGCTGAAGTGGCTTGCAAAGCTGTGTGGGACTGCTATGTGACGGGTATAACAGTTGCAAGTGCCTGAGTTAGTTTGTAAATATAGTCTATATTCTGGTCTATAGTCGCTAGCATAGACGGCTCGTTTTATGTGACTAGAAATCATTTGATCCCCTCTATCTCCGAAAGGGTAAAGTATTGAAAGGAAAAATTTTCAGGAATTATAGGCCTACTCTGGGCCTACTGTACTATTTCTATATAGCAAGCTACTACAGACATCGTTTGCCTTCATTTCGCGACGATCAGCGGTAACTGGTCACCTTTTCATGGTCACGTTTTAGTCACCATGTGGTCAGGTGGTCAGTGGTCACCGTTCAGCCTTCCCTATGTGTGACGATGCAACGATGTCTTTGACAAGTGTTTCCGAGGGTAACAGGAACTTTCGTTCCCGCATACTTTCGCTCGAAGTCTTTGGATCGAAGTCCGTCCAACCATTGTGTGCCCAGCGCTCATCTCGACGACCATCAAGACGACCATTGTGATATGACATCAGACTGATGCACAGTTACTTTGTTACGCAAACGCGTTTTCAACATTTTCTCCATTTTCCATTGTATTTAGCAAAGTTTGGACAGTGAGTGTCAAAAAGTGGAGATATAAAATATTTGATATAAAATTAAAGTGGTGCTGATCAAAATATTTTAGTGGCCTGAGTATTTTGATTTAGTTGTAGTTACATAACGTGTGACTGCCAAAGAATGATGAACGTGATATTGATGCTTACAGATATTTACTTTCTACATAAAAACGTATTTCAACTTTTTTCATTTTTTCCTAGCGTTTACTACATCAGTGGTTAAACCACTGAGTGAAATTAAGTTACATGAATGATCACATTTTTAGTGACATATGAGTTACAACACAGTTTTAAACTGATAATGACATCTACTAACTTACTATAAAAGTAAGCCTTATGCTAACAATTCACATTTTCATGTCACTTTAGTGTGGTCTGAACTATGTAAAAACACTATTCCATTCAAATTTGGATAATTTAACTGATGTATATTGAAGAACATGAGCTTTTCTGTAATTTCAAGCAGCGTTACAATGTGCCCCGATAGTTGTTGCAACTTGCCCCATGATGGGGTAGGTTGTAACATTTCAGAGGTGCTTGAAATTCCAAATAGGTGAGCTGAACAATGCTTTGAATGCTGTCTATTGACATAGCTATGTGATCTCCAGGCTTTATGTGAGCTAAGTGGACAACAACCACATCTATAGGTGTTAATAATTTTTATTTCAGAGTGATTTTGTGCGAAATGTTACTTCAGAACAAAGACGTGCAAGGCCGGCTGCACAACTACTGGACGTCCTACTACGCCGGCACACTGACAACGTCCCAACGTTGATAACGCGTTTCGGTTGAAGCAAAGTTACTCTACACTGGGCCCGGTCAGTATTGTGATGGGTGACTGCCTGTGAGCAAGAACTGCTATAGGCTTTCACGCGTCCTATAAGCATTAGCTCTAATTTCCCGTATAATACATACGACGAAAAAATGCAAAGACTATACACCAGTGCTTTCACTTTTGATTGAAAGTTTTTATCACAAGAATGTAGACTGGAAGATAGTCATGTTTACATTTTTATGATGCAGACTTCCGGCAAAAGGCGAAACATTAAAGTATGTTGTGTATTTGGTCATATTTAATAATTAATTTTTAATTTTTTCCCCTATTTCAGCTTTACAATTGTTATATTCTATATGTCTATTCAACTCATAAAACGAAAACGTTATATGTATTATCCTTTATTATGCCTTATATTATTGTGCATTATATTATGATATTGCAGTGTTATTGATAAATAAATTTTATTTATTGGTACAGTAATAAGTTTATTTTTTCTACAGATGGATATGGAACAGCAATTAAACGTTATAAAAATGAGTTAAACGTGCTGGAAAAAAAGATGAAGTCAGAAAGGTAACTTTTTATGACTTTTGCTGTTTTCGATCTGTCACTCATTGCATGTTGCGGTTAACAAGTGTGTAAAGTGATGTTTTGTATTTTATACTTGCTGTTTTATTACAATAACAAAGTTCTTATGTTAATCGTCAATTACAAACCATCTGCTTTACACGGCCATGAAGACACTGAACCTGAAATATTTTGCATGTCACGATTTTGATCTTTACGGGTCACGTGACGTCATCGGTCTCGTGACCATTGGACTTGGTATATGTGGTTTGCTATTGGTGGTCCATTGGTTGCTAAGAAAACAACCAAAACTTTTTGTTGAAGCCTACTCTATATAATGGATAAAAAAAGTACATTGCAACAATACAATTAGTTATTTAAGGGTTCTTTGTTTTTCAAACAACGTTGTTAAACGTTAATATACACGTATAATATGTGTTTGTATTATGTAGTACTAAGCATGTCCACTAATCTTGTTGCATTTGTGTAATCCAGGGACAAAGTAAAGGAAGTAAGAAGAAACCGCGAAGCTGTGATTGCAGCACTTCAAAAAAAAAAGTGATACGAAAAAGAGTGTAATACGTGTGTGCAAGGAATTTTCCTAGAAGCGGAATTTCTTTCGATAACAAGATAATGTTGATACGAATACGGAGTCTGTCCAATGCCTGTGTAAAATAGAGTAGGTCTAACTACTCCAACAAATGAGCAATTAAGCATGCTTAAGTGTTTAGCAGTGTTGGCCGGGCCACATCATATTTCTCTGATGCAAGCCGAGTTATAGCCCATTTTGTCCCAAATTTTGTTGCCATGGCAACAGGGGTCGGTCGGTGAAAAATGCCATTGGCAGCGTTCGATGGCCCATCTCCGAAAACCCCCTATAGGCACAAAAATCTCGCACAAATCTCTTACGCAAGCCGAGTTATAGCACATTTTGTCCCAAATTTTGTTACCATGGCAACCAGTGGAAGGGAAAGGGAACAGGGAAGGAAAATGATGAAGGTAAGGGGGAAGGAAAATGGGAAAAAGGAAAGGAAAGGGAAAGGACAAGAGAAAGGAGAAGGAAAAGAGAGAAGAGAAGGGGAAGGGGAAATGAAAGAGGAAGGAAAAGGCGAAGGAAAAGGAAAAGGGGAAAAAAAGGGGAAGGGAAAAGGGAAGAGGAAGGAGAAGGGGAAGGGGAAGGAAAATGGGGAATGGGAAAGGACAAGTTATCATCATCATCAGTTTATTTTGGAAACACAAAACATGACAATGTCAGAAAATACAGAACAGAACAATAAAACATGTCTTCCAAGGGTCAGAAAGACTGCGACGGCACTTACAACTGCCCATATAACAAAAAGTAGCACGGTATAATAAGACAGAGC
>Ga0209367_1012048_pt1 | contig 11379 bp, 4 predicted proteins | sample WorMetLIZISLAND2_FD_187412 | JGI IMG/M metagenome (GOLD analysis project Ga0209367, IMG submission 187412) | Marine gutless worms symbiont microbial communities from Max Planck institute for Marine Microbiology, Germany - Olavius geniculatus... ... | reverse complement strand
TCATGCTGGAAGGTCTAAAAGTCAAGCTATCCTTACAAGTATGTGAAAGTGATCGTTTTAGGCGTTTTTGTGGCTGCAATGGTAAAACTTCAACAGTTTAATGTCATCAGCGACCCAGATAAAGTTTACCATCGATGCAGGGCAGCTATTCAGCAACTTACAGCACCGGTTGTGACAAACCAGTTTGTACTCGCGCCACGCTATGACGTCAGCATTACATCACAACTAGCAAAGAATATTTAACTAACAGCAATATTTTGTCCATATATTTTGAATTAGCATTTCTTCAGCTACATCTGGTAAAAATTTCGTGTAAATTGATCATCATTTGAGTGAATTATGAAAGAAATAAAAAGGGTGCCCGTTTTTTGAAACAGTGTATTTCTGACTCTCTGACGATTCAGTGCAACCATCTTATTATATTTCTATCGCATTCATTAATCATCACTATGCATGAAAAACGTTGTCTTGTTTCAATGCACTACAGCAAGGTTACTCTGTAACTACAGGGTGCGGCAAAAAAGTAGCCCCCTAAAATTTTTTTACTGTTTTCTCAGCAACCGTTTGAGATTATAATGTGGAAATTTTACAGTTTAATTTAGGGAAACATTTTACATTTAACTGCCAAGTGAAGTTTGATTCTGTTGAAAAACAACAAAGTTATAGACTTTTTAACATGACCGCCTACCGATTTTTCAGCATAAAAATGATCAAGCTATAAATGCTATTTAGTTTTCAAAAACCGATTACCACATTACTGCCGATGACGTCACACTGACGTTTTGATAAACAGTAATTTATTTTGTTTATAAATTATCACTTAATTATCATTCTTTTAAAGCAATCGCCGGCTGCCCACCGAGTTCATTTTCCAGCAGGACGGCGTGCCAGCACACACAGCGCGCAGCGCACGGAACTGTCCAGATTTCATCAGGAAGAACCAGTGGGGCCTCCAAATTTGCCGAATATAAACCCAATTGACTATCGCGTGTGGGGCGCAATGTTGGAGGCTTACTCCAAGCTTAGAACAATGTTGAAAACAATCGCCAAAGTCAAGGAAGCGCTTCAGGTTATCTGGGGCAACATGCCACAAGGACCGATCGACAAGACTGTGAAAGACTTATCAAAGTAAGCGACCGAAGGTTTGTGTTGGAGCTTGGAGCTGGTGGTAAACACTTTGTACATTCACAATGACAATGAAATTCTGGCATCTGATCATTAGTTAACTGTTTTCTTTTAACGATGTAGTAGTGTAGTAGCTTGAACATTTTTAATGCTGAAAAATCGGTAGGCGGTCATGTTAAAAAGTCTATAACTTCGTAGTTTATCAACAGAATCACATTTTATTCGTCAGTTAGTTGTAGATGATTTTACTAAATCAAACTATAAAATTTCCAATTAAAATTTCAAACAGTTGCCGAGAAAACAGCGAAAAACTTTAGAGGGCTACTTTTTGCCGCACCCTGCCGTTGAACTTAGGTATGCAGTCTCGTGATAAAACAAGAGGAGATATCGACGCCGAATGCTGGCACGATATGCGGCCGTCTGTCCAGTTGTCCAGCGTCTCAAGCATTGACAGTAAGTGATCAAGCGCCGGGCGGTTCAGGCGTCGACTGAACACTAGGCCTAACTACCTGGGCTTATTGTTAGACCTGTTTGCATGGGTAGCCGTTTGCATGCAGTACGCGCCTGATCCACAGACGGCTTGTCATCCGTCACTCGATACGCGACAAAATCGTGAGATGTTGGAAGTCAATGGCCTTGAACTTTGAAATAATGGACATTGGTAGGCCCCTATATCGATTAGGCGACTAAAGCCCACAGTCACCAATTCAGTTTTTAGCGTCGTTTTGTTTACGAGTCAGCACACCGTCCAGAACAGACAGACGGACGCGCAAAACTCGTAATTTACAGCACGGCCGCACCAAAAAATTGCATCCTAACGGGAGCCAAATCTGATTACGATGCACAAGTATCTATGTATCTATGTGTCGGTGCAAAGCTGCAAATAGACCGAGGTGAAAAAAGCAAAAAAGCTGAGCCTGCTAAGCTATCGAACTCTGGCGCTCGGTTTAAATATTGACAGATTAATTACCGGACCGCATTGAGTGACATATAGGACCTACTGCATCACGCAATATCAAGCACCACGCAAACAGCTGGCTTGGCTATAACTAATGCCTGGCTTATTAACTTGTAAATTTGTGAAGCGTATGACATGAATCCCGGACTAAAGGCACTTGAATGTGTAATTACCTATTTATCAAAACTTATGTAACAAAAAAATAGAATAGGTTTATAGTTTACGGTTAAGCGGTATTAAGAGAAATTTATAGCCGCTGTATTGTTGCTTAACAAAATAAACAAAGCAGAGAACAAAACTTAGGCCTACATCCAAAGATGTTGACGCAGTGGCAGCACAGTCAAACTTTATCTGGTTGGTGCATTTCCAGTATATCTTGTCCGTTCCACCTTTTCTTTTTGTAGGCCTATATAAATAGCCGCCAGCATACAAACTTCTCGTCACCTTTGTTGCTTCTGATAAGTTCGCATTCCATGATTTCTTAACCGACTACGTTAAACTTACGTTGTGGTATCTTTTGTAGGCTAGCTTAAGTCTCACAGACTCACTCTTGCTCAACTATTGTTCACCGAATAAGTTGCTGAGACAGCATCGAAAGTCGTATTTAAGATAATTAACGCAACACACCAACAGCTGTCAAATAAGTGATTACATATTCAAGTGGCCTTTTGTCCGTACACCGTATGACATTGCCGCTGCACAAATAATCCCATTCCCAGCCTTGTTACCTTCGAAATAGCCTATCTAGGCCCTATAGCTGTTCGTGACCGTGACTTAACGAACGCAGACGTCGACTACAACAATGCCATTTTAACCGATACAAACGCTCGTTTGTAGAGCAAAATTTATTCGAAAATGCTTATTAAATAACTGTATACGCACATCGGCTGCACAAGGACCAGGGCCGTCTTTTGCCAGTGCGAGGCCCTTGGCACTGACTTACCCGCAGGGCCTCTGATACCACATAATAACCTGTGATAAGTTGACAACCCAACATAACAAACTGTGAGATAGGGGTAAGTCTGTAAGGTAGGCTTGTGTCTTCTTTAGTTTTTCAGATGTACAACTGCTAGCGAAAAAAAATTTTGGACCCCAGATTTCGGCCTCCTCCCAACATTTTCTACAATTTTTAAAACTGAGTTCAAGTTATGACAATAATTCATTCCCTAACGCGATGAATATTGGTTTATAGATTGATCAATCGTCCAGTGGCGTAACTTCAAATCTCGGGCCGCCCTGCACGAAAATCATCCAGGGCCCCCACTCCTTTCTTTTCTCTCTCCTCAAACCCCCTCCCTTTTTGCCTACACCTTTTGTCCCCTTCCCCTTTCCACCAGTTATTTCTTTGCCCCCTACGCTTCCTTCCCTTACAAGTAGGTCCTCTCAATGCAGGTATGATCGAGGTCTGTGGGAGCCCTGTGAGCTTCCCGCAGCGTGGTCCAGGGCGGTGCTCCGGCCGAAAACGTATATTAAGCACTTCGGCGCCCCAGAAAACGCATCTGGTGACATCAAATTTTGTGTTTTTGCTGTGCGAAAAAAAATAGATACCATAATTTTGGGCCCCATAGACCCGCTCCCGCGCATTGCGGGGTCTGCAGAGTCAGTAGTTACGCCACTGCGCGACTGCAATCAATCCATCGTCCGTTGCGGCAATCACTGCCGTACAGCGGGGCCCTTTTGGGACGCGGAGCCTTTGGCACAGTGCCAAGGTGCCACCCTCCTAAGAACGGAAATGATCAGAACGATAGTAATGCAACTTTTGGTTTTTTTTCATCGTAACAACTTGCCAATGACGTTTAACCGTTGAGAGATAATTACTTACTTACGTACAAACGACGTTACGCAGCTGTCCGTTAGTTGTTGAGCGTCTTAGGCGTTGACGGTAAATTTGGTCACTCACCGCATAAGTTCATTTCTGAGGTTTCTGACAGTCCGCTGGCCTCATACCTTTGATTTTTCGACTGACATCTGAAAAAATGACACACTGGTTACTTCTGCACTGGGGAACGTTCGCACCAATTTTGATTTGCTGCACCCTTTTGTTCTCGACTTAGGGACCGTAAGGAAATGACAGACGAGCAGACAAACGGGCAAGACTCGTAACGCGGCCTATGGTACAACGGCATAATAAATTCGTTCCTAGACTTTAACAGCCTAGGCGAGGGTATGACTCTAGCCATAGATATGATTCTAACTAAGCAGCACTAGCGACAGCATTAATTATCTACCCTGAAAGAAAACAGTTTTTAGCATAATAAAAAACGATCTCTCGCCTAATATCACGAGTGACGTAGGCCTAACAAATGCGGAAGAGTTACATCAAAAAGGTCAAAGAAAGGAGATCGTTGCAATATCACACAAAGCCAGCCGTGGATGGCGCGGTGCAGCAAGTGCCTCCCGCAAAAAGATTTTAAGGGCCAAAAGATGCAAAATTTGGCCTGATTTCGGACGACTTTAAAGTTCGGCGGCAAATATCTCCGGAAGGGATAAAGATATTCAAAATCGGACAAGTGCATGATCGACAAGGATTCCTCCTGCGTTCGGCAAAGAAAGTCTGGTGAACTTTGGCCCACTAATTACGGAGATCTCGATATGGAATCATACGCACCCATATCGACTTTTTTAGGAACACCATATTTCGGCCCCTAAGAGGTGCTGCGCCCCAAATTTTTACAAATTTTTTCAGACGGTTTCAACTGTTTAGTTTTTAACAAATCAATAAATGATCACTAAAATAGAATAAGACAAATGCATTTGGAACTTTAATGAATATTCAACATTCTACAGGAATCCACATTCCGCTAAAATAATACTTTAGTTCTGTAATGCAACTAACACATTTCAATATGAAAAATGCAAGCAGATTTCACATCTCTTTCCCAAACAGCCAATAAGTGAGTGAGTGAGTAGGGTTTAACGTCCCGTCCGACACAGTGTAGGTCATTTCAGGGACTACCTTTCCAGGCAGAATGCACACAAACACATAATAATAAAACAGTAAGTTTAACCTTTACAATAAAAAAGAGAAATTTTAACCTTTATAAAAACACAAAACACAAAAAATGAGCTAAACCTAAAACTGTTAGAACTCCCATTATATGCGTGCAATATGTAATTAACAATAAATAAATGGCAGTGCTAATCATCTTCCCTGCTATCCTCCAGACAGTCATTAATTTTCTATTGCAGGACAGGGGGACAAAAAGCTAATAAGTTAAAAGTTGAGAGCAGTAGGCCTTAGCACTCTTGTAAAGTGCCATAAATCTCGGGATAAAAAAACAGAAATGCTTACTAATTAATGACAAGTAGCCAGTACAGTAATACTGAGTTTCACTCATGCCATTTTTGTGCATCATTACACCACCCAAAAACATGACTTGGCCAAACATTAAAACCCTGTTTCATAACATAAAAATAACATGATATTGACAACAAACGGAATCTGCAGCCTATTTCAAATATCAAGCAATTCACAATATTACTGATGACAATGAAACAACTTTCACACGGAGGAAAACACTTTCATCAAATAGTAACAAAACATGCAGATAAAACAAGTAATTCACAATAAACTGAGAACGACCAATAACTACAAACTGACTTTCCAATTAAACTGATGACTAATAATATGCACAGTCATTTGGACAAAACACACTTCACAAGACTGCAGTCTACAAAAACAGTTTTGGAAACACAAATAAAGATAAGCGATTAAACAGTTAACTTGATGAACTAACAAACTGAAATCATTGCTTAATGCTTACCTGATATTACATACCAGTAAAAATAATTCTCATTGTAACATACAGTTCTGAAATTTTACAAAAATGAAAACATTCTTGACTGAATAAAACGTGAGCAATACTGTAACTACTTGACTACGTGGCTTTGTAATGAGGTCAACAGGCAGCAAAAAATTAGTGATTGCAATCACAAGATCATGACTCCCAGCCATTTTTGTCAATCCTGAATCCTAGGATTGGAGGCATCCCAATCCAGTGATTACAAAAAAATGTGTTAAATAGTACAGCGTGGACCAAAAAAAGATGGCCCAACTTGTTTTTGTCAGAACTTTGTCAAATCTTCACCAAATTTGATAATTGTTACGCGCGAAAGCTAGCGTGCATTAGCTATGGTAATTCTGTCTTGGTGTCTGTCACAACCCGGTACCGATCAGAGCCCAGGTGAGATAGAGACTTCTGGTTTTCACCATATGATAGCTAAGAGTCTCTAGTATTTTGTAACAAAATTTCATGCCACTGGGTGAAGGGAATCCCCACGAACGAGGGAGAGAAAGAGGAGCACCACTTAAAAAGGCATTATTCTACCGCTATTGGTTCATCTAACGTGAAAATGGTTGCAGATAGGCACAGATATGCTGCATATCATAACAAGCACTGGCGATGAGCTTCTTAGAAATGTCAACATCGATGACCTTGAATGACCTTGAACTCCCAAAAAAAAGATTTTAGTAATTTTTTTCGCGATTTCGGGCTGCAGCACCATTTCAAGAGTGAATTGTGCCAAAATGGCTGGAGATAGATCAAAACAATATGCGTATGAAATTTTCAGCATTGAATGTAGATTTCAGCAATTTAAGTCTGGACCCTCTAGGTTTAAGGAGGCCTGCGCACGTGGGTATCAAATAGGGGTTCCTCTCTTAAAAGTGATTATTTATCCGCTGCTGGCTTGCCTAATGTGAAAATGGTTGCAGATAGGCACAGACATGCTGCTTAAAATAACAAGCACTAGCGACGAGCTTCTTAGGATTGTCAATATTGATGACCTTGATTGACCTTGAACCCTAAAAATAGAGGGTTTTGGTGATTTTTGGCTGCAAAAGATTGAATTGCTATGAAATGGATGGAGATAGACCAAGATTACCTGTGAACATGAACTGCTATGGAATCTCGTGCATCTCATGAGCATTAGCTCAGTTTTCTTGTTGGCATACGGACGGCCAGACGATAGAATTATGTGAGGTACATTCAATTTCCACCTCACCTAATTCATTATGTCAACGCACTACCGTGTAAAAAGCAGATGCTCCAAATTATTACATTATGCAGTGATGATCAGTATCAGAAGTATCAGTATCAGTCACCTTTTCATTATCAATTCGACAGAGAGTGCCACGTAATTTGATAATTTTGTGGTATTAAATGTTTTACACCAAAACAGCAGACAACAAAATAGCTGTCTGATAAGCTCAAAAACATGTTTAATCCATGAATGAGTGCTGTGAAATTTGATCAGTTGATCATTAATGCTGCTATCAGCGGTGGCATCATGTCTAAACCATTGTGTACACTTAAGGCACAAATTCTAACAATTTGGAAGCAAGTTGTTACACAAACTCATAATTGTGCTAAATAAATCACATTCTAGTTCATTGTGTGCGAAGTTAAGTTTTTTAAACTTTTACAGGCAAAACAACTCAGCATTATGCAACAATTGGGAGCATCTGCATTTTACATGGTAGTGCACTAACATGAATTAGGTGAGGTGGACAATAAGTGTATCTGACATAATTCTATTTTCTTGGCTATCCTTGTGCCAAAAATTAGCAAATTTGGTGAAAATTTGCTGAAGTTCTGACAAAAACAAGTTGGGTCACTTTATCGACCCATCCTGTACATTTCTTAACTGTAAGATGATAAAATAAGACTTCTGTCTAATGCAAAATTTCGTGCACACAAGATTCCTTGCCATGCATTTAAAGTTGTATATCAACAGTCACAGCCACTAGCAGTAAGGGCCTACTGCACTCTGGGCATAAGTCTAGTGAGGGTACTATGGCCTCAAAATACTAAACAACGACCAAACTGTAAGCCTAATCCCAAAAATGGAATCCCGGAGTTGCAAATTCCTTAATCCCAGATGCCGGGACTTAGAAGTCAATCCTGCGACTGCAATCACTATGTCAAATACCCTCTACAGCGCAGAATCACAGCAGGTAACCAGAAAGCACTCAGAGAGAGAAACTCCATTAACAAGGCAGGCGAGCAACACGATACGCTGATGAGTGCATGGTCTACAGCCGGCATCATGATTGAAGCTTAGTTGACAACAGCATCACCTCAGTATTTCACGTAAAAAAATGGCTTGTTTGACTTTGCAATTAAAAAACAAAAAAAAACAATTTCTAGGTCCTGGACAAATTCAACTAGTCACGACAATTACTACTTGACCGAATGACAATATATAGCAAGTAACTATGCTAAAATGCCTAACTTTCCGAGTAATCCCACAACACAGAAATAAACCAACCAACAAATAAACAGAGGCAAAAACACAAAACATTTGACGAAGGGAACTAGTGTGAAAATACTACACGTTCACTACGCTGAGTAACAGGCACATGACAGTTGCAAACTGGGCTGCCAAAAACTCGATATGATATTTAAACACTACATCATTTTGTGTTTGTTTCTGAACATTTTGGCAGTCGGCTAATGGTCCCAAATGTCCAGTGACGGAATTCCGGACTATTGGTCCAGCCAAACTGTAAGAGTCATATCTTATAAGGGTGTGCATTGAACAATCTAAGTGTAACTAGCATCAAAAACTCATTGTACAACTGCACACGTGTAAGGTGAAACAGCAGTAGACATTTGAAGCTTCTGCTACTGAAAATACTTCAACAGCTAAGCTATTCAAGAATACAATAGCTACACTGACACATAACAAATAACAAAGTTATGCACAAAGCTTTGAAGCGACAAAAAGGCATTAGCTCTGGTCAGAAATGCGATGCAATAAAAAAATTCTCCTATGAGAATCTGGCCTTATCTGGCGCAACTGCAGAAAAGTATAAAAAGTAGCAGCGTAAAAAGCACATACGCGCATTACGCACTAAGTAGATGTGTTTACCATCTACGACTGAGCATATTCTGTAGAAATCATTTTAAATGCAGCTATAATATGCACAAGCAAATGAAATCATTTGTTCCAAACTTAAACAATACGTAAAACATTAACAACACATTTCAACATCACGCAAACTGATTAATGACTAAAATTTCAGCTTAACAATGATGTGGCTGTAAATTAATACATGAGTGACAAGTGATATATGTTTGTAACTCAGAAGAAGCAAACTCGTTAAACAAAAACAAATAAAACATGGTAAAAACATACTGTGCAAGTTTACTAATCAAAAAGCAATTATCTACAAATACTTTTTTACCACTTTTAACAGATAATGAATGTTCTGTACAAATCATTCTTAACGCAGATATAGTTTGTAGAAATTAAATCAACAAATAAAATTAGATTTAACCTTCAACAAATTAGAACATTAATGGCTATTTCAACATCATACAGAAATCTCAGCCTACCAATAATGCGGCGCTACTAAAGATGCATAAGTGATTAGTGATATGCATTTTCAACACAAAATAGGTTTATTTGTAGAATATGACCCAAATGTAAAAACTCATGCTCAAGTCAAAAATTTTATCATTTGCTGTATGGCCACAAAGCTCTGCAAATTGCATGACTAAAGTCTGATTACCAATTAATTATCAAAAAAAACGTTTCAAAGAATCATTTACAGTCTTTAGAATTTACCGGTAATTAAATTGCAAGCAATTTGTTCTTTCTGTTCAATCTAGTATAAAAAGTTTTTTTTTCACAAAACAAACGCAACAGACAGAGTACAGAGAAAACAATTTTTGCAAGCACAACTACATGGTATCAAAAAAACATTAACTGGGTCACCAGCAAAAAAGTTTGCTTATTGATAAAACTTGCAAAACTTACACATTCTATCATTATACATTTTACTGTTCAGATAATAAAAATGCCACCGAGAATGCCATATAACAACAAGACGTGTGAGATCAAACATTCCACAATATTCATTACGTCATAGAATTCACACTGTGCACAGATGGATGTCACACTGAAATGGTTCACACAAATACCGGGTGAGAGGAAAACAAAGACGATGGAATGGTACACGAAACAACAAACTAGATTAAACTCTCCAAAATCAGTATATTCTGAGACGTGATTGAACTGCTCCAAAAACTATTATGATCATTCTGTACTAACCTGAGTGATTTGGGTGATATGACATGCCGATAAAAGCATGGCATACCAAAGGCCCAATTCACAGAAAATCTTAAGATAATCTTAAAAGAGATTAGACACTAACACTAACTTACAGTCATCTTAGAACAAGGAGCTTAATAACAGAACACTTACGACATATCTTCCAAGACAATCTTAGAACATCTTAACTTTTGTCTTACGATGGACTTAAGATATTACGTAAGAAAAATCTTATGGCATTGTTTTTGAAGTGGAGCCCAATTCACAAACATTGTCAAAAAATACACCTCAAGATATATCTTAAGACCATCAAAAGACAAAACTGAAGATGTCCTAATATCATTTTGCGAGAAACATTTCATTGTTGTAAGTGTTCTGTAAATTAGCTCATTGTCCTAAGATGACTGTAACTCTGAAAACTGTCCTAAGATTACCTTGAATGTAAAATCTTCTGTGAATTTGGCCCAGGACCCAGAGTGCAATGTTACATCAATCCGACCACATTTCAGAATACACTGAACTACTTGGCTATACCCACACTACACCGGGACCACACAGTGGTAATCTACATACTACAGTTATCACAGGCACATGGACAAAATCGGTTCAAGACAAACACTCCAAGTATACATATCACCACGAGTAACAAAATAGTGAAGCCAACTAGCAACATCTCGGCAGCTAGCACCGACCATTATCACAAACTAATCGATATCTAGATCAAACAGTGAGGAAATTGCCGTGAAAAAGGCTTTCGGCATGTAGATTGAGCGTAGGGCGGGCACATGGCAGTGAACACCCTTCCAGAGGGCAAGCTGCGCCAGCTCCTGGAGAGACTTGGGCACATGGATGTAAGCATCCATGAGTGAGACAACAAACTGCATGATGTCATCAGGCATACCATCGCTGCACGCAGTCTCCAGCAGGCTGACAATTCGCTTCTGAGCAGCGCAGGCATGCGCCGTATCCATGAAGTACAACATATGAATCACCTAAAACAAACAGGATGAAGCATCCATGAAGTTAGCTCGACGAGCTGGCCTGACTAGCGCACAACGAGCGCTCGTCAAGCCAGCTTTGTGAACATTTGAATATTATACATTTAAACAACAAATCAGCCAAATCATTTAGCCAAGTCTTCATCGAGCCTATCAATATTTTAGGTCTAAGAAATTAATGATTAATCAACAGGTCAAAGTCAAACCATGAACCAATTTTTATTAAGAATTATCCAAAGT